>Ga0183100_1001018_pt1 | contig 15862 bp, 19 predicted proteins | sample Biomet2_FD_127789 | JGI IMG/M metagenome (GOLD analysis project Ga0183100, IMG submission 127789) | Microbial communities from bioreactor (seeded with anoxic lake sediment) at LBNL, California, USA - Biofuel metagenome 2 | ecosystem: Engineered > Bioreactor > Anaerobic > Unclassified ...
TCGCACGGACGGCGTTATTTTGTCAGCGTTGAATTACCAGATCACGACCCGGTCCTCCGGAGCCAGCCACATCCCGTCGCTGGCAGTGATGCCGAAAGCGTCGTAGAACGGCTGGAAGTTCTGCAAAACCAGACTGCCCCGCAGCTTATCGGGTGCGTGGACGTCGGCCTGAGCCAGATACTGCTTCATCTCGCGAGGATAGCTGGAGCACCAGATCTCCGCCGAGGCGGTATACAGCGCCTTATAGTCCGGCTGGGCGCGCTTTCCCTCCATTTCCGTAATGCAGGCCATGGCGCCCAGGTCCGCGATGTTCTCCGACAGGGTCAGCGCCCCGTTGCAGGTGATCCCGGGCGCGGCCTCCTTCCCGTCATACAGCTTCACAGCCCGATTGCACAGGTTTTGGAACGCGGAGTAGTCCGCAGAGGTCCACCAGTCGGCGGCGTTGCCTTTTTCATCGTACTTCGCCCCGTTGTTGTCAAAAGCGTGAGTGACCTCGTGGGCGATCACATAGCCCACCCGGCCCAGATTCTGCTCGTAAGTGGCGTTCACTTCATAGAACGGCGGCTGCAAAATGGCCGCGGGGAAGGTGATGGAGTTGTTGGTCCCATCGTAGCAGGCATTCACAGTATCTGGTGTCATGGGCCACTCGGTCTTGTCCACGCCGTCCTTCTGATATTGGATCGACAGGGCCCTTTGAGACTTGGCGATGGCGACGACATTGTTAAAAAAGCTGCCGCCCTGGGCCACGGTCAAAAACTCCGTATCCTTCAGATCGTCCCGCCAGGTATCGGGGTAGCCAATGTTCAGCTTCATGGCCTCCAGCTTCTGAACGGCCTTGGCCTTGGTCGCGTCCTGCATCCACGTCAGATTCTGGATCCGTTCCTTGTAGACGGCCAGCATCTCCTTCACCATCTTCTCCACATCTGCCTTGGCCTTGGCGGAGAAATGACGGTCCACATACGCCTTGCCCAGATAATCGCTCATCAGCGACTGAACGTACTGCGCGGCCAGCTCCTCCTGAGGGATGGACCCGGTGGAACCCATATACGCCTGCTGGAACGCGTTGGCCGCGTCGGTGAATTCCTGATTCAAAAGTGCGCCGTAGCTCATGGCCAGCTCCAGACGGCAGCAGGTTCTCAGCAGCTCCAGATGCGCCCCGTCAAAGTATGCCGCTCCGGCTTTCAGCGCTCCCTCGTCCGACACCACGATCTTGTCGGTCTGGGTATAGCCGGTCTGGGCAAAGACCGCGCTCAGGTCCACATTGGGAAACTGTTTTTGAATCTTTGCCATGGTATAGAGGTTATAGGTCTTATCCACATCCTGAAGTTCCTGATTGGTCAGGGACTTGGCGGCAATGGACGCCTCCATGTCCCAGATCTGACGGGCCTGCGTCCGTGCGTCGGCCTCGGACGTCCCCACCAGCTTGAGCAGCGTGGCGACATAGGTCAGATACGCGGTCTTCTGGCTGTCAGTGGCATTTTCATAGCCGCTCTGTCCCAGAGAAGGATAGAACGCACTGAAAGCCAGATCGTACACATTGCTGTCCTTGGCGTCCACCGTCAGGCCGAAGCCCAGCAGCAGGCTGGCGCCCAGTTTCTGATAGACGAGGTTTCTGGCAGCCATCAGTTCGTCCAGCGTTTTAGCGTTGTCCACCGCGTCCAGATAGGGCCGGATGGGCGTGATACCCGCCTTATTTCGGGCGTCCGTGCTCAGAATATTGTTGTACAGGGCGGAAATTTTTTTCTCTCCCTCGGTCTTAGGGGACGCGGCGGCCTCCTTAATGATCTGCGCCACCTGCTGGTTTACTGTGATCGCCAGATCGTTGAAGCTACCGGTTCCGGTATAGCCCGTCTTGATTACGCTGGAATCCAGCGCATTCTTATTGACCGCGGCATAAAAGTCGTCCTTCAGGTTCGTTCCCTCCAGCGCGTAGGTCCGCTGGATGAAAAGCTCCATCTGCCGCTCCGTCACATAACTGTTGGGGGAGAAGGTGGTCGCGCTGGTACCGGCCACGATGCCGGTGGACAGCACGTCCTGAAGATCCCCCGCTGCCCATGCGGGCAGATCGGTAAAGTTGGCGCTGGAATACCCGCTGCGGGCATTATCGCCCACGGGAGCAGGCAGCTTACCGCCAAAGGCGCGGCGCAGCATCACCAGTGCCTGCGCGCGGGTGACGGACCGCTCCTCATGGAGACTGCCGTCGGAATATCCCCGCAGAATATCGGTCTTCTTCACACCGGGATTATAGTCATCCGCCGCGGCCACCAGCATATCCGCCACCTCGCCGCGGGTCAGATAATCCGGCTGTGCCGCCAGCGCCGCCTGCACCGACGACGCCAGCATGACCGCAGCCAGCAGTGCCGCCGCGGTCCGTTTCTTCATGCTCAATCTGATTTCCTCCATTCATCTCTCCAAGAGGGGGCAGCCCTCGCTGTCCGCCCCTTGGATTGTACTATAAAACTAATACAATAGCGTTCAATTGTCAATCCCTTTCAGGAAAAATTTTCCGACTCTCCGCACATCGCGCAGGGCGATTTGTTTTTCTGCTGCCTTATCCGGAATTCAGCGGCTTTCGACAGATTTTGCAACGGCCTTGTCCTAAAATGAAACACGGATGCAGATCTTGCACCCTGGAGGAACTTATGAAGAAAATTTTTCAGCTGCCCCAAGGCGTAAGGATCCTGCTGGGCGCTCTTTCTCTGCTGGCGGGACTGGGCCTGACGTGGGCGCTGTTCGGTCTGGACGGCTTTGGGCTGCTGGTTCTGCTGCCCTTCGCGACTTTTTTCATTTGGGTCAGCCCGGAGCTCTGGCGCGGTAAATAGTAGGAGGTCGTGACAACGGCCCCGGCCTTTTCCACCTCACCGCACTTTTCTACGGCAGAGAATCGGGACTTCCTCTTTTACCTCTCCGCTGCTGACCAGATACGCGCTGTCAAACAGATCATACGTCTGGCCCATCACAGGGAATTCACCGGATACGATCCCATGGATCCGGAGCACTTCGACCTGATGCCCAGCAGCGCCATGCAGGGCGCGGACGGTACGGCGGCGATGTCGGCCGACATCGCCAGAAAACGGTTTTCGCTGTAAGCGCATAATATGCCAAAAATCCATTAAAAAGACGGTTTCGTCTTTTTAATGGATTTTTTATTAGGTAAACTGTGTTCTGCCCTCAAAATTCATGGAGCGGAAGGTCTTTTAGGTCGTAATAATCCAAAAATGAGTATTCCTTCCCTCGGAACTTCACTCCAACCATGGTGTCCAGCTGGACGCCGTGGATGGCGGCAAAAATAGACTTCTCCACATTGGGATTCGTCTTTTTCAATTCCCGGATCAGGACCTTCATCTCCTGCCGCTTGCTGTGCCCCACACCGTCATCGGAGGTGTCCCGTGCCTCTGTGAATCGGCAGGCACACTGCAAAAACTGCAAACCATTGTAATTTTTCCAGGCGATAATATCGTCCTCATGAACACAGTACAGCGGGCGGATCAGCTCCATACCGGGAAAGTTCCTGCTGTGGAGCTTCGGCGGCATAGCCTGAAGCTGCGCGCCGTATAGCAGTGCCATCAGGGTTGTTTCAATCACGTCTGAAAAATGATGCCCCAGGGCTATCTTATTGCAGCCCAGTTCCTGAGCCTTGGCATAGAGAAATCCCCGGCGCATACGGGCGCAGAGGTAGCAGGGGTTCTTATCCACCTGTACCGTTACGTCAAAAATATCACTGTTAAAAATCGTCACGGGGATTTCAAGTCTGGCGGCATTTTCCTCGATCAGCCGCCGGTTCTCCGGGGCATATCCCGGGTCCATCACCATGAAAACCAGTTCAAAAGGGTGTCTCGTGTGGCGCTGCAGTTCCTGCATCAACTTTGCCAGCACCATGGAGTCCTTTCCGCCGGAAATGCACACGGCGATCTTATCTCCCGGTGCGATCAGCTCATACCGCTTTACCGCCGCGATAAAGGGGTTCCACAGCGTCTTGCGGTACTTCTTGATCAAGCTCCGCTCCGCGACCTCGCAGGGCGTCAGTTCTCTCGGCATTTCTTGTTCTCCAATACATTTCTCGTCTTTATCTTGCTTTTCAATTTTTTCAGCGCTTAGAGCCAGATAGCGCCCAATTTTAAAATGGACGCGAACGCCCGCCGATACCAAGGCCGCTTCTTCCAGTCCTCCATCGTATAGGAAACGCTGTCCGCCATGATTCTATCCATATCTTCCAACAGCTCTTCCACCGCCGGCATATCATACAGGATCGCCGCGCACTCAAAATGCAGCTGAAAGGACCGGTAATCCATGTTGGGGCTGCCCACCAGAGCCATTTTTCGGTCCACCATAACGCTCTTTGCGTGTACAAAGCCGGGCGCGTACTTATAAATCTTTACACCGTGACTCATCAGCTCTCCCCAGTAGGTCTCCGCCACCATGTAGGCGTACCTCTTGTCCGGGACAGCCGGAACCATCAGCCGTACATCCACGCCGGAGTCCGCCGCGATACACAGCGCGCGCTGCATGGCGGCCTCCACCGCGTAATACGGCGTGGTGATATAAAGAAACTGTGTAGACTCGGCGATCAATTGCAGAAACGTGTCTTCCACCGGGTTGTCCGGATTATTCAGCGGCCCGTCGGTGAACGCCTGACAGAACCCGACGCAATCCGGCCCGTCGGTCCGGGCGCGGTAGTAGTCATCCTCGTTGGGCAGTGTTTCACCCATCATCTCCCACATCTGGATAAACTGGGCTGCAAGGCCCCAGGCCCCATCCCCCTCAATTCGGACCGCGGAGTCCTTCCACCGTCCAAACCGCTCAAAAAGGTTTGCATACTCGTCAGCCAGATTGATGCCGCCGGTATAGGCCCAGTAACCATCGATCACCGCGACTTTGCGGTGGTCACGATAATTAAAGTATATTTTGTTTACATAACGGTGAACCGGGTTGAAGACCTGCACCTCAATTCCCGCGTTTTGCACGGCTTGAAGCGCAGCGTCGGAAAAGCGGGTCAGGTTCCCAAAATCATCAAAAATAATGTGGACCTCCACACCGGCGGCGGCCCGCTCCTTCAGCGCTGCGAAGGTCTGGTCCCAGATCTTACCCTCGGCGATGATAAAATACTCCAGAAAGATGTAGGTCTCCGCCTTTTGAATGCGGCCGATCAGGTCTTTAAAAAATTCCATGCCGTCTCCAAAATATTTGGCGGCGGTGTTTTTGTACAGGAGGAAGTCCCGCTTTTGAAGATAGGCAGCCACGCGACCCATAGCCGCGTCCTGTTTTGCAAGCTTCGCCACATTGCATTCGCTTTGCCGGCGGGCGCTCTCCCGCTCGGCCGGCGGCAGGACCCGCTTTAGGTTCAGGGTCTTGGCCTGATGCGTGCCACCCCACAGAAAAAACAGCAGCATGCCGGACACCGGCAGCGCCAGCAGCAGACACATCCAGCTAAGCTTATAGCTGGGGCTGCCTGAGCGGAGAAACACACCCACAGCCATGATGATACCCAACAGCTCCAGCGCCGCATAGGCAATGTTGACATACTCCTCCAGAAAGCGCGTCAGCAGCAGCGTTACGACGATTTGGGCCAGCACCGTCAGTACGCACATGGCAATACTGGACGCGGCGGAGATTCGCCGCTCAATCCGCTGGTCCCGTGTTTGTCTGTCTCCGGCCTGACGCATGGTCCTCTCCTCTCTTCCTCAGCGCCGCTGCTGCGTGGCGCTCCGCTTCCGCCTTCCCTTCTGAAAAATGTCCGAACTCATCTGCTCTGGGTCAGCAGCTTCTGCTTGATGTCCCACAGCTTTTGAGATAGATCGACATAATACTTGTGAGGGTAGTCAAAACGCTTCACCTCATCCCAGAGGGTATCCACCTGCTGGGTGCAGTAGGTTTGGACATCCTGAAGTTTCGGCTGCTGATAGACCAGCCTGCCGCCCAGATAGATCGGCACTTGCAATACCCGTGCGGTGAAATTCGACAGAGTCTTCCGCTTCCAGGTGGCCTGGGGATCGAACAGCTCCAGCGGCTTCGTATCGTCCAGCTCCTCGTCGTGGAGGCAGATATAGTCCGTCTCCGCCTTTCCGGTGGCCCGGTCGTACAGGCGGTAGGTCTTCTTGAAATGGGGAATGGTGATCTTACTCACGTTCTCGCTGACCTTGATCTTGGGGATAATGTTCCCCTGATCGTCCTCGATGGCCGACAGCTTATAAACGCCGCCGAACACCGGCTCGCTGCGGGCCGTAATCATCCGTTCGCCCACGCCGAACATGTCAATGCAGGCTCCCTGAAGCAGCAGGTCCTGAATCAGGTATTCGTCCAGCGCGTTGGACACGGAGATCTGACAACCCGGCCACCCGGCGTCGTCCAGCATCCTCCGGGCCTCCCGGGTCAGATACGCCATGTCACCGGAATCCAGGCGAATGCCGCACTTCTGGATACCCATGGGGCGCAGCACCTCGTTGAAAGCCCGGATGGCGTCCGGCACGCCGGATTTGAGGGTGTTATAGGTGTCCACCAAGAGCGTTGCATTGGTGGGATAGAGCTGGCAGTAGGTCTTGAACGCCTCATACTGGCTGTCGAACATCTGGACCCAGGCGTGGGCCATAGTCCCTCCTGCGGGGACGCCATACAGCTGGTCGGAGATGGTGCAGGCCGTTCCCTTGCACCCGCCGATATAGGCGGCCCGGGCGCCGGTAATGGCGCCGTCCGTCCCCTGAGCGCGGCGAGATCCGAATTCCAGTACGGTGCGGCCCCTAGCGGCCCGGACGATACGACTGGCCTTTGTGGCGATCAAACTCTGGTGATTCACCGCCAGCAGCAAAAACGTCTCGATGATCTGGGCCTGAATGGCAGGAGCGCGGACCGTTATCAGCGGTTCCTGCGGAAACACCGGCGTTCCTTCCGGAATGGCGTACAGGTCGCCGGTGAATTTAAAGCTTTTCAGATAGTCCAGAAAGTTCTCAGAAAACAGGTTCCGTTCCCGGAGGTACTGGATGTCCTCCTCGGAAAAATGCAGATCTTCTATATAATCAATAATCTGGTCCAGTCCCGCGGCCAGAGCATAGCCGCCCTTGTCCGGAACATCCCGGAAAAATACGTCAAAATAGGTCACGCGGTCCTTTAATCCCGCCTCAAGATAACCGTTTCCCATGGTCAACTCATAGAAATCACACAGCATGGACATGTTGAGTTTCTCGCGGATACCCATATCACACCTCAAAAATGTACTCCGCTTTGGACGGAGGTAATTATTATGATTATATCGCCTTCTTTCAGGAAAATCAACGCCGTCTGTATTTTTTGTCAAATGTTTGTCAATTTTGGATTGACAATCCGTTTTCCCTCCCCTATGATACAACCATACTTGGAATTTCAGCGGACGTCTGGCCAGTCTGACCTCGCCCGCGGCATTGAAGGGGCCTGACACCATGGGCTTGATTTTAGGAATTGATATTGGCGGCTCTACCACGAAGATTGTGGGGCTGGACGAACAGGGGATGCCGGGCGCTATGCTCCGCGTCCGGGCGGAGGACCAGCTCACCTCTCTTTTCGGGGCTCTGGGCAACTATCTTTCAAGCAACAGGCTGTCACTGAACGACGTGCAGCGGGTGGTGCTCACCGGTGTTGGCGCAGCCTACGTGGAGGGCGATATCTACGGTCTTCCCACCTGTCGGGTGGATGAGTTTACCGCCAGCGGCACCGGGGCTTTGGCCCTTTCGGGCCAGTCGGAGGGCGTGGTGGTGACCATGGGTACCGGTACCGCTTTTCTCTGGGCCAAGGACGGCAGGGTGGAGCATCTCTGCGGCAGCGGCATCGGCGGCGGCACACTGGGCGGCCTCTGTCACAAGCTGGTGGGCATGGAACGGTTCGGCCAGATCAAGAATCTGGCTGCCAGCGGCGACCTGGGCCATGTGGACCTGACCATCGCGGACATTACCACCGGGGCCGCCAAAACCCTGAATCCCGAAATGACCGCCGCCAACTTCGGTAACCTCGCCGAGGATGCCACCCCCGCAGACCTGGCTGCCGGCGCCGTGAATCTTGTGCTGCAGGCCATCGGCACCATGACGGTGCTGGCCTGCCGCTTATGCGGTACCAAGACGGTCATTCTCACCGGGTCCATGACCACTCTGGACCAGGCGGCCCCCACGTTTCAGATTTTCGAGAAGCTCTATGGCTTCCACTACATCATTCCCGAAAACGCCACGTTTGCAACCGCCATCGGCGCGGGACTGTGCAGCTTGCATAAAACGGGGCTTAAAGGATGCTCCGATTGAACTCCTGTGCGTGGGGACCATTCGTCCCCACGCGCTTTTTTCTTCTCTGCATTTCTAGGCTCTGCTATTTTTCACAAATTTAGGCATCGCGATTCTTCAAATTTTGCATGGCTCGGCATTTGACAGGAGCGCGATGTTATGCTAGACTAACTTTAGAAGTTAGATTAAACTAACTCTTTTTGGAGGGAACCTAGAGATGAGATTAGACAGCTTACCAATTGGTCAGGATGCCGTCATCACCGCTGTGGGCGGGCAGGGGGCGCTTCGCTGCCGTCTGTTGGATATGGGCCTGATTCCGAAGACCACCGTGCGGATTGACAAGATTGCGCCGCTGGGTGACCCTTTGGAATTGCAGGTACGCGGATACGCCCTGTCTCTGCGGAAAGAGGATGCCAGGAACATTGAAGTGGAGGTCCGACCATGATTTTTGCGCTGGCGGGAAATCAAAACTGCGGAAAGACCACGCTTTTCAACCAGCTCACCGGCTCCAATCAGCATGTGGGCAACTTTCCCGGTGTGACGGTGGACCAAAAATCCGGTGTCATCCGCGGTGAAAAAGACTGCACGGTAGTGGATTTGCCGGGCATCTACTCCATCCGGCCCTACACGCCGGAGGAAATTGTCACAAGGGACTTTATCCTGAACGAGCGGCCCGACGGCATCATCAACATCGTGGACGCGTCCAACATTGAGCGGAACCTGTATCTGACCCTGCAATTGATGGAGATGCAGATTCCCATGGTGCTGGCGCTGAACATGATGGACGAGGTGCGAAAAAACGGCGGAACCATCGACGTGGCAGGCATGTCCAAGGCGCTGGGCATTCCGGTGGTCCCCATCTCCGCCGTGAAGAACGAGGGCGTGAGGGATCTTGTGAAGGCGGCGGTGCAGACCGCGAAGAGCCGGACGCTTCCCGCCGTCAAGGATTTTTGCCCTCCTGGGCCCGTCCACCGCTGCATCCACGCGGTGGCCCACCAAATTGAAGACCATGCCCAGGCAGCCCGCGTCCCCGTCCGATTTGCCGCCACAAAGCTGATCGAAGGCGACCCGGACTTTGCAGCGCGGCTGGAGCTGGACCAGAACGAGCTGGAGCTGATTGAACACAGCGTCACGGAGATGGAGACGGAGCGCAGCATGGACCGCAACGCGGCCCTGGCCGACATGCGGTACGACTTCATTGAGCGGGTGTGCCGGGACACGGTGGTAAAGTGCTGCGAGTCCAAAGAGCGCATCAGAAGCCAGAGGATCGACCGGGTTCTCACCCACAGGATTTGGTCGCTGCCCATCTTTTTCGGCATCATGCTGGCTATCTTCTATCTCACGTTCAACGTCGTAGGCGCGTTTTTCTCGGACCTTTTGGCAGCGGGAATCGACGCGCTGACCGTTCTGGTGGACGGTGCGCTGACGGACTACGGCTTGAACCCGGTGGTCCACTCTCTGGTGATCAACGGCGTGTTCGCCGGGGTGGGCAGCGTCCTTTCCTTCCTGCCCATCATCGTGGTGCTGTTCTTCTTCCTCTCCATTCTGGAGGACACCGGCTACATGGCCCGGGTGGCCTTCGTCATGGACCAGCTGCTGCGAAAGATCGGTCTGTCGGGCCGAAGCATCGTGCCCATGCTCATCGGATTTGGCTGCTCCGTCCCCGCCATCATGTCCACCCGAACGCTGGCCTCCGAGCGGGACAGGCGAATGACGATCCTGCTGACGCCCTTTATGAGCTGCTCCGCAAAAATTCCGATTTACAGCGTGTTTGCCGCCGCGTTTTTTCCCGGGAAGGGCGGACTCGTGATGTTCTCGCTCTACCTGTTGGGCATTCTGGTGAGCATTCTGGCGGCAAAGGTTATGGGCCGCACCATATTTCGGGGCAATCCGATTCCCTTTGTCATGGAGCTGCCCAATTACCGCTTTCCCTCCCTCAAGAGCGTGGCACACCTCTGCTGGGACAAGGCAAAGGATTTTTTGACCCGTGCGTTTACCGTCATATTTATCGCCACCATTATCGTCTGGTTCCTCCAGACCTTTGACGCGCGGCTCAATCTGGTTGAGAACCGTGCAAACAGCCTTCTGGCGATGGTAGGCACGGTGCTGACTCCCCTGTTTGCCCCTCTTGGGTTTGGAGACTGGCGGGTGTCCACGGCGCTGGTCACAGGTTTTATTGCCAAGGAGTCGGTGGTATCCACACTTGGCGTCCTCACCGGAGCGTCCGGCAACGTGGCCGCGGCGCTGAGTGGATTGTTTTCCCCCATCTCCGCCGCCAGCTTCCTGACGTTCACCTTGCTTTATACGCCCTGCGTGGCCGCCATCTCCGCCGTTCGGCGGGAGCTTGGCTCCGGCTGGAAGGCCGCCGGAGTCGCGGTGGGACAGTGCGTAATCGCGTGGGCCGTGGCGTTTGTGATCTACCGAATCGCTTTATTTCTCTAAGGAGGGATTTTTATGCTGGAATTTTTGATTTTAGCCGGACTGGCGCTCTGGCTGGGGGTGGCGCTCCGTTCCTGCCGAAAGCACAAGGGAGCTTGCGGCGGCTGTGACGGCTGCTGCGAACACTGCGGGGGCCGCAAGCATTGACGCCGTTTGAATATGCATGCTTACATAGTTTTCCATCATAACACCATAACTTTAATTTCCCGAACGGTAAGAGGCTCCTGTGGATGCATCCACAGGAGCCTCTTTTTCGCGTCTTACTGTGCGCTCAGGGTATTTTGCAGGTACGCCTGCATCTCCGCTTTGGAGCGGACGGCATGAGCGCCATTGATTACGGCCTGCTTCTGCGCATCAGGCAGGGAGGCAAACCTCTCCATGGCAGCGGTGTCCTGCGCCAGAGCCATCCCCATTCCCAGCGGCAAATCCGTGGGTTCCATTCGCATCACCTCAACGACAGTCTGCCCAGATTATGGGAAATCATGCGCGGCGGCAAAATCGAAAGCCTGCTGCCGGGCAGCTCAGCCAGGTCCTTTACGGCGCCGTCTTCCCGGTTCCGTCCAGAGGCTTGCGGGCCTGCGTCAAAAGATTCAGGTCCCGGAAAATTCCCGCCTCCAGATGCTCATATTCCGCCGCGTTTCCCACCCGCCGCATTTTTTTCGCGTACTTCTCCCCGTCGTCGAAAAGATTAATCAGGTAGAACCATAGCTCCTTCATCCGCTGCGCCGCCGTACCTGGGTAACCGTAGGCCGCCCGGTAGCCCTGATACAGCGTCTGCGTATAGGTCTGCAATTCCTCGCGAGTGGCGGGCGTACCGCCCCGGAGCTTTCGCAGCAGCGCCGGGTCCGCAATCACTCCCCGACCGATCATCACCGTGTCCACTGCCGGAAACCTCTCTGAAAACGCGGTCAGGTCCTCCAGCGTCACCAGATCGCCGTTATAGGTCACAGGGGCGCGGCTGGACTCCAGCGCGGCGGCGAACGTGTCCAGATGTACCGGACCTTTATAGAATTCTCCCCGTAGGCGCGGATGGACAATCAGTTCGCGGATGGGATAACAGTTGAAAATCTCCAGCAGACGCCCAAATTCCTCCACATCATGGAAGCCGATCCGGGTCTTCACCGACACCGGCAGACAAACCTTTGAAAACACCACGTCAAAAAAGGCGTCCAACTCATCCGGTCGAAGCAGAAAACCCGCGCCCTTTCCCTTTGCGGTGACGGTGCCGGAGGGGCAGCCGAGGTTCAGATTCACCTCTTCAAAGCCCAAGTCCCTGGCCTGCTCCGCGGCCCAGAGGAAATCCTCCGCCCGCTTCGTCATCACCTGCGGTACGGTGGGAATGCCCCTGTTGTTCTCCGGAGACAGATCCCGCAGATCTTTCGCGGTCAGAATATGCTCCGACACCGGAGAGAAAAAGGGCGTGAAGTATCGGTCGACTCCGCCGAACATGCTAAAGTGGGTCCGGCGGAACAGCCAGGTGGTGATCCCCTCCAGCGGCGCGGTCTCCACACGCAGGCTGCGTATTTCCATCAAACGTTTTCCTTGCAGCTCAGCTCTTCCACTTCCAGCGCGAACAGCCGCACCCGCTCCAGCGTCGCAGGGTCGTATTCCAGCTCCGCGTCGGTATAATGGGCCATCACCGTCTTCATAGCCGCCAGTTTTTCCTCCTCCGGGACCTCATAGGTCCGCCCCGTGCCGACAATGCTCTTATACTTCTCCGTATAACCGCAGGCCTTCTCCGCCTGCACCAGCTGATGGGCGCAGTCCAGCTCAAAGCCTACGCCGCCGCCCCTGCCGAACAGCTCCGCCTTACGCCCCTGACCGGCAGAGTGAAAGTAAAAGGTCAGCTTGCCGTTCTTTTCCCCGTAGCCGAAATTCAGGGGAACAATGTAGACCTCTCCCTCGTCGCAAAAGCCCACGCGGCACACGTCGCATTCTTCCAGGACCCTGTAAATTTCCGCCTTGTCCGTTACCTGCCGGTCTTTTCTCCGAATTTCACGCATAGCTGTTTCCCTCTTTCCGCGCGGCTTCGCGCCTTAAATTTGATATTTTTCAGTTTATCAGCTTCCTGCTTTGCCGTCAAGGTCCGGCCGTTCGTCTGGCGGAACGTCAGGAGCCGTGGTATGATGTTTCGTATGGAATGTTGATAAACTTTTTATAGATTCTTTTGAATAGCTGAAGCATTTCGGTGCGCTGCATCGTTTTATTGTCAGACGCAAGGGAGGTGTCCGCCGGCGTGAGTATTATGACAAATCAGGAATTTTCCGCGCTGGTGGCAAATTACGAGCGGCTGGTCTACACGGTCTGTTACCGTCTGGTGCAAAACGAGACCTCGGCGGAAGATCTGACTCAGGAAACCTTCCTCGCCGCCTACACCCATCGGGACAGCTGTCCGGCGGGATTTGAAAAGCAGTGGCTGGCGCGAATCGCCGCCAACAAGGCAAAGGACCATCTCCAAAGCGCCTACAGCCGCCATACCCTGCTCCCCGGCGACGAATCCATTCCCCCGGGGCTGTCGCCGCCCGCGGAAGAGCAGGCCGTGTCCAACAGCGAAACGGCGGCAATTACCGAAATTATTCAAAATCTCCGGGAGCCATACCGGCAGGTGTGCATCCTCCATTTTTTACAGGAGCGATCGCCGGAGGAAACGGCCCTATGTCTGGGGCGGCCGGTAAAGACCGTCCGCACGCAGATTTCCCGGGGAAAGCTTCAAATTCAGGAACAGTGGAACAGGAGGTCGTCCAATGGATCTGTTTAATACGCACGGGCATCTGACGGACGATGCCCTGAAAAATCTTTTCGGCGGCGGATCGCTGACGGAGCTGGAGCGGCTGGAAATCGCGGAGCATCTGGATTTTTGCGACGAATGCCTGATGCGCTCCATGGAGTTTTTACCGGAGGAAACGCTTTTGACCCCGGCCCGCTCCTGCCGGGACACTCTTTGGAAGCGTATCCGTCAACGTACCGTCCGGGTTCTCACCAGCCGGTACGCCACCGCCGCGGCAGCCATTGCCATTGCCGCGGGCCTGTGGAGTTTTAACATTTTCGGCGGTCTTGTGACCGGCTCCGCCGCGCTTACGAATACCGACCGTTACGCCCAGCGGCAAGGTGCTTTTTCCGAAAAAATAGAGCAGCTGGACCGGGCCGTCAGCAGTGGGCTGAGCTGGTTTAACGGGCTGTTCGATTTCGGCAGCGGTCCCGTCAAATCCCAAACCAATCAACCTCAATTTCAAGGAGGGCTTTCATCATGACCCGTAAAAATCCGTTTCTGCTGTTCCTCTCCGCCTGTATCCCCGGCTGCGGCCAGATGTATCAGGGATATATGAAGCGGGGCGTATCCATCATGTCGTTGTTCTTCCTCATCATTGGCTTGGCCACCTGGCTCTATTTTGGGCAGCTGGCGCTGGCACTGCCGGTTTTGTGGCTGTATTCGTTTTTTGACACCTATAATATCCGCCACGCGCTGGAAAACGGAACGGCGGCGCCGGATACCTATCCCTTGGGCCTTTCCCATATGGACCAAGAGCAGCTTTCCCGTCTGCTGGCAAAACGGCACAGCCTCATTGGTTGGGCTCTGGTGATTCTGGGGCTGTATGGTCTATGGCAGGCGGTGGCAGACTATTTCTCCGACTTCCTGTCCGACCTTTTTGGCACCGACTTTTACGGGCTAGTCAACTATCAGCTGCCCAAACTGGTAACCTTCCTGCTGGTGATTGCTCTGGGCATCTGGTTCATGCGAGGACCGAAGTATCCTGCGGATGATGAATTCACCGGATTCACCCCGCCGTCCTCCGCCGCGTCGGACGTGAAGGTCTCCTCTGCGAAAGGTCCGGCCCCCTCCGGCGCAGCTCCGGACGGTTCCCCGGAGTACCGGACTGTCTCCGAAGCGGTAATCCGAATGACCCACGACAGCGGGTCCGCCGAAACCGGAAGCGCTAAGCCTACAGAAACGGAGGACCCGGACCATGACGGAGAATAACTTGGCAGACGCCTGCTTTGAGCGTGAACCGGCTTCCTCCGCGGAGTCCAAGCTCGTCTCCGGGCGGGAGCGCCGGGTGGGGACGTTCACCTTTGGCATCGTACTGGTGATCGCGGGCATCGCCATGACGGCGGCGCTGTTTTTTCCCTCGCTGGATTTCCGGCTTTTTCTGAAGCTCTCTCCCGCCGTGCTGATTCTGCTGGGTACGGAGGTCCTGCTGTCCACTCGAAAAGGCGGGCGGATGAAATACGACTGGCTCGGAATGCTCTTGTGCTTTGTGCTGGTCATGCTGGCGCTGGGCGTATTTTTCACAGCCTGGGCCATGGACCGCTTTCCGGAGGAATTCCTGCACTGGTAGGCGGGGTTTTGAAAATCTCCTGATAGGCCGGGTGTCCTCTGGGAAGGACATCCGGCCTTTTTTCAGGTATTCGATTCGGCAATTTTGGCAAAATGATTGTCAAGGCTTGGGAAAAGTGATAAAATAATGTCCATGTTTACAAACAGGAGGCAATCGCATGATCACAATGGCACAGCGCATACAACAGCTCCGCGCCGAGCGCGGCGTCAGCAGTTCGGCGCTTTCCGCCGCTCTGGGTCTTCCCCGTACGGCTATCGAAAAATTTGAAACCGGTCGTCAGACGCCCACGCAGGAACAGCAGCAAAAGCTGGCGTCCTTTTTCGGCGTCTCAGCCTTCTATCTCCGAGGCGAGAGCGACGACCGCACCCAGATGTCTGACTGGATGGACGGCGCATTTCTGGACGAGCCGACTCCGGCCCCCGCTCCCGTGCCTGTCCGTCCGGTGAAAAAGGCGGCTGTCAGTGAGGACGGCATGGTGTTCGACGCCTTTTTAAACAGCAAAAAATTCCAAGAGACTCTGCGTGCCACCGTGCTGGAAGTCCTCCGCTCTCCCGACGGACAGGCGCTGATCGAAAACGCCGTCCGCAAAGCAGGAAACAGGTAATCGGAAAGAAGGAGCGCGGACCATGCAGAAAATCATGCTGCTGGACCAGATGAACGAGGTCCAGGCACAGATGGATGAAAAGGTGCTGAACTACCTTTGTCAGGGGAAAACGGAGACCTTTGAGGAATTTGCAGACTTTTATCTGCTGGCCTTCGACTGGTACGACGTGTCCTCGCCGGAAACCGGCACCGAAAAAATCCTAATTTATCTGGACAGGGAGGATCTCTTTTTCTTTTGTGAGGATG
>Ga0183100_1001019_pt1 | contig 15833 bp, 14 predicted proteins | sample Biomet2_FD_127789 | JGI IMG/M metagenome (GOLD analysis project Ga0183100, IMG submission 127789) | Microbial communities from bioreactor (seeded with anoxic lake sediment) at LBNL, California, USA - Biofuel metagenome 2 | ecosystem: Engineered > Bioreactor > Anaerobic > Unclassified ...
TAAATCTAGGTTGTTAAAAATTTTTGTATAAAAATTAATAAGACCTTGAGAAGTAAAAAATTCAATTAAATTAAAGATTTCTTGACGTTGGTACATAGAGATTTCCTCCTTTTTAAAGTTTTTTGTTTGGTGGTACTTATAAAATTCGATAGAAATGTGAGGAAATATATTGCTGAGGCGCTGGAGCCGTTCCACAGGCTTGATGTTCTAGCAGATTTGAAAGAAAATGAAAATCTGGAAGCACTTACAGAATCAACTGTTACAGCTATTGAAGACGGTAAAGTTGTTTATATGAAAAAAAATGGAGAAACTTGTGAGGTAAATGCAGATTTTATTGTATCAGCTTTTGGACAGCGACCTGTGAAGCTTTCTCTTCAGGAAAACCTGGATGAAGAGGAAATACCGTATGCAATTGCTGGTGATGCAAGCAAGACAGGAAACTTCAAGACAGCTACACGTCAAGCTTTTGATGCTGTTCTGGACATTTAACAAAAAGCGTTCATTTGCTATATGGTCTATCTACAAGCCGCTGGTCAAACGATCAGCGGTTTTATTTATTCCAAGATGTATTACCTTGGTGGGGGTAACCTTTTGATATTTAATTATCATATTTAAAAAATATTTGCATTTGCTTTTTTGTCTATGAATTCTGGAGAAAGCAGAGCAGCAGAAAAAAATCTCTTGGTACATGAGCCTATAATTTATTCAGTAATATAAATTACTAATCAATATTTTCTGTTTCATTGCTTAATATGAATTCTGATTTATCCAAGAGACTAATAATAATTTCTGCTTTATTTACTGTATATTTCTCAACCATCATATAAAATTGGTCTGCATCAAATTCATTTATCTTCCGGGCATTTTGAAATATATTAATAAACCTTTTCGCTACTACTCTATTTAAAGCATTTTCATCCTGAAGCTTTTCTTTCCACTTATTTAGAAACTGCTCACGTTTTTCGATAATTACATTGTAAATTTCAATAAAAGCATTATATAGAACTTCATCATCAATGTGTTTGTTTTCACATCCAACTCTGCCTTTAGTCTTATATTTGGAATTACATCTCCAAATTATTCTTCTAAGCCTTTCATCATTGGAATTCCACACCTTTCTGCCATAAGGTTTTCCGCAGCATCCGCAAATAACTCTTCCAGCAAATGGGTTATCGTTAGAAGCATAGTCATACTTTTGCAATCCATGTTGCTTTGCAAATATCATCCGTCGCTCCATTTCAAGCTGCACTGCTTCCCACATATCCTTATTAATTATCGCCGGGTGGCTATCCTCTACATAATACTGTGGAACTTCACCATTGTTTATTGCCCTTTTTTTGCTAAGGAAGTCCACTGTATATGTCTTTTGCATTAATGCATCTCCCTTATATTTTTCATTACTGAGCATCTTTCTTATACTGCCTTCGTACCATTTAGCTTTTCCATTCCAGTTTAAAATTCTTTCTTTCTCAAGTTCTCTCGCTATTCGGTTTGGCCCTTTGCCATCAAGATATTCTTTATAAATTCGCCTTACTATTTTAGCCTGCTTTTCATTTATAACAAGGTTTCCTTCCTCATCTTTATCGTAGCCCATGAATTTTGTATGATTTATGGTTACCTTACCCTGTTCAAATCTTCTTCTTATGCCCCAAGTGCTGTTCTCGCTCACGCTTCTGCTTTCGTCCTGGCCTGAGTTGCCATTATTGATGTCTGCGTTCTTGGGAACAGGTCAACCGTTTTTTAGCGTTTTCGTGGTATGTGGAAACATATCAACGCTTTTATGGTTCTCAGGAACATATTAATGCCATTAATACTCATCAACTGTTTCCTTCACCGTAGATAGCAGTTTTCTCTCGTTCTCAAGAGCACTCTTCACTAAAGATTTCGTAGCATTTCTTAAGCTTGTCTCGTAATCATCTTGTGAAAGTTTTACAGCTTTAGGGCGCCCTCACCCACTCAGCCGGTAAATTTGCAATAATTACTTTTTCCACAACCGTATCGGTAGTAAGTTTTTCCTGTTTAGCTTGTGCTGAAAATACCTCACGTACCTGTTCTACCGTTTTTTTCTCAAGGTCAAATGTTTCTTTCATTGCAGCCAGATAGTCTTTTATTGTCGACATTCCTATTTCTCCTCTCTTCCCAATAGATCTTGCCGATTCTTCACTTGCCTGATGAATTGGCATATTCCCATCATCAGATCAAAAATACCACCTTCAATCGCTCGAGCTTAATTGCGGTTATCATTTAGCCACATAACGGATAATAAACTGTCTTTATACATCGAGTCTATAGTGTCATTTGCATCTTTAAGTAATGATACCCGGTGTAACCTATTGACAATAACGCTAGTACCGCAAATCCAATAATTATAAATAATTTGTACACCACTTTCAAATTTTGTAGCTTAAACACTTAATCATCTCCTTATAAGTTTGTAAATAAAAAAGCTTCCAAGTATCAGCATTATAAGTCTTTATTCTAGAACGTAGATCTATCTTTAAAATAGGGAATTACGTCGTCATATTTGGCTTATATGGGGATTTAAATTCCGAATACAACCCTATGGGTAGTACCGAGAAAATCAAATATATGCTTTATTAACGGCAAATGCCATTCCAAAAACGGAATGGCATCTTTTACATAACTAGTATTATCGGACATTAGACGTGGTTTCTACTTTGCCCCACTCTGGTTGCACTGATGCTCCCACTACCACTATATCTCAATATTCACTCTGTGAGTAAAAGGCATCTGTCATAATTTATTTTACTATTATTTAAAAACCTTACACCCAAATCCACTTTTAAAATCATAACATTTATTACAAGATATACACTTTGATTTTCTTCTGTTGCCTGAGCCCCAAATATTTGGCAATTCAGGTTCACAAATAAGAGGACGGCATAAGCTTATTGCCTGTATTTTGCCTTTATTTAACCATTCTTCAATCATATCTGGCGTGCGGTACCATCCGACACTTATTACGGATGCATTCACTTTCTCTGCAACCTGCATTGCATTTTGAGCAAACACACCTTCTTTATCAGAACTTGACATTTTCCTTGTGGCAGCGCTTTCAGGAGAAATGCCTATGCCACCGCTTATTTCAATTCCATTTATGCCCAACTTGTCTAGCTCACAACATACCCATAAACATTCTTCAAGACTAAGTCCTCCGCTTACATAATCCTCTCCATTAACTTTAACCCAGATAGGGTAGTCATTACCAACCTTTTCTCTAATGGCAGCATATACTTCAAATACAATTTTCGCACGATTAGAAATATCTCCTCCGTATTCATCATTTCGTTTATTAAAAAACGGGCTAAGAAACTGACTGAGCAAATAACCGTGTGCACCATGTATCTGAACGCCGTCAGCACCTGCTTCTTTGCACCTCTCAGCAGCTAGGGCAAAACTATGAATAACACTTTGTATTTCTTCTTTAGTCATGCTTTTGGATGATTTATCTTCAGAAAGTACAAAGTCAGATGGAGCAAGCGGTTTGTTTCCATTATCGGGATTTGCTTTTGCACCACAGTGTGCTAACTGTACAATAATTTTACAATCCTGGGTATGAACTTTATTAACTAGCTTACTTAATCCAGAAACAAAATCATCATCGTACGCCTTTGCCATATGTGGAAAAACCCGTGAGTTTTCATCAACCCCCATCATGCCGGTAATTGCTGCGCCTGCGCCTCCTGCCGCAATCTTTTCGTAGATAGAAATTAACTTCTCGGTAATGTGCCCATCTTGATCAGCAGCTCCCCCCTGTGTTGCACTACGAATAATACGATTTTTTAAGGTTATTGCTCCCACATTCGCTTTTTCAAAAATTGTTTTCATTATAAAATCCTCCTTATTATTTTGTAACTTTTTTAGTTACAACTATATTTAAAAAAAATTGTGTAACCACTTAGGTTACAAAAATTTTTGTACTTTTACCAATATTTTTATATTTTCTCCACTACATCAAAAAGAGTATATTCCTTGAGTGTATCTTTTAAGCTTTTTTGTGCAGCTATTATAGGTTCCGACAGTGCTTCATGTAATCGCCTACCACGCTTTCATTAGCCCTCATCTGTTATTCATAAACTTATCGTCTTATTTTAGTTAAATTAATCACCCTCAGCCAAATTATTCATGAGACACCAAATACTTTATATGTCAGGGATAGATTATTTCTATCGGTAATAAAATATGACAATAAGAAACCATGATAGTCTTTTCAAATATCCTTCACTACTTTTTAAGGATTAAGATCATCATTCGTTGTAATTATTATTGTTACATCGAATTGCAAAAAAAATTATCTAATCAATTGCTTGAGTTTTGGTATAAAAGCTTAGAGTTCCATCCCATTCCTAGTTGCAATGTCCTTCATTATATCAAATAGTGTATATTTCTCTAACTCTAACTCCATTTCAAGTTGAACTGAATGCAATGGGGCGGTCAAAGCAAGATTAATGACAGAACCGATTTTGCATTTCGGATTAACTTTATGATTCAGATCAAAAATACTTGATGCTTCATCAGATTGTACAGCATCAAATATCATTCTTAATGATATGTCTTTTGGTGATTTTAGCAACTCAACACCACCTACACCCGCACGGACGTTTATCAATCCTGCTGCTTTAAGCAGAGCGTTTATTCTTCTAATTACAACAGGATTCGTGTTAACGCTTAATGCAATTGCTGCAGAAGTAGGCTTTTCATTATATAATAGTGGTGCTAATCCAACAATTGCTAAAATATGTATTGCAACTGGAAATTTTGTATTTATTCTCATTTTGCCCTCCTCTTAATTACATTTGTAACAATTGTAACTTTATCAAGTATCATACGCATATTCTTAAAGACTAATATTCGGATTGCTTAATTTTGTGACTTCAATGCATTTTTATAAATAGCAATTGTAATCATTATTGTTACACTAATAAGCAAAAAAAATTCACTTTCTACGCTACTTACAGATCGACAATTAGTACTAATTAGCCATTACGATTTATGTTTCAAATATCATTTCACCTTCCGTTGTAACTATTATAATTACACCACGGGTGATTGTCAATACAAATTTTAGTTTTTTTGCAAAGGATTTTTTATATTTATTTATTTTTTTGTAAGAATACCCCTTGACACAATCCTACTCGTGAAGAGTTAGAAAAAACTGTTGCTCTACTTGAAAATGGAAAGGCTGCTTTTGCTTTTTCAAGCGGAATGTCGGCAATTTCGACAGTTATTATGCTATTCTCTGCCGGAGATCATATCATTATTTCCGATGACTAACCTACTTACTTTATACTATTCAATTTCGCATTCAATTTCTGCACCATCAAGAAGCGTTACTACAATTTTATTTCCCTCTAATACAGTCATTTTCTCAATTATCTTAAAGTATAAATCCATGTCAAAGCTTTCAATTGGACTTGCATCTATTATGATTTTTATAAATTGCTCTGCTTTATATCTTTGAAACAAGTTATCGCTTTCTAAATGCTGCTTCCACTTCTCCATAAAATAATGCTTATTTTCAACTAAAGCATTAAATGTATTTACAAAAGCCTGATATAAAACTCTATCATCAATGTGCTTGTTATTGCAGCTCTTTTTACCTTTAACTTCATACTTCTTATTACATCTCCAGATTACTCTTCGTAGTCTTTCATCTGTAGAATTCCAAACCTTTCTTCCAAATGTACTTCCACAGTTTCCGCAAATTACTCTGCCAGCAAAGGGATTATCTTTTGATGCTAAATCATATTTACCTATTCCGTACTTTTTAGAAAAGTTTTTTCTTCTTTCCATTTCAAGCTGTGTAGCTTCCCACATATCCTTATCAATTATTGCCGGATGGCTATCCTCTACATAATACTGGGGAACTTCACCGTTGTTAATTGCCCTTTTCTTACTAAGAAAATCCACTGTATATGTCTTTTGGAGTAATGCATCACCTTTGTATTTTTCATTACTGAGCATCTTCCTTATGCTGCCTTCATACCATTTAGATTTTCCATTCCAGTTTAAAATTCTATCTTTCTCAAGTTCTCTCGCTATTCGGTTTGGCCCCTTGCCATCAAGATATTCTTTATAAATTCGCCTTACTATTTTAGCCTGCTTTTCATTTATAACAAGGTTTCCTTCCTCATCTTTATCGTAACCCATAAATTTTGTATGATTTACAGTTACCTTACCCTGCTCAAACCGCCTTCTTATGCCCCAGGTGCTGATCTGACTTAGATTGTTGGACTCTTCTTGTGCAAGGGAACTTAAAATTGTAAGAAGTACCTCTCCCTTGCTATCCAATGTATTAATATTCTCCTTTTCAAAGATGACTCCTATTCCTAAATCCTTGAGCATCCTTACATAGTTCAGGCAATCGAGAGTATTTCTTGCAAATCTCGAAATGGATTTTGTTATAATCACATCTATTTTTCCTTTCTTACAATCCTCAATCATTTTATTAAACTGTTCCCTCTTCTTAGTGTTAGTACCACTTATTCCTTCGTCAGCATATATGCCCGCCATTCCATAATCCGGATGGTTGGTGATAAACGTTGTATAATATGCAACCTGTGCTTCATAGCTTGATAACTGTTCTAATTGGTCCGTCGACACTCTGCAATATGCCGCCATTTTCTTTTTCTGTGGTTCTATCTGCTCCGATGTGTTCTGCCTGCTTGCTCTTGCTGGTATAACTGTAATGTTTCTTGCCATTTTTAATTATCTCCTTCACAATAGTTTCTTCCTTTATATTAATCCTGCTTATAACTTCATCGTCTATCTTGGTTCCTGTGCAGGTATCTTTTCCATTTTTAATATAATTACTGCATTGCCACACTATCTTTTTACAAGAATGTTTACTATTCCATGTTCTTCTAATTAAAGCAGCCCCACATTTACTGCAGTAAAGCATTCTAGTAAGTGGATATCTGTTTTGATATTTATTTGTATTTCCCGGAACATTTCCTTTTGTTTTCCCTCTTCTTTGAAATTCCTGTTGTACCTTATCCCAGGTTTCTTTTGATACTATTGGATCATGATTATCTTCTATATAATAACTATCTAATTGTCCTTTGTTTTTAACTGAACGTTTCTTTAAATTGCTTGGCGTATAATATTTTTGAAGCAACGCATCACCTTTATATTTTTCATTCTTTAAGATTTGCAAAATTGTACTTTGATGCCATCTGCCACTTGCTACAGTAGGTATTTTTTCATTATTTAATTCTTTTGTAATTTTTAGAATTCCTTTACCGCTAATGTATTCATTAAAAATTCTTTTTACTATTTTTGCTTCATCTTCATTTATAATTAATTGGCCATATCTATTTTTGTCATATCCTAAGAATCTTGTAGTGTTAATTATAAGCTCCCCTGATTCAAATTTTCTCTTTACTCTCCATTTTAAGTTTTCACTTACATTTTTACTTTCTTCCTGGGCAAAAGAAGAAAGGACGGCAAGCATTAGCTCACCGTCCCCAGACATTGTTTCTATATTTTCTTTTTCAAATCTTACTTCCACACCAATATCTTTTAGTTCTCTTACCGTTTGTAAAACTAAAGCTGTATTCCTGGCAAATCTGGATATTGATTTTGTTATTACTAAATCTATTTTCCCTTCTCTGCAAAGCTGAAGCATTTTTTGAAATTCAGGTCTGCTTTCTGTAGTTCCAGTTATACCTCTATCAGCAAATACGCCCATAAATTCATACTTAGAATTATTTTTAATTATATTTTCATAATATTGTATTTGATTTTCCAGTGATTCGCCCTGGTTTATATTATTAGTAGAAACTCTTGCATAAGCACAGACCTTTTTCTTTACCTTTTCAACTTTTTTAATAGGATCAATTATCCTAACTCTCATTGTCTTTCTCCTTTCTATCAAATGTTCATTACATATATCACTCTATACTTGATAGAAGTCAAGGTATTAAAAACCTTCTTTATTAGTAGGATCATTGAATATTCCAAAGGCCGTTAATACTGCAAATATCAAAGTAGTTAATTCATTAAAGCTCTCTTCCGTAAGCCCTATAGGTGTTAATAATCCATAATTTTTTAAAATAAAAAGTAGCAAAGCTGCTGCTGCAAGCCAAGCTACCTTACTTTTAAATCTATTCTGTTTTTCCATAATAATTATTCCTCCTTAATTTCATCTTTATATTAAAATAATTTGTTCCAGGTGTTAGTTCCAACAATACCATCAACTTTAAGCAATTTTACCTTTTGATATGAAGTAACAACCTTAAGTGTGTTATCACCAAAGTAACCATCTGCCTTTCCACAGTTAAACCCAAGATTATTTAATTTTTCTTGAATCAGTTTTACATTACTATCGTATTTCTTGGGATTATATTTAATTTGATAGCCGGGGAAAGGAATTATCTTAACTTTATTTAATGCTGCCATTGTTTGCGTTCCTACAAGTCCATCAACTTCAAGTCCATTATCTTCCTGAAATTTCATTACTGCAGCTTTAGTAATTTTCCCGAAATTTGCATCAATATTGTCTGAGTAATACCCTAATTCTTTTAGCTTCTGCTGTAGGTTCTTAACATCGGTGCCTTCATCTCCAACCTGCAGCCATGTTCTTTCTACATGCTCATCCTTTGCAATAGATTCAGACATTATTGCAGCATTAATTTGAGTTAAAGGATAATTAGTTCCCGGGCAGGCTGTGGCATAAACTTCTCTATGACCATATATGTGTTTTATGCTATACCTAAGCTTTATATCCTCACCCAATGCAATAATAGACTTTCTCTGGATATCAGGCATCTTCTCTTTCATATACGCACCCTCTGCACATATGCCGATAGAATGAGTATTATATCCTTTAGTATGAGCTCCAGCAGCCCCCTCAGGTCTTCCCCTGAAGATTGTTCCATCCTTTTTTACAAAATAGTGATAACCTACACCCACCCATCCTCTTAATTTATGCCACCTATCTATATCCGCAATTGAACATACGGAAGCCTCTGCATGATGCAGGATAATTGTATCTGGTTTATTGCAATAGTTTAAAGTTCCATTCCATTTAATTGATGTTTCAATTATATTCATATAATCATCTCCTATAATTATTTAAAAATATTGTGCTGAACTGCATAAAAAAAGAAAGCTACAAAGCTTCCTACCATTAAACCTATAAACCATTTCATCGTTGTAATTAATCCGTCAATTTTCTCGCAAAGATTTTTTATTTGATAATCTACTGCAGATCCTCTTTGCTCTAACTTATCAATTCTTTCCGAATGGTTATTTAGTCTTGTTTCATGTATGTCCAGTCTTTCATCAACTCTCTTATGCTTTTCCAAGCATATTTCATCATTCATATTACACCTCCATAACATCAACAATTTTTATTGCCTAAACATCTATTGCACCTGTGAACATGGATACTTCATTTTTAAGTCTTTCATAAATATCTGCTCTTGAATATCCTTTTGTATCATTTATTGGAAGATTAAAACGCTCAAAATAAATTACTTTCTGAATATCTTTATCGGCAAGTGTTTTTTCTTCTTCTCTAAGTCCTTCATCAGCGTAACCATATATATAAACCGTTAAATAACTTTCTGGATTAATAAAGTTTTGGTCTATATCTGCTATCCTAAAATAAGTAATTACAATTCCTTTGTCGTCTGTTATTGTTTTTTTAAGTGCCATATTTTTCTTACCTCCAATTTATTTTTAGCCAAAGTTTCCTAAGGCTATATAGTTGTAAGAAGCGTTACTTCCACTGCCTCCAATAACTGCCTCAAAACCAGTTGTTGTAATATTTCTAACTTTTCCATTTTCTGAACCAGATACATCACTATAAGAAGTAAGTACAACTCTTGGTGCTGATCTGAAGGTTATAGCAAAACTTACTGACACCCATGAACTAGCATTTAAAGCGCAAACTCCGCCTCTTAACATACCACTTTCTGCTATTTCCTTCCAACTTCCTGAACCATCTGATGTTCTATTTCTAAACCATAATCTACCTGTTACACCGCTATTGTTTTCTCCAACAATTTGTGTTCCATATCTCGCTACATTATCGTGGTCGCCACCATGTGCCATATTCAATATCCACGCCCATTGTCCTGCCCCTGCGGGATTGTTAGACGAAGCGGTTCCATCATAAAATCCCGATTTCCAAATAGCATTTAGGTCAGCAACACTTCCTGTTGTTCCAGTGTTATTAGTACCAGCACTTATATGATAACTTGAATGTACTCCGCCTAAATAATCAGCATCTAATCCACTTCCATCTCCGTCATTCCCAGCATGCCAAACTTTATACCCATCATAAAGTAAATCGCTATCAGTCCTGGGGACTCTTAATTCATGTGAGCCTGTTTTTATATTTACTCCCCAATATCCTCCTACCTGAGTTGAAAATTGACTTCCTGTTTCACCGGAAAGCAACAAATTACTTTTACCTATTCCATACCAAGGTGCATTATTAATAAGATCTGCTATAGAGGAACTTACTGCAATCGTGTTAACCAACAATCCTCCAGTAAGTGTCCCTCCTGTTAATGATAAATATTTACTGCTTAGCTTAGCTCCGTTTTCATAAATATCTCCACTGGCATCTAAAGCACCCTGTTCCCATACCTTACCTACGCCAACACCAGTTTGACCTAGCGACATTGTAACCTGCCCAGTAGATAAAATAACAGTTGCAGATGTGCTTTTTCCAAGTATATCTATTAATTCTAATTTAAAATCATAAGATGATGTTGCTGAATAATCGCTGAGAATGTTACTAGAGTTCATTGCAATAGAACCTGCAGCTGAAGATGCAGTTGCCTTTACAGTTCCCCAATCAGTTGTAGTTCTTAGTTTGGAATATATTTTATAAGTAAAGTAATTCAAGGAATTAAGACTTGAAACATTCCCGGTTCTTATAATTTTTGCATAAGTTCCCATGACATTCACAGAACCATCAGAGTTGCATCTGTTTACTGTAAACCCTGTAATAGATGGTGTTGCATAATCTAATAAATTAACATCAACTGTTTTACTGGCTGGTATACCTCTACTATCTATTATTGTTGCAGTTGCTGTAATAGGACCATAAGCATTTATAATTCCTGTTGTAACTGTACTACCACTATAATTTACACCATTGAATTTTACGCTATAGCTTGAAATAGTGGAATACTTTGCGCCTATTGCACCGTTTATAGTAAAAGTAATTGGGGTAACATTTTTAATAAAAGCTCCTACTGCAGCATTTACCCCACTTGCAGTAATAGATGTAAAAGTCGGCACAATAGAAGAATCAACTGTTGCTGTGGCATTTTTAGATACAGTACTACCTATGGTGGTTGTCCCATTTTTAGTTGTACAATACAACGTAACTGTTACCGCTGTCGAAGATGGTATTGCTGCATATACAATATTTTGTTCATCTGAGCTTAAGGTCATAGTTCCATCAGTAGCTATCCCCGTTCTGGTAGCAACCGTTGTTGAACCAACCTTTAAAGTCAAATCATGGGTGAAAGATGTACTAGCCCTGGATATTGTTATAGGAATTGAATTTCCTATTGTAAAACTACTAAAGGCAGATATACTAGATGCCCTGGGTATAGTATTCAAAGTTATAGATGTTGCACCTATACTGGCAGTATCATAATATGTTCCAGATAATGTTACAGCTATAGGGAATGTTGCAGATAACGTTGTAGTTAGTGTACCATCCGATGCGTGGGTTATTGTTCTTGTTGAACTTGCAAGTTGTTTTTTCTGTAATGAAGTTAAACCAGCAGTTGCACTAAAACTATATGAAGTACCACCAATATAGTTATAACCTGTGTGAGAAGCACTGGCATTAATCGTATAGGATGAATTTATTGACATCCAATATAATTTACTTGTTATGGTACTTTGATTGTTTGCTATATCTTGTGTAGCTGTCCATTCAATCTGTAATCTGTATCCAGTATGAACGGTTGTATAAATTGTTCCACTTAAAGCCATTGTATTTCTCCTAGCCTATCCATTTAATAAGGGTAATATTGCTATCGTATTTTTCTATAAGATGATTACCTACGACTATACTGGTCAGTATTTTTGCTTTTTCTATTTCCATCTGCTGGTTACTTATATAAGCTACTTTTACTCCATTATCTAAAAAGTCCATTTCAGAATTTGTTATCTTAACCTTTAAGTTATCATTTTCTCCGCCTTCTTTACCCAGCACTAACCCCTCTTCTGTGAAGTCCATGAAACTGTTAATTGTAGCTATATTTGCATTGGCCGTATCTGCAGATGTTTGAACGCTGGATATAGATGCACTTATCTTGCCATCAACTAACGATAAAGCTGTTGTATGAGAAGTTACAGTTGCAGTTAAATCATCGAAGTCTGATTTATTTACCTTATCATCTAATAAATCCAGCCCTTCCTGGTGCAGCGCATCTGCATATGCATTAGCATCATTTATTGATGTATCAACTTCTGTCTGAGATACTTTTAATAAAATATCTTCAGAATTTTGTGAAATGGTAGTTTCAACAGTAGTAAGTCTGCCACTTGCAGTTGGATCTAACTCTTCCAATGAGGATGCGCCTGTTTGTTCCCAAATAGCTCCATTCCACTTTTTCAGAAAGTTAGGAGTAATACTTGTATCAAGCCATAATTGGCCTACGCTTGGATTCAAAGGAGCTGTACTTGAGGTTGTAACGTCGTTTAAGTCACATATAGTAAACTGTGCTGTTGCAATCATCTAAGTCACCTGCTTTAGCTGACTTCAACAGAAAAAGTGGCTTTCACATTAACATCAGCATCCCCAACGCTTAGGGTTTTACCTGATTTAAAATTTATTCCGGTCCCACCGAAGTTTGCATCTAAAGCACCATCTTTATCATATTTATACCATTTATATGTGTAAGTACTTCCCCCTGAGTCTAATTCTGTACCTGCCCTAAACACCTTTGCAGAAAGTGTTGTTGACCCTACACCGTTTTTAAATATATCTCCACCGGTTGAGGTTATGGAAATTTGAATAGCATCTGATTGATCCACTATTGTTAAAGTATCATAGAAATATTGATTATAGGTGTTACTTGCTGCATCAGTATCTTTAATTTGACATTTAAAAACTGCATAATTAGTGACCGCTGAATTAGGTATTACTATTTCATTTGATGTATATCCTGTAATTCCGTAGTTAGTAGTCCCATCAAGCTTTCTCCAGCCAATTCCGCCCCCCTGGTCAGAAACTACAGTACTATCTTGCTTATACCATTGATAAGTTACAGAGGTAGAATCTATAACAGAACCCCTCCATAAATCACAGTGAGCCTTTATAGTTGCAACGCTTCCATTTTTAAATATGTTTCCGTCCGGGCACCAGGCCACTGCATCTGCAATACCTCCACCATTTACTACTCTATTGAAAGAAATTCCTATCTTATGTATCAAATCTAAATTTGTAGTTGCATCTCTAAATGTAATTTTGCAAACATAATCTTTGGCCGAAATACCTGCCAGTTCATTTATTTTAATTGTAAGAATGTGACTTTTAGTTCCACTGTATACATGATTTGCATCAGCTGAAATAAGTGCTTCTGTTCCGCTGCTGACTGAATACCACTGTACACTTTGTACTTCAGAACTGGTTATAATATCTGAGGTTGTTCCAAGTTTATAAAGACTTGGAGTTAAGACTAAATTTGTACTTGTCCAGTCTGGGCTATAGGCTCCGTTATCCGGATTATAAACCTGGGTTTTAGGGTTATTTGAGCTTATAAAACCTGTTAAGGTTAAGGCATCATTATAATCTATTATTGTAAATTGGCCTGTCGCTATTGGCATAAATTAATCTCCTCCTTTTTATTAATTTAGATTTTCATCAAGAATTACACATTGAAAAGTAGCTCTCTGTTTTATATCATTTTGGTTAACAGTTATTTGCTTAGTTCCTCCAAAGTGGGCTGTATTCCAGGTTAAATCATCTTCATTATTATCAGAAATTCTTGTCCATCTGAATCTGTTTGCATCTAAAGTATCTGTTAAATCTTCGGTTCCTTTATAAACTCTTGCAATTAATGTGGTAGTATAATCTTCACCTTTAAAAACATTGCCGTTTGTAGATATAATTTCTACTTTATAATTAACATTGATCTTTATATCTGTTATCTCTACATCAAGAGTTTTATTGTCTAATACAATTTTTGAGCCTTCTATATGGGTATCTCCATTGTTTATTTCTGTTACAACCGTTGCAATGTCAAGCTTGGCCCCATTTAAGGAGCTATTATCAATTTTGTTATAACCATCAGTAAACCCTTCTTTTGTTACTCCGGTTTCATCCAGCAGAACTGTTTCTCCATCACTTCCCCTAACTCTGAAACCATACTTTGTTCCATCTCCATTAATGTCTCCTAAAGCTACCCGTTCATAAAGATTGGTAATTCCATCAAAAACCTGAAGTCTATTATTTTCTATTTTCAGCCTTCCATTTGTCCCTATTACAGTAAATTTAGCTGTGGAAAATACTCCTGAATTTAATTTAGCAACATCCAAGTCACTAATTTGAGCTGACCCTATGGCTCCATCTGTTATAATCGCACTTCCAGCAGCGATTGCTCCTGCTTTAATATTTTCTGCTCCTATATTTCCTGCTAATAAATAATTAATAGAAGCATTATCTGATTCTAAAGTTGTAATTCTACCAGTTGCTGCAGTAAGGTCTGTGACCTCAGCCTTAGATACATTTAAACTTTGAATGTCTGCATTTATTGCATTAAGGTCAGTTATTGATGCTGAATTTGCTTCAAGATCTCCTACTCTTATAACAACTGCTGATAAATCCTGGACATCAGCAATTGTTATATGAACCTTTTGAAGCTTACTCCAGTCTATTCCATCTACTTTACTTCCAAGAATTTCACCAGAAGGTGTTGTTATGTTTTCAACTGTATCTGCACTATTTATAAATCTTTCCTGAAGTTCTTCTAAACTAATAAGCTTATTTGCAATCTCTATCTGATTTTTCTCCGGTTCATTTAGATATTCAATTATTTTAACTATTCTCTGTTTTTCTTTTACCTTTTTACTCTTTGAAATTAGTGTTATTGTATCCCCTAAATCATAATCTAAGATGTTTTTATATTTATCAGATACTCTTGCTAAGTCAAGGATTTTGCTGCTATAGGCTCTGATTGGTTTACTTATGTATGCTAGTTTCAGTTCACCGTCTTCTTTTAAACTTTGAGCATCTGTATATCTGTTATCTTCCCAATATGCAGTAGTTATCTTTGAGGAATACTGATAATTTTCTAAGTATTCCTTGCCACCATTCACTTCAGATATTTTCAATCCATCTTTCCCTATCGGAATAAGCCTGGTATAAAAATCATAGGAATTACTTTGAACCTGAAGCTCTTTCAAATTTAATTCTTCAATAAAATAAGCCCCTTTATCGGAGCCTGTTTCTTCAAATATATATACGATTTTATTTACTGCGTCAAATTTTAAATCAGAGTTAAAAGCACTTCTTATTTCCTGGAAAATATCGTAAGAACTGCAGTTACTCTTCCTAACTGTTCTCCTTTTAATCACATCACTATTAACAGTCCAGCCTGTTCCAACCAAAGCTAAGTTTGACGCTTCTTCTGGTGTTTTATATATCGTTTCAAAATGACTTATTGGATTCCCTTTTAGGGCCTCCAGATTTACCTTACAGATAAATTCAGTAAAGTTATCTCCTATATTTTTTTCTTTGATAACATACTCATTATCTTTTGTTCTAATATACCCTTCTTCCTGGATTAGCTCATATTTGCTATCGTTTTGAGGGTATAAAAAAGAGAGAACTT
>Ga0183100_1001020_pt1 | contig 15822 bp, 11 predicted proteins | sample Biomet2_FD_127789 | JGI IMG/M metagenome (GOLD analysis project Ga0183100, IMG submission 127789) | Microbial communities from bioreactor (seeded with anoxic lake sediment) at LBNL, California, USA - Biofuel metagenome 2 | ecosystem: Engineered > Bioreactor > Anaerobic > Unclassified ...
TCGGCAATATTGTAAGTCAGGGACGAATCGGAAGCCAGAAAATAGTTTTGTTCGCCGGGAAGGATAACCACATTTTGAAACACTTTTTTCAGCGTGACAAACAAGGTTGAGTTCAAATCAACGGCTTCCTGATTCAGGTAATTGGGGGGCGACTGAATTCCAAATGAAAGTACTGCTCTGGGCGAAAGTTTCCGCTTCAGGAGCCGGTAAAATTCAAGTGTGTAAAACCGGTTGGACTGCAGGGTTGACGGACCCGGCAAATTCAGGATAACCACATCGTAAGTCTGACTGGTTTTCCGGATAAACCGAAGCGGATCGGTAGCAAAAATATGTACTGATTCGTCCGCCGTTTTCAGTAGCGTGTCCTTCATTAAAGCCAGCAACCAGCGGTTATCTTCCACATAATCAATTAATTCAGGATTGTATTTTTTCAACTCGGCAATTTGTCCTGAAATGCCGCCCGAAACGAGCAAAACCTTCGCCGGATGCGGGTTCTGGAGCATGGCGAAATGAACGGCTTCTTCGTTCAGCATAAAATTTTCGGAATCGAATAGCAGCGAATTGTTGCTGTAAACGCTCCATAAGTTTTCGCGCCGTGTAATCACAATGTTTCCGTGAGGCGAATCTTTCGAAACCACGATTTCCTGATTCGGATACAAAAAGCTCCGGATATGCTTTTCAGGATGAAAAAACAGCACAACAAATACTGGAATAACCACGATCAAAGGAATCCAAATCGTTTTTCCAGAGGAATTTTTAAGGCTGAGCAGTAGCACGACCAACCCATTGATGATTGCCAAAACCAGCAGACTTTCGATGGAGGAAAACACGAAGATGAAGAGTAGTCCGCTCAGCAAGCCACCAACCACACTGCCCACCGACTCGAAACCGTAAACCGCGCCGGTTTCATTTTGGTTTCTGACTTCTGAAAAAGCATTGGAAATGAAGGTAAACAGAAAACCGCTCATCAGGCAAAACGGGACAAGCAACAGCAGCGAGGCCCAAAAAATCTGGAAAACATTGATCACGGCTCCGATTGGGAACACGATATTTTTCAGGAAGTTGGTCAGGAACGCGGTGATAAAAGGCAAAACAGAAAGCACAAGGAGGCTGAAAATGATAACCGGGGAAACCTTTTTTATTCGTAATGGAAATTTCCCGAGGAATGCGCCCAGTCCGGTCAGTATCATCCAGTTGCCAAGAACAAGGCCAATCACCAGTTCGTTGCCACTAAACACGGCCAGAAACTCGCGCAGCAAAACAACCTGGGCAATAATACTGGTGCTGCCCAGCAAAAAGGCGGAAAGCTTCAGTTTTCGTTCGTCCAGATCCGTTTCCGGTTCAATGACCAGCGAACGAACCGGTTGCTTTTCGGATTTAAAAAGCTGCGAAAAATAACGTAAATGCCACCAGAAATGAAAAAAACCGATGACCGCCATGCCGATTCCGAAATCAACATGATAACTGACCAGCTGATCGTAAATCGGCATTTGTAGCTTATAGTTGATTTTCACAGCCATCAGCAGGCCGAGCAATCCGGTAACCAGAAAGGCAACCAGCAGTAATACATTCCAGAACTTCCGGTGATCCAGTTTGCTAATCAGGCCAATCCGTGAAAAAGCGAATGACAGTGCGTAAAACAGCACAATCAAAATGGCAATCGGGAAAAGCGGAAAAGCGGTGTTCATAGGTGGTTTCTATAGTTCCTAATTGTTCCTGTAGTTTCTATGGTTTCTGGGGTTGGGTTGGTGGTTTGAATTTGTTTCCTTTTAATTCTGAGGATTTAAGATAGCTCATGAAATTCGCGATTTTACGACCCAGATCAATCCGTTTTCTGTGACGTGAGTTCTAATTGTTCCACAGTGATGTAATTGCGGTCAAAGGCCCTGTATAGTTGAGAACGACATTCGCCGCAGGAACCTTTTGAAATGGCTAAAAACTGAGAAAATTCCTTGCTGCCGTCACGTTCAAAACCTTCAGCAATATTGTCCATTACCGATCCGCTTGAATTGTTAATTTGATCTCTTAACCCAAAATCTCTTGAAAAGTCTTTCTGTAAAGTAAGTTGAAAGACATGGTTACAAAGTTCTCTTGCCAGCTTCCAAACCTCCAGATCTTCAAAACGCTTTATTGTGCTCATAATTTATAAATTTTGTTTCTAATGGTTTCTAAGTTTCTATTGTTGAAAAGCGCAGCAATCTTGATTTTTTCCGCCCCAAACAAAAGGAACTATAGAAACGAAAGAAACCATAGAAACAATTAATTTACCCTGAAAGCCCCGCCAACAACAGAAACCATAGAAACAGCAGGAACCACAGAAACTATTCTTCTCCAAACACCAGCGCCTCATACGTGTACAGTTCAGCGGTTTTCCAGCCATTCCAGCCGATTCCGGCCTTGTCCTGTGCGCAATGTCCCAGGAATTCCTCTTTGCTCCAACCTGTTGAAGTAGCCACCTGTGGCAAAAATGTCCCGGTCGAATTTCCCTGCTTCATGTAAATTCCATGTGTACCCAGAATAAATTCATCAGCCGACTTGATCCGTTTCAGAGGTGTCAACACCGAAATTTCTATCTCCAGTTGGTTGATTTCATTCGACAGAACCGGAGTGAACCGATAATCCTGCGTGGCCGCGGCAATGGCCATCGATTGAACCACCTTCCAAAGTGGCTCCTCCGGATTGAAACGGCCAATACAGCCCCGCAATTTGTGTTCTTTGTTAAGGGTAACAAACGCGCCACATGGGGTTTTCAAAGTCGGGCTCAAAATAGCAACATCGACTTCAGGAGTGATCCCTCTTTTGATGTATTCGGAAATGGTTTTGCGGGCTAGTTTCAGCAGATACTCTTTGTCTGCCTTATTGATTGAAAATTCGTCCATTTTTTCGGCCGGGTTTCCTTGCGTAAACGAAATAGAATAGTAGCCAACCACACGATCCTTTTCGCCATACGCCGAATCGCCCGAGTTTTTATACTGAATCAGGTCAACCGAAATATCGGGCATCTTTTCAGTCATGTACAGCAAAGTCAGCACCGAACTCCAGCCGCACAAACTGGTTACCAACCCTGAAAGGTTTTTCTTTGCGTTTCCATCAAGCGCGGCAATCAATTTCGAAGGTTTATTGGTCTGAATGGCCTCAGCTGTTGTCTGGTCGGCCAGGCAGGCATCCTTGTAACCTGGATAATGCGAAAAATCGCTGCTGATCACAAACAGGTTTTTCTCATTCAGGAAAGGTTTTAAAACTGCCGCCAGTTTTTGAGCCGTTTCAACCGATGAAGCTCCAATTATGATGGGCACAATTTTAAAATCATTTTTCAGGTAATACTGCAAAAACGGTAGCTGAACTTCCAGGCTATGCTCGTAAAGATGCGGTTCGGCAAACGATGTCAGGATTTTATTTTCAGCAACTAGCTTTTTGGCCAGTTCGGCATCCACTTTCACGATACCGAGCGGCGTTTCGTAATTCCCGTCGCAATAAACCGATGCCCCTTGAAAGGCAGAGGTATGGCTCGATCCGATGATAAAAATCCGTTCGAACTTGCGGTTGGGCTCGATCTGGTTGAACCCGGAAGCCGCCACTTCGCCACTGTAAACATAGCCAGCATGAGGGACCACGATGGCTAACGGGGAAACACCCTCTTTATGCGGTTCCGCTTTGCCAAACAACTGCTGCAACTGGGTTTTCAACGCAGCAGAATTATCGGTGTAAAACCGTCCGGCAGCATAAGGTTTCCGGTTTTTCGGCGCGTCTTGCGCAAATCCGGTTGTCGATAAAAAAATTCCCAAAATCATGATGAATAAAGATTTGGTTATCACGACTATACTCTTTAAATTCACTTAAAGTTACGACTAATTTGGAGCAATTATTCCCGTTTTGGACATGAATTTATTCGCTGCAAAACAATGCATTCAAAATATTACTTTTACACAACTAAAATTTCTGATGTGGCTCAAAAAGTAGTACTGATCACCCCGCCGTTTACGCAGTTGAACACGCCCTACCCGGCAACAGCTTACCTGAAAGGGTTTCTGAATACGCAGAACATCGCGTCGTTCCAATGCGATTTGGGCATCGAAGTCATCCTGAAACTGTTTTCTTCGGAAGGATTGACCTCTATTTTCTCCGGACTTCCGACTTCCGACGTCGGACTTTCTCCCAACTCCCAACGCATCTACAACCTGCGCGACAGCTACATCCAGACCATCGATCCGGTGATTGCTTTTTTGCAGGGGAAAAACAACACACTTGCCCACGTGATTTGCGAAGGAAATTTTTTGCCCGAAGCCTCGCGCTTTGCACAAACCGAAGAGTTGGAATGGGCTTTCGGAACGATGGGTAACCGCGACAAGGCCAAGCATCTGGCCACACTTTACCTCGAAGATTTGTCGGATTTGATTGTCGAAGCCATCGATCCGCATTTTGGCTTTAGCCGCTATGCCGAACGTTTAGGCCGATCAGCCAATTCGTTCGACGAGATGAATGCCGCTCTCCATCAGCCCGACAGTTTTATCGACCAAATCACTCTGCAACTGCTTCAGGAAAAAATTGAGCACGCGCAACCCACGCTGGTGGCTTTTTCAGTTCCTTTCCCCGGAAATTTATACAGCGCATTCAAATGTGCCCAATACCTTAAAACGCATTATCCTGAGCTGAAAATCGCGATGGGCGGCGGTTTCGCGAATACCGAACTGCGCTCGCTGAGCGATCCGCGGGTTTTCGAATACTTTGATTTTGTGCTGCTCGACGACGGCGAAGCGCCTTTGCTAACCCTGATTGAACACCTTGACGGAAAACGTGAAAAAGCTGAACTGAAACGGACTTTTGCGCTCGAAAACGGCGAAGTGATCTTTTTGAATGGCTCCACGCGACCCGACTTTTCGCAATTCGAAGTGGGAACACCCGATTACTCCGATTTTCGATTAGACAGTTATCTTTCGGTGATCGAAATTGTGAACCCGATGCACCGCCTTTGGAGCGATGGCCGCTGGAACAAACTCACGCTGGCGCACGGCTGCTACTGGGGCCGCTGCACGTTTTGCGACACTTCGCTCGACTATATCCGCCGCTACGAGCCCAACACCGTGCAGGTTTTGTGCGACCGCATGGAAGAAATGATTCGCCAGACCGGAGAAATCGGCTTCCATTTTGTGGATGAAGCTGCTCCGCCAGCTTTGATGCGCGCTCTGGCATTGGAAATTATTCGCCGGAAAATGACCGTGGTTTGGTGGACCAACATTCGCTTCGAAAAAAGTTTTACCTACGATTTGTGTCTTTTACTGAAAGAATCGGGCTGCATCGCAGTTTCCGGAGGGTTGGAAGTGGCTTCCGACCGCCTGCTGGCGCTCATCAACAAAGGCGTGAGCGTTTCGAAAGTGGCCAAGGTGACCGACAATTTTACCCGCGCCGGAATCATGGTGCACGCCTACTTGATGTACGGTTTCCCCACGCAAACGGTGCAAGAAACCATCGATTCACTCGAAGTGGTGCGCCAATTGTTCGAAGCCGGCGTGGTTCAATCGGGCTTTTGGCACCATTTTGCACTCACGGCACACAGTCCGGTTGGACTGAATCCTGAAAAGTTTCGCATTAAAATAGAGAATGAACAACCCAGATCGTTTGCCAACAACGACCTGCAATTCCGCGACCTGACCGGCATCGACCACGACCGCTTTAGTGAGGGTTTGCGCAAATCGCTGTTCAACTACATGCACGGCATTTGCTTCGATTTTCCGCTTCAGGATTGGTTCGATTTTAAAGTGCCGCGCACCATCCTTGCCCCCGATTTCATTCGGAAAGCCATCGATGATCAGGCTTATGAACCAGCCAGCCCCAACCACAAAATCGTTTGGCTGGGCGGAAATGCAACTTTGCGCACCTTCAGCAAAAAGAAGAAAAACCAAACCTTCGAAATGGCTGAGCTGACCTTCAGCAACAAGAAACACGATTTGGTGATTCAATTAAAACAAAAAGAAGGAGAATGGCTGATGGCGCAAATTCAGGCATTGTCGGTTTATAACCCGCAGCAAACCACTTTTGCCGAACTCGAAAAAAGTTTTGAAGAAACTACCGGAGAGGATTTCATACTCTTTTGGAATAGCCCGGCAATAAAAGAATTAAGGGAAAATGGGCTATTGATGTTGTGAGGAAATACAATTCCTCACCGGACATTCATGCTACTTCAAACTCACATTCGAGTAATCGACCCGAACTTGTCCGTATTTTTCTTCAATGAGTTCCAGCGTTTCCAGAACCGATTCCAGCGTTTCGGCCTGTAAAAGACGGATGCGGTGCTCTCGGAAGTTCGGCAAAGTCGGAAAATATTTGGCAAAATGGCGTCGCATCATCAGGATTCCGCTACGCACATTGTCCTTCCATTCAATGGACATGTTCAGCTGATCGCGCACATTCTGAACCACTTCGGCAACAGTAGGCGGAGTCAGCAACTCTCCGGTTCTCAGGTAATGTTTCACTTCCGAAAAAATCCACGGACGACCAATCGATCCGCGGCCAATCATTAGTGCATCAACGCCACTTTGTTCCAGAAATGCTTTTGCTTTCTCTGGTCCATTGATGTCGCCATTCCCAATAATCGGAATCTTCATCCGCGGATTATTTTTTACATCGGCAATCAGCGACCAGTCGGCCTCGCCGGTGTACAACATGCTGCGGGTACGGCCATGAATAGCCAGGGCGGCCACTCCGGCATCCTGCAAACGTTCGGCAACATCGACAATAATTTTGCTGTTTTCGTCCCAGCCCAAACGTGTTTTGGCGGTGACCGGTAATTTCACGGCTTTCACAACGGCTTCGGTCATTCGCTGCATTTTATCGGGTTCGAGCAACATGGCGGCACCGGCACCATGTCGAATGATTTTCTTCATTGGGCAACCATAATTGATGTCGATGAAATCAGGTTGCGATTCTTCAGCAACTTTAGCGGCCTCAACCATCGAATCAATATCATGACCGTAAATCTGGATAGCTACCGGTCGGTCAAAATCAAACAAAGTCATTTTCTGTTTGGTCTTCTGAATGTCGCGGATCAGCGCTTCTGACGAAACAAACTCGGTGTACATCACGTCGGCACCATATTTTTTGCACATGTACCGAAACGATTTGTACGTCACGTCCTCCATTGGCGCCAGAAACAGCGGTATTTCTCCTAATTCAATTGATCCGATCTTCACAGTTTTGTCTTTATTGTTGGTGCAAAGTAAGTAACAAAGTACCAAAGTGGCAAAGCACCTGAGTTTTATCCCTACGAAAATTTACCTGCGAATTGCTTTTTTACTAGCTTCACGCAACCTAAACGAGTATTCTTTCGTCTTAGTTCAAACAAAACCTAATTGAGATGAAAACTTTTTCTGCAATAAAACTTCTTCTTGTTTTTTTCTTTTTTGCTGGAATGGGCTGCGACGAAATCGTTCTTGAACAAGGATTTACAATTGGTAAAGAAGCAAGCTTTCAGGTCAATCAGCTTTATACTTCAGCCGACGGGCAATATACCCTGAAAATTAATGAAGTAGGCGATTCTCGATGCCCCGAAGGAGTGGAATGTATTTGGTCGGGCGAAGTTACCGTGAAAGGCGAATGGACCGAGAATAGCAGCAAATCGAACTTCGAAATCCATTCGGTAATGAAAGATCAAACCAAGCAACCCGATGGATATACCATACAGATTGTTGATGCCAAACCTTACCCCAAATATGGTACTGAATCAAAACCTGAAAATCTGGTTATTACCTTACTTATTCAGAAAAAATAACAGGTACTCGGGTGCAAAAATAAGGCAATTGACTTCCTTCCTGTCGAAAACTATTCGACTTCATCTTCATTGATCAAAGAAATAATCTTAATTTTATCTTTTGATTCATGATTCAACTGAATCGGCTGGATGTGTTACATTCCGCATCAATTTGTCATTAATTAAAAACAACATCATGATAACAAGAAGAAAAAACGAGGAAGAACCCGAATGTGAGCCAACAGAAAAGAAAGTGACCATACAGAAAAAAATAGAGTTGAAATTTCTGGAACAACGGAAAATATTCCTTTGGGGACAGGTTGACGACGAATCAGCTGAAGATATTGTCAGTAAATTACTTTATCTGGAATCTATTAAGCCGGGCGAAAAAATTACTTTTTTTATAAACAGCCCGGGCGGTATTGTAACTTCCGGATTTTCAATCATGGATACTATGAACCTGATTTCGTCGCCGGTGTCAACTGTTTGCATGGGACTGGCAGCATCGATGGGGTCCATTTTGTTATCGGCAGGAGAAAAAGGCATGCGCTACATTTATCCGTCGGGCGAAGTGATGATCCACCAACCCAGTATCGGTTATTTGCAGGGCACTGCAAGCGATCTGGAAATTCAGGCCAAACAAATTGTTAAAACCAAGGAACTTTCAGCTGAAATACTTGCAAAAAACTGCAATCAGACCGTCAAACAGGTTTTGAAGGATTTTGAACGGGATCATTGGATGAATGCCAAAGAATCGGTTGAATACGGCATCGTGGATGGAATTTACACGATGAAATAGCTCGTCAAATTACGCACAAAGCATTTAATTGATGCGGTAAATACATTTGCTATTTACCGCATTTTTTGTGGGAAAAATTAGCTTTTATTTCAGCAGCATTCTCGCAGTTCTCCTGCTTTTCTGTTCGATGTAAATTTTTCGGCCTTCAGAAATCTGGGCAATGGCTTCAGCATTATAATAACGAATGGTCACCAGATCAAGCCCGGTATTGTATTTCACCTCAAATTTCTGATGCAATTGGTTGATCAGATCCTCAATACCTTGTTCCGGCCCGTCGAAAGCCAGAGAAAGGTCAATGGCCGATTGTTGCAAAAGGCCAACTCTCAGACGGTGTTTGGCAAATAAGCCGAAGACGTCAGAAACACTGCCAATGCTGATAAACGAATAATCGTTGGGCGTTAAGGTAATAAGCGCCATGTTTTTCTTCACGATAAACACCGGAACCAAATCGAGCGTATGTTCAACCGAGTGAATAATCGTACCGACTTTTTCGGGTTCGAGAAATGACTTCACCAGCAATGGAATATTCTTATTTTGCAGCGGTTTGATTGTTTTGGGGTGGATCACTTTTGCCCCGGAATACGACATTTCAATGGCTTCTTTGTACGAAAGCTCGTCGATTTTCTGGGTGTTGGCAAAAAAATCAGGATCGGCATTCAGGATTCCAGGTACATTTTTCCAGATACACACTTCTTCTGCATCGAGCAAATTGGCTAGAATTGCAGCAGTATAATCCGAACCCTCGCGTCCGAGCGTGGTGGTTTGGTTGGTTAATGTCCCAGCGATAAAGCCTTGAGTAATGTACAAATTGTCGGTTTCGAAGTTAAATACACGCCTGGCCAACCGAACCGAAAGATCCCAATTGACGTTTGCTTCGCGAAATTGATCATCGGTTTTCACGCAGTTCCGTACATCGACCCATCGGTTTTTCAGCTCAATTTTATTGAAGTACGAACTGACGATCTGTGTTGAGATCAGCTCTCCGAAAGACACAATCTGATCATATTCGTAGTCAAAATTCAGGGAACGTTCTCCTTTGAGACGGTTGCTTAGCAATGTAAAATGTTTTTCAACCTCCGGAAGTTCAGTTGGCTCGCCCCAGAGTTCTGTAATAATCCCTTCGTGGTAGTCTTTTAATTCCTGAAAAATAGTCCAGACTTCCTGATCTTGATTAAAATATTTTCGAGCAACGATTTCGAGTGCATTCGTGGTTTTACCCATGGCCGAAATCACCAGAACTTTTTCTCCCGGATACATTTTCAGAATATTGACTGAATTACGGACATCACCGGCAGAACTAACAGAGGCACCTCCAAATTTGAAAACCTTCATGATCTTTAATGATTATTTTGATCGACAAAAATAGAAAAATGCACCAGTCAAACGAGGATTAAGTTAAAAGTTTAAAGGCAAAAGTTAAAAGTAAAAAAGCTGTTGGATAAAAAGCTGATTTGTAACGATTGTTACAATTTTCGGATGACCTTGTTCCTACATTTGTAGACATTCATTTGAACAATGACAAAAAACTCCATTTTAAAGAAACTCCGGAAATTCCACAAATGGCCGGGAATAATAATCACCTTGTTTGTGATTCTGTTTAGCCTTTCCGGAATTCTGATGAATCACCGCGACCTGATTTCGGCAATCAACATTAACCGGTCGATTTTACCTGAAGATTACCACTATCGGAACTGGAACAAAGGAGCTGTCAAGTCGGTTCTTTTCATCAGTAGCGATTCGGCTCTGGTTTATGGGAACATCGGAATCTGGCTCAGCACCGATCATCATAAAACTTTTCAGGATTGGAACAATGGTTTTCCGTCAGGAACCGACAACCGAAAAATCTCTAAAATGCTCAGGACTCCCAATGGGCAACTGTTCGCCGGAACCTATTTTGGACTTTATCAATATTCATTTCAGGAACACAAATGGCTGAAAAAGCAATTGCCTTGTTCTGAAGAACGAATCACCGATCTGATTTTGAAGGAGAACGAAATACTGGTGCAAACCCGTTCATTCCTGATGAAAAGTCCGGATGGCGACACTTTTCAGTCCATCAAAATTCCTGCTCCGAAAGGCTACGACGGGGAAGCCAGCATGTTTAAAACCTTGTGGCTGCTGCACAGTGGCGAAATCTGGGGGCCGGTCGGAAAACTGGTTGTCGACTTGTTTGGCCTAGCGATCCTGATTATTTCGCTCACCGGACTGATGCACTTTATTTTTCCGAAATGGTTGAAACGTCGGCGCGAAAAACGAAAGGACAATGCCAAACTAGCGTCGGCCCGTAATTTTAACCTGAAATGGCACAACAGGCTGGGCTGGGTTTTTATTCCGTTCCTGATTTTTGTGACGATCACCGGGATGTTTTTACGCCCGCCATTGCTGATTGCTATTGCCAATTCTGAAATTTCTCCCATTCCCGGTTCAGTGCTGAGTTCACCAAATCCTTGGTACGACAAGCTTCGCCGCATTTTGTACGACCAACAGCAGCGTATTTTCCTGTTTTCGACGTCTGATGGAATTTACTTTACTGATGAAAATTTGCGGGACCCGATGCGCCGCCTTCCGGGCGAACCGCCGGTAAGCGTGATGGGCTGCAATGTTTTGGAAAAGAAAGGAGAAAGCACTTACCTGGTTGGTTCATTCAATGGCTTATTTTTGTGGAATCCTTTGAGTGGGCAGGTATTCGATTATCTATCCGGAAATGTTTACCAGGCTCCAGAAGTAGCCGGGCCTCCCGTTTCGAAAGATATGATTGATGGCTGGTTTGCCGACTCCGCAGGAAATGAGTTTTACTTCGACTACAATCACGGTGTTTTGCCTATCCGCAATGCCGGGCAATTTGGAGAAATGAGTGCCGAAATTATTCAGAAAAGTCCCATTTCGCTGTGGAATCTTTCGCTCGAAATTCACACCGGCCGCATCTTCGAGCCTATTCTGGGAATGTTTTACATCCTGTATGTTCCGTTAGCAGGCATCTGCGTTTTAATTGTGCTAATCAGCGGATTCTTTATCTGGTGGATGGGATATCGGAAAACGAAACAGCCTCAAAGGCACGAAGACGCAAAGTTAAAAAGCAAGTCAGGGCTTCACTTGGAGTGAAACCCTGACAATATTTCTTCGCTTTTATCTCTATCCTACCGGTTCTGGTATTGTTTTTCGTAATAGCTTTGGTAGTCGCCGCTGGTTACGTTTTCCATCCATTCTGTGTTGGCCAGGTACCAGTCGATGGTTTTCTCCAGACCCTCTTCGAACTGAAGACTTGGCACCCAACCCAATTCCCGCTGCAATTTAGTAGAGTTGATGGCATAACGCAAATCGTGTCCGGCGCGGTCTTTCACGTAGGTAATCAGCTTTTCAGATTCACCGGCTTCGCGGCCCAGTTTGCAGTCCAAAATGCGGCACATCACTTTAATCAGATCAATGTTTGTCCATTCATTATGACCGCCAATATTATAGGTATCGCCATTTTTGCCTAGGTGAAAAATTACATCAATGGCACGGGCATGATCTTCGACCCACAACCAGTCGCGAACGTTGAGGCCTTTGCCATAAACCGGTAAAGCCTTGTTATGCTTGATATTGTTGATGAACAGTGGAATCAGCTTTTCAGGAAACTGGAACGAACCGTAATTGTTGGAGCAATTTGAAACGACAGCCGGTAATCCGAAAGTATCGTGGTAGGCACGTACAAAATGATCGGAACTAGCTTTCGATGCGGAATATGGACTGTGCGGATCGTAACCGGTTTCTTCAGTAAACATCCCTTCACGGCCCAAACTTCCGTAAACTTCGTCGGTCGAAATGTGGTAAAAACGTTTGCCTTCGGTATTGTCTTTCCAGATGTGGCGGGCGGCATTCAGCAGATTCACTGTGCCAATTACGTTGGTAAACACGAATTCTGTCGGGTTGCTGATCGATCGGTCAACATGCGATTCGGCAGCCAAATGAATTACTCCGTCAAACTGTCTTTCGACAAACAGCTTTAGGATGAATTCAGCATCAACAATATCGCCTTTTACAAATTCGTAATTCGGTTTGTTTTCGATATCAGTCAGATTCGCCAGGTTTCCGGCGTAAGTAAGCTTATCGAGATTAACAATCTTATATTTAGGATATTTATTAACAAACAGGCGCACAACATGCGAACCAATAAATCCGGCTCCGCCGGTAATCAGAATTGTTCTCATATTTATTATCTATTTAATTCCTCGCACTTTCTTTTCCCAAAGCCAAGCCGAAAGCATGGTTTCTTCCAATCCGGTTTCAGCTTTCCAGCCCAATTCTTCGTTGGCAAAAGTAGTATCAGCCCATATTTTCTCAATGTCACCTGCCCTTCGGCCAACAATTTTGTAGTTCAGTTTTATGCCGCTTGCTTTCTCGAATGCATGAACTGCTTCAAGGACAGAAACTCCGTTGCCAGTACCAAGGTTGAAAATTTCGTATCCCGCTTTATTCTTATTTCCGAGCAAACGTTTTACCGCAACCACATGTGCTTTTGCCAGATCGACCACGTTAATGTAATCGCGAACGGCTGAACCATCGCTTGTATCGTAATCATCTCCGAATACCTTTAACTCACCCCGAAGACCTGCAGCAGCCTGAGTGATGAACGGGACTAGGTTCGCTGGCACGCCCAAAGGAAGTTCTCCGATTAAAGCCGATGGATGAGCGCCAATCGGATTGAAATAACGGAGTGCAATCCCTTTAATTTGAGGATTAGCCGAAATGGTATCGTGCAAAATATCTTCATTCACCCGTTTGGTGTTTCCGTAAGGCGACTCAGCATCTTTCCGTGGAGTATTTTCAGTAACCGGTAATTTGTCGGGTTGTCCGTAAACGGTACATGATGATGAAAAAACGATGTTTGAAATTCCAAATTTAATCTGACATTCCAGAATATTAATCAATGAAACCAAGTTATTTCGATAGTATAACAATGGTTTTTCAACCGACTCGCCTACTGCTTTGGATGCTGCAAAATGAATAATTGCTTCGATTTTTGGATATTTTGTAAAAAAAGCTTCTACCTTATTTTTTTCAGTTAAATCAAATTGCTCGAAAGCAGGACGAATGCCAGTAATTTTTTCAATGCCATCCAGCACTTCCAAGCTTGAATTCGAAAGATTATCAACTATAACAACTTCAAATCCTGCATTTTGCAATTCTACCGCCGTATGCGAGCCAATGTATCCGGTTCCACCGGTAACTAAAATTTGTTTCATGTTATGATCTTTATTTCAGATGAGCCACAAATTTATGAATAATCTGGTTTCCTTAGCCTTAAAGTGTGACTTAAGTTTTTTTACATAAGAAGATCCGAGATGTTGAAAACTTTGGCTTGAATCAACGCCAAAATTTCTTACTTTTGACTGATTAAACAAGTAACGCGTGAAAATTAGTCAATACATAAAAGAACTCTTGCTGTTGAATGATTGTGTAATCGTTCCTGAATTTGGCGGATTTGTAGCCAACTACAAAGCAGCTACGGTTGAAAACAATCAGTTTTTTCCTCCAACGAAGGAAATTGCTTTTAATAACAAGCTTATTTCCAATGATGGATTGCTCATTAACTATATTTCAGAAACTGAAGGCATCGATTATTTCAACGCCAAGCAGAAACTCGACAGTTTTGTTGAAGAAATCCTACTGAACCTGGAGCGAAACCGCAATGTTTATTTTGAAGGCGTAGGTTATTTGCATTACGATTCAAGAGAAAATCTCCAATTTGAACCTCAACTGAAACAGAATTTACTGGTAGAATCATATGGGTTACAGAATTTCTCATACGAAAAGCTCTACCAGCGGCAAATGCCCAAACCTGCCATCAAGGTTGAATACCGCGAGCCAGTTCCGGTTATTTTTCAGAAACGCAAGCTGAAAAAACTGGCCATTGCCATTCCTTTGCTGATCGCCATGGCGCTCATTCCGATGAAACACAATAAAGAATACTTGTCGAAATCGGATATGGGAATGTGGGAAACAATGATACAAAGTACTCCGGCAGTACCAGTACCGACTCAGGAGCAGAACTTGACTGAAATTACGGCTACTGTTGCCACCACCAAAGCAGAACAATTCAATTATTTCATTATTGGAGGTAGTTTCAAAAGCGAAGAAAACGCTAATAAATATCTTCAGCAATTAAGCTCGCAAGGTTATTCCGGTAAAGATCTTGGCATCTTTAATGGTTTGCACCGCGTGGCTATGAAGGGATTTGCAACGATGGAAGAAGCTCAGAAAGAGTTGAATTCCCTGCTAGCTAAAAATCCCGGATCGGGAGTCTGGATTCATGTCAACCAATAATAGTTTGAAAGCTCCGAAAGGAGCTTTTTTATTTTAGATACATCCCTAAATAAAAAAGCCACTCCGAAAATTCCGGAATGGCTTCCAACATTGATTATTAAATCAAGTCAATCTTTATTTAAACCTTTTCTCTTTTAACCTTTTAAATTGACCGATCGAATTAAATAATTGTCCATGGCTTTGAGACAACTTGTGTGTTCTCATTTTTACAAAACATGTGCCAAATAACATTCAGATCGACATTAAAATCTTAAGGGAAAGGTATTTTTTTGTTCTGAGGATGTCTGCTCAAATTTTTCCAATCACATGAGTCAGTAAATCAATCACATGACTAACATTTTCGTTGAAGACTTTAAAAACATCGCCCCAGGTTACCGGTGCTTCATCGGTCTTCCAGCAGTCATAATCGGTACTCATAGCTATGGCTGCATAGGGAATTCCCAGTTCATTGGCCAGGATTGCTTCCGGTGCGGTCGACATATTTATTACGTCGGCTCCCCATAACCTAAACATATTTGATTCGGCACGAGACGAAAATCGCGGACCTTCGATGGTAACCACAGTTCCTCTTTCAAATATTTTTATATTCAATGCACGAGCCGTCTCAATGATTTTCGACCTGAGAAAGCTGTCAAACGGATCGGCCATCGGCGTATGTTTCATATGCTTTGGTTCAAATGAATCGAAGAAAGTTACCGCACGGTGCCGGGTAAAATCGATGAACTGATCGAGTACCACAAAATCGCCACGCCCGATTTCCTGACGCAAACTTCCACAAGCAGTAGTCGCCAGAATATGTGTGCAGCCTATTTCACGGATCGCCCAAATATTAGCCCGGTTATTTACCTGTGTTGGCGGAATGGTATGCTGCCGGCCGTGACGGGAAAGGATTGCAACTTCATGTCCATTAATTGTTCCACATTTAAAATCGGAGCTTGTTGGTCCGTAAGGTGTATTGACTTTCAGCTCGGTG
>Ga0183100_1001021_pt1 | contig 15796 bp, 13 predicted proteins | sample Biomet2_FD_127789 | JGI IMG/M metagenome (GOLD analysis project Ga0183100, IMG submission 127789) | Microbial communities from bioreactor (seeded with anoxic lake sediment) at LBNL, California, USA - Biofuel metagenome 2 | ecosystem: Engineered > Bioreactor > Anaerobic > Unclassified ...
CTGTGCTGCACCGGCAACGAGCTGCTCATGCGCCAGGGCATCCCCATGGCGGGCAACCACCTCATGACGGAGCTGGCCATCATCACCGGCGCGGTGGAGGCCATCATCGTGGACTACCAGTGCATCATGCCCAGCCTGGTGCAGATATCCCACTGCTACCACACCCAGTTCTTCGATACGGCGGACAAGGCCCGCTTCACCGGGGCCATCCACACCACCATCCACCCCGACAACGCGCTTGTGGAATCCAAGAAGATCGTCGCGCAGGCCGTGGAAGGCTTCGCCCGGCGCGACCCCGGCCGCGTGCAGATTCCCGGCGAGCCCGTGGACATCATGACCGGCTTCAGCAACGAGGCGGTCATCACGGCCCTTGGCGGCACGCTCACTCCGTTGGTCGAAGCCATCAAGGCCGGGCAGATTCGCGGCGCGGTGGGCATCGTGGGTTGCAACAACCCCAAGTTCCAGCAGGACTCCATGAACGTGGGCCTGGCCAAGGAACTCATCAAGCGCGACATCCTCGTGCTGGCCACGGGTTGCGTCACCACCGCGGCGGGCAAGGCGGGCCTGCTGGTGCCCGAGGCCATTGAAATGGCCGGACCCGGCCTCAAGGCCGTGTGCGGGGCGCTCGGCATTCCGCCCGTGCTGCATTACGGTAGCTGCGTGGACAACTCGCGCATACTGCAATTGTGCGCGGCCCTGGCCAACGAGCTCGGCGTGGACATCAGCGACCTGCCCGTGGGCGCCAGCAGCCCGGAGTGGTACTCCGAAAAGGCCGCGGCCATCGGGCTGTATGCCGTGGCCAGCGGCATTTACACGCATCTGGGCCATCCTCCCCACATCCTGGGCTCCTCCGTCGTTACGGACCTTGCCGTGAACGGCCTGGAGAACCTCGTGGGCGCAACGTTCGTCATCGAGCCCGACCCCGTGAAGGCGGCTGAGCTTTTTGACGCGCGCATCAAGATGAAGCGTCTGGCTCTCGGCCTCTCCGCCTAATCGACCTCCTTGGACCGGCCGGAGGTGTGCCCCTCCGGCCGGTCCGCAATTTTTCCCAACCACAACGGCGAGGGCAGCAGCATGAAGATCGCATTCGCGGGCAAGGGCGGCGCGGGCAAGACCACAATCGCCGCGTGGCTGGGCGATTATTTGGCGCGCCGGGGCGAACACGTATGGCTGGTGGATGCCGACACGGCGCTCTCGCTGGGCCAGGCCTCCGGGCTGGACCCCGCGCTCCGGCCCGTTCCCCTGGCCGAGCGGGAGGACATCATCCGCAAGCACATCGGCGAGGGATACATGTCCCTCAACCCGGATGTCTCTGGGCTGCCCGAGAGTCTCTCGGTTCCGCTGCCCTTGGGCGGGCCCCCGCAGCCCGGCGTTGCTCCTGGCGACAAGCGTCTGCTGGTCATGGGCACGGTGGCGGGCGCGGCGGGCGGCTGCGCCTGCGCGGCAAACGCCTTGCTCAAGGCGGTTTTGGCCCACCTCATACTGGACCGCCGCGAATGGGTGCTGGTGGACATGGAGGCCGGGGTGGAGCACCTGGGCCGGGGCACCGTGGCCGATGTGGACGCCCTTGTGGTGGTGAGCGAGCCCAGCATGCGCGCGTTGAACACGGCGGTCGAGGTTTCGCGTCTGGCCGGGGAACTGGGCCTTGCGCGGCAAGTGCTCGCGTTGAATCGCAGCGAGAAGGAGGACGCCCTGCCGGCAAACCTCACCCTGCCGGACAAGGTGTTGCGGGTGCCTGTTCTGCGTGGGCTGCGCGCGCGGCAAATGGAGAGCGGCAGCGTGCTTGGCCTGCCGGAGGATGGAGCTATCGGCCAATTGTGCGGGAAGCTTCTCAAAATGCTCGGCGGCTAGGCGCAAGACGCTTGCTTCCGTGGCGCGACGGGCTATAACAGAAATCATAGCCCTGGAGGTGCCCCCATGATGCACACCGGCATAGACATTTTGGCGTTCTTGCGGCAGCCCGGTCTGGAGGAGTTGTCGCAGTGCTTTCAGGCGCGCAAGTATCTCAAGAAGGCGGAAATATTCCCCCCCAACCACCATGAGGACATGATCTTCATTGTGGCCGAGGGCCGGGCGAGGTTGTTCCTCGCCTACGAGGACAAGGAGTTCGCCCTGGCCATACTGGAGCGCGGCGACGTATACAGCACCCACACCCGCGCGCACGTTTCCGCACTGGAGGACACGACCCTGCTGTGCGCGCCCACGGCGCTGGTGCGCAAGCACATGCTGCGCCTGCCGGAATTCACCGGCACCATGGTGCGCGTGCTGGGCGAGGTGCTGCGCCATTCCATCAGCATCATCGATGACTTGGCCTTCCGCGACGTGCAGACCCGGCTGGCGCGCTTTTTGCGCTTTGTGGCCGGGCAAAGCGGCGTCCTCCAGCCCGGCGGGGGAACGCTGGTGAACCTGGGCCTCACCACCGAACAGTTGGCCAGCCTGCTCGGCACCACGCGCCAAACGCTCTCCACCATGCTCAACGCCATGGAGCGGGCCCAGCGCCTGGAACTGCGCGGACGGGGAACCATCTTCATCCCCGACCTGGCCGCGCTGGACGCCGTGGGCTAACGGACGCATGGAGCGCGCCCGGGCCCGGTCTGAAACGGCCTTGCGCCTGTGGCGTAAAGCAGGTAGAAAGCTCTTTCGCTTCGGTCGGGAAGCGCATCGTCACCGGTGTGGCGCCCAGACTTCAAATCTGGTGGAACGTCGAAAGGCGTTCGGTAGGTTCGACTCCTATGCGCTTCCGCCACGTCGGCCTCGCGACCCGGCAAAAAAATTTCCCCCGCTTGCAAAAAATGCTTGCCAACCGGCGGGGGGTTGCCTTAAAGAGTCCTTCCCTACGGGCGATTAACTCAGCGGTTAGAGTGCCACCTTCACACGGTGGAAGTCCCGAGTTCAAATCCCGGATCGCCCACCATAGAGAAATCGGCCCCGCTTGTCGGGGCCTTTTTCGTTTCAAGACCCAAGCCCGCAGGAGCCACCATGCGCATTGTGCTGTATGAGCCGGAAATTCCGCCCAACACGGGCAACATCGCCCGGCTGTGCGCGGCCACGGGCACGCCCTTGCACCTCATCGAGCCGCTGGGCTTCAAGATCGACGACAAACACCTGAAACGCGCCGGGCTGGATTACTGGCCGAACGTCAACCTCTGCGTGCATCCGCACTGGGCCGCGTTCGAGGCCGCCTGCCCGCTCACGCGCGTGGTGCTCACCAGCGCGCGCGGCGGCGTGCCGCACCACCAGTTCCGCTTCCAGCCGGGAGACGCCATCGTGCTGGGACCGGAGACGCGCGGCCTGCCCGAAAGCATGTTCGCGCTGCATCCCCTGCGCGTGCGCATTCCGGTGCTGCCCGCCGTGCGCAGCCTCAACCTCTCCACCGCGGCGGGCATATTGCTGTACGAGGCCCTGCGGCAAACCGGCGGCCTCGCCGAACTGCCCTAAGCGGCGGCAGGCGTCCTTCATTCTTGCGCATCGCCCGGCCAACGGGTACTAAACGGCGAACCAAACCATTCCAAGGAGCGTTGCATGCGCCTGCTCGTCACCGGCGGCTGCGGATTCATCGGAGCCAATTTTCTCTACGCCATGCGCCGTAACCACCCGGACTGGCGGCTGTTCAACCTGGACAAGCTGACCTACGCCGGCAACCTGGGCAGCCTGCGCGCCCTTGAGGCCGAGGCAGGCCCGGCCTACACCTTCATCCACGGCGACATCGGCGACCGGGACTTGGTTTTTTCCACCCTCTCCGAGCACAAAATCGACGCGGTGGTGAACTTCGCCGCCGAGAGCCATGTGGACCGCTCCATTGATGATCCCGCGCCATTCGTGACCACCAACGTGCTCGGCGCGCAGAACGTCCTCGAATGCGCCCGCCGCGCGGGCACCGGCCGCGTGGTGCACGTTTCCACCGACGAAGTGTACGGCAGCCTGGGCGCGACCGGACAGTTCTACGAAACCACGCCCATCGCCCCCAACAGCCCCTACTCCGCCTCCAAGGCCGGCGCGGACCTGCTTGCCCGGGCCTACCACGAAACCTACGGCCAGGATGTGGTCGTTACCCGCTGCTCCAACAATTACGGGCCGTTCCAGTTTCCCGAGAAGCTCATTCCCCTCATGTACACCAGGGCCATCGCGGGGGAGCCGCTGCCCGTCTACGGCGACGGCCAGAACGTGCGCGACTGGATCTTCGTGGACGATCACTGCCGGGGCGTGGAGCTGGCCCTGCTGGAGGGCCGCGCGGGCGCGGTGTACAACTTCGGCGGCGCGTCGGAAATGCCGAATCTCGAGGTGGTGCGCACCATTCTGCGCCTTACCGGGCAGAACGACACGCTCATCCGCTTCGTAACCGACCGGCCCGGCCACGACCGCCGCTACGCCATGAACTTCGACCTGGCCGCGCGCGAGCTCGGCTTCGCGCCCAGCGTCACCTTCGCCGAGGGCATGGCGCGCACCATCGCCTGGTATCAGGCCAACTCCGTGTGGCTCGACGAAGTCCAAAGCGGCGCATACCGCACCTTCATGAACAGCTGGTACAAGGAGCGCGCGTAATGCCCACAGGACATATGCCCGCAGGACAATTGCCGAAGATCGCCGTCATTCTGGGCGGGAAGAACGGCATGCTCGGCCAGGCGCTCACAAAGGCCTTCGCCTCGGCCGGAGTGCAGGCCGTGCCTGTTTCCGGGGCGGATGTGGACTATCTGGACGCCGACGCCCTGGAAGACTTCCTCGACGAATTGCAGCCGGACGAGGCCGACGACCTGTCGACCCTCTGCCTCGTCAACGCCGTGGCCTACACGCAGGTGGACCTTGCCGAGGATCAGCCGGAGGAGGCATACAAGCTCAACGCCTCCCTTCCCGCCCAGCTCGGCGTCGTCGCCATGGAGCGCGGCCACGGGCTGGTGCACTTCTCCACGGATTTCGTGTTCGACGGGGCGAAAAAGGCGCCCTACCTGCCAGGCGACGCCACAAATCCGCTCTCGGTCTACGGCGCAAGCAAGCTGGCCGGAGAGGAGGCGCTGCTGTCCCTTGGCATGCCTGGGCTGCTCATCCTGCGCACGGCGTGGCTCTTCGGCCCGGGCAAGGTGAACTTCGTGGCGCGCATGATCGAGCTGGCCGGCACGCGGCCGGAGCTGAACGTGGTCAACGACCAACACGGCTCGCCCACCTGCACCACGGATTTGGCGAACCTGACGGTGGCGCTGTTGCGCAACGGAGCCACAGGGCTTTTGCACGCGGCCAACTCCGGGCAGGCCACGTGGTTCGAGCTGGCGGCCGAGGCCGTGCGCCTGGCCGATCTGCCCTGCCGCATGAACCCCATTTCCACGAGCGGCTACCCCACGCGCGCCAAGCGGCCGCCGTATTCCGTGCTGAACCTGGAAGGCACGGCCAAGCTTGCCGGGTACGCCCCCCGGCACTGGCGCGAGGCCCTGTCCGAATACATGGCCCAGCTGCCGCCGCCCGCGCGGGTCGATTTTCCCCCATCCGCGTGACCGTCTTGCCAACATCGGGTGATTATGCTTTGCCAATGTCCATGAAAACCTACTTCTTTCTTCCTCCTGTGCGCCAGGCCGCGGGCGGCGTGACGGTGCTGCGGCGCATGGCCGCATTTCTCGCCGCATCCGGCCGCGAGGCCTTTCTCGTCCCGCGCGAGCACCCCGGCAAAGGCCCGGGCTGGGCCCCCTCCGAATCCTTTGTGGAAGCGCCAGTGGTCCCCTGGGAGAATCTTTCCCTCGGCCCCGGCGACATCTGGGTGGTGCCCGAGGGCTGGGTGAACGCGCTGTCTCCGGGGCTCAACGCCAGGACCCGCTGCCTGGTTTACGTTCAGAACTGGGCGTATCTGCTCTCCGCCCTGCCGGAGGGCGTGACGTGGCGCAAACTGCCGGTGGAATTTCTGGCCGTGTCCGACCCGGTGTCCAAGTTCACCACAGCCACCACGGGACGGCCCGCGCCGGTGCTGCGCCCGGGCATTGATCTGGAGCTCTTCCGCGCGCCGGAGCAGAAGCCCAGCCTTCTTGGCGGCGGCAAAATCCGCATCGCCTGGATGCCGCGCAAAAACAAGGCGCTGGCCCGGCAGATACGCGAAACCTTCGACAACCTCGACCCGGCCCTGGCGGCGCGCTGCCAGTGGGTGGAAATAGCCGGAATGGCCGCCGCCGAGGTTGCGGCCGCGCTGGCCTCCGCGCATATTTTTCTGGCCACGGGCTTTCCCGAGGGCTGCCCGCTGCCGCCGCTGGAGGCCATGGCCTGCGGCTGCCTGTGCACCGGATTCATGGGCTTTGGCGGCGCGGACTACATGCGCCAGGCCCTGCCCCCGCAAGGCGACGCCGCGCCCTTCGCGCCCTGGTGGGAGCTGCGCAACGTGCCCTGGGGGGGCAACGGCCTGTGGAGCGCCGACGCCGACATCCTCGGCGCGGCCCTGCACCTCAAGTCCGCCGCGGCCTGGCTGCACGAGGGCGCGGCCTACCCCTCGCAACTTCTCGTCCAGACCCTGGCCCACGGCCGGGCCACCGCCAACGCCTACGGGCTCGACGCGCAGCGCGCCGCCGTGCTTGAGCGTTGGGAGCGTCTGGAATCCGTCCGAACCTGACCCAAAGAGCATCATGTCAAAAAAGCACAAGCACAACCGGCCGGAGCCGGAAACATTGGCGTTGCCCCCGGTGGGCGTGGATTCGCACGCACACGTGGACATGGAGGACTTCGACGCCGACCGCGTGGAGATTCTCGACCGCGCGCGAGCCAGCGGCGTCTCGCGCATCGGCAACGTATTTCTCGGGCCGGATGCGTATGCGAAAAACCGCAGCCTGTTCGACACCAGGCCGGAGGTTTTCTTCCTGCTCGGCATCCACCCCTGCAACGCGGACACCTGCACGCCGGAGGCGCTGGAGGCCATGCGGCGGGCCTTCGGGGCCGACCCGCGCCTCAAGGCCGTTGGCGAAATCGGCCTGGACTACTACTGGGACGACCAGCCGCGCGATTTGCAGGCGGTGGCCCTCCGCGCCCAGCTGGACCTCGCGCGCGAGGTGGGCCGCCCTCCGGTCATCCACTGCCGCGAGGCCTTCGACGACTGCCTGCGGCAACTGCTGGACGCCGGATTCTCCGGCCGCAAGCTGCTCTGGCACTGCTTTGGCGGCGGCGTGAACCAGGCCGAGACGATCCTCGGCCACGGCTGGACCATCAGCATCCCCGGTCCTGTGTCCTACTCCGCCAACGCCGACCTCCGCGCCGCCGTGGCGGCGATCCCACTCGCACGCATGGTCATAGAGACCGACAGCCCCTATCTTTCGGCCGAACCCTGGCGCGGCAAGCGCAACCATCCGGCCCTGGTGGGCTTCACCGCCGCGTGCGTTGCGGAATTGAAAGGCCTGCCTGTGGATGAGGTATGGGCCGCCACAGGCCAAAACGCCCGGGCCTTCTTTGAATTGGAGGACAAGTAAATGAACGCACCGCATCCTTCCGACGCAGAACTGGCCGACCGCTTCGCGCGGCTCAAACGCTTCTTCAACAACCGCGACAGGCTGTGCAAGCTCCTCGGCATCGCGGTGACCGAGATTGGTCACGGCTGGGCGACTGCGGCCATGACCATCGCCGAACACCACCTGAACGGAGCCGACGTCGTTCAGGGCGGAGCCATCTTCACCCTGGCGGACCTGGCCTTTGGCGCGGCGGCGAATTCCCACGGCACGCTGGCGCTGGGGGTCAACACCACCATCGCCTTCACCAAGGCGGCCAAAAGCGGCGTGCTCACCGCCCACGCGCGGGAAACGGCCAAGGCCGGGCCGCTGGCGACTTACGTGGTGGAGATAAAGGACGGGGACGGCGACACCATCGCCACCTTCCAAGGCACGGCCTACCGCAAACGCGACAAGCTCGACCTCTCGGCCTGGGGCTGACGCCGGGCTATCATCATCCGGCGTCACCCGGCGCCACAGACGGCGGGCGCGGCCGTTATGACCGTGGTGGCGTTTTTTGTCCGGCGGAATGCATTGGACTGGCGCGGTTAGTTCTGCGATGCGCGGGCCTGGGCGTTGGCTTCGGCCACGCGTTCGGCCAGCAAGGCCACAATGTAGCGGTTCACCGCCGCTGCCAACTGCGGCGCCTTGGCCTGGATGAGCCGGAAACGCGCCAAAGACAACTTGTAGACCACGCAACGCTCCATGGCGATGACGGAAGCGGAGCGCGGAGCGCTGGTGTACAGCCCCATTTCGCCGAACACCGTGCCCGGTCCCATCTTCTTAAGCCGCAGCACCTTGCCGCCCTGCAGGGCCAGCTCCACATGCACTTTGCCCGACTGGAGAAAGTACATGGCGTCTGAGGCGTCGCCCTGGCGGACGACATGCCGCTTGCGGGGCACTTCCTCCCGCTCCAGACACTTCATCAGCGCGGGCACAAGCGCGGGTTCAGGAAAGGTGGCGCAAAGCATTTCCTCAAGCGTTTCGCGTTTGAACTCCGGCAGCAGCTCGGCAAGTCGGCCATCCTGGCCCGCCTGAGCGGCGGCCTCCGCCAAAATCGCGTCCTCGCACCACTCCAGGGCATAGTCCAGATTCAGGGCGATGCGGCACATCCCGCCTTCTTCACCCATGCGGTAGCCCAGGCCCTCCAAATGCTCCTCCACCTCCAGCGGCACGCTGGTGATGAAGAACAACAGCCCGTGCTCCCGCGCCAGGGCCTCCAGCCGACGGAATCCAATGGCTGCGGAAGCGCCCATGCCCACCACCGCGCCAAAGTCGAGCAGCACGTAGCGCAAGGGTTCTCCGGCGCTCAGCCGCTGGCGCACGCGCTGCACCAGCCCGTACAGCACGCCCAGGAACAGGTAGCCGTGCAGACGAAGAATCAAAATTTCGCCGCCCTGCTCACGCAGGGTGCGCTGCTCCGCCGCCGAGCGCTCCACATTGCTGTGGAACACATCGCCGGTTTGGGCAAAGCGCACGCCGCCGCCAGCCACCGCCCGGGAAAGGCTGAGCAGCACCCCGACGCCAAGGCTGGCGAACACGCCAAGCACTGGGCCGAACAGCACCACCAGCAGGCAGGCAACCCAGGCGGCGCGCAGATCCTCCCTGCGCGTCAGTGGGTTGCGCGCATCGCGCAGCATCCAGCTCACAGGCATGGTCAAACCGATGGACAGCAACAGGCCAAGCGGCACAAACAAGGGAATAAACTGCAACAGCGGCTGTCCCGCGAGCAATGCCGCCAAGCAAACCATTCCGGCGAGGAATCCGGCCACGGGCCCGGAAGCTCCAAGGGCCCGCATCCCCAGACTGCTGGAAAGGGACAGCGAGGCGGGCAGGCCGCCGAGCAAGCCGGAGAGCATGGACGAGCCGCCCACGACGCGCATCTGCCCGCCGCCATCCGCATCGCGGCCAAGCACGGATTCAAGAATGGGCGTGCGGGTGACCGAAGGCAAAATGGCCACAACGGACACGGCGGCGAAGAACTCCGCGCGCGCGGCCAACGCGGGCCAATGGACGCGCGAAAGATTGGCGGGGTCGAACAGGGCGAGATAGCAGTTGGAATCAAGCATCTGCGGCAGGCGCGCCTGCGGACTGGTGAGCACCGCCTGAAGGTCCGCCAGCGGCGCGGGCAGGCTGAACATTCCGAGCACAAGCCCGTTCCAGGCGGCCGCGGCCAGCGCGGCGGCCAGCAATGGCCACATCAGCCCCCGCAAGCCCATGCGCACAAGAAAGCACACGGCGCCCAGGGCCAGGGCCGGAGCCCACTGGGGCCAGGCCTGCGCAAGGGCTGGCCCCAGCTCGGCAAGAGACAGGGAGGGCAAGGCCGCCAGGGCCGGAGAGGAGGCGAACATCGCCGCGCACCAGGCCTTGATGAGCAAAAGGCCGAAGCCCGCCAGCATGCCGCCGAGGATTTCGACAGGCAGAAAACGCGCGCGCTCTGCCACGCCGAGGCGGGAGAGCAGCACGCCCAACACGCCGACAAGCAGCGTGGCCAAGGCCAGCGCGGCCGTCAGCGTGGCCGTCAGCTCCGGCGCGGGCACACGCCCGGACATGTCCGCGCCAAGGGCCGCCAGGAGCAAGAAAACGCACAGCACGGCGGAGGGCTCCGGTGCGCCCACGGCCACGGGCAGCCGACCGTTCAAGGCCAGCAGCACGCAGCCGAAGACCGCAGGCGGCAGCAGCAGAATGAGCGCATGGGGCATCAGCCCGGACGAGGCGTCGATGGTGAGGGACAGCATGGCCAGCGCCAGGCAGGTGAAAAAGACGTGCACGCCGGTCAGCGTTCCGGCCAGCACATTCAGAGGAAAGTTCCCCGAAAAAAAGAGTCGCGCCTGTCCGGCAAGGGAAACGGGACCATCAGCCGAGGCATCCACCGCAAGGGACCTTGCGCTTGCGGCATCATGCCCTTGTCCTGCTGCGGGGGCAGAGGCAGGAACTGCGGGCGCGCTCTCCACAAGGTCGTCCAGGCGCACGTCGGCCACATCGGGCTGGCGATCAGCCCCGCTTGTCACCGGCCCCACCGTTCCACATTTGGGGCACTTGGCCTGACGCCCGGCAAGCGTTGCGGGCAGAAGCTGGCTGTGCCCGCAATGAAGGCAATGGAAAGCGGCCCCGGACGTCGTCCGCGCCGTGCCGCCCGCCTCGGGGCCCGCCGTATCGATATGCTGCTCGTCGGACACTGCGCCCTCCGCGCGATCTGGCGGCCTTGGCCGCGTTCAAGCTATGGCAGATTCGACGGCATTTCTCAAGGCCGCCAAGGCATCAAGCATACGTCTCGCGCATGATGCGCACAAGGGAGCCCAAGCGGTGCTCGTAGGTGTGCTCGGCCAGGATGCGCGCGCGCGCCGCGCGGCCGATTTTACGCCGCAGGGGCCCGTCGGCTAGCAAACGTTCCACGAGGTCGGGAATCTCTTCCGGCGCGTCGTAGGTCATCACTTCGCGTCCGGGCTCGAACAGCCGCTCCAACTGCTCACGCTTGTCGGTCAGCACAAAGCCGCCGCAGGCCGGAACGTCGAACACACGCTGGTTCACCGCGCCCTTCATCTGTCGGCTGGTGCAGTTCAGGCTCACCGCACTCATGGGATAGAAACGCGGCAGATCTTGATAATAGTCCAGCCTGGGCAGCAGTCGTGAGGAGTTGCCAGGCCCGGCGGGTCCGAAAGCCTCGCGCCACCCTTCCACATCGCCCGCGACGACAGGGGCGAAGGGAGCGAGCGCCGTGACACAGGCCCAGCGGTATTGCCGCGTGGCCTCCCAGGTGATGAGCGATTCGCAGGACAGGCGCAGCGACGCGCCAAACGCGTCCGGCATGCCCGGCACGTCGTCTGGCAGGGCGCGCAGCGTTTGCGACAACGCCGGGGCCGCCACGGCCAGGTAGGCGTCCACGTCGCGCTCCGGCGAGACGCCGAACCCGGCCGCCAATTCGCGGTAATGAGCCGTCAATCCCAATAATTTCGGCGAGCTGGCGCAGGCGGCCAGGCTTTCGGCCACGGCGCGGGTCATGGAGTCGCCCACGAAAGACACATCGGCGCGCCATGCGGGACGCCCGTGGGGCAATCCAGGCACGAAACGCGCGGCATCCGTCGCCAGCGGAAGATACCACACGTTGGCGAAACCAAGCGCGCGCAGACTGGGCACGTTGTCGGCGTCCCAGGTGAACAGCGCCGCGCCGTTTCGGACGAGGCCGGGATAGCGCGAAAGAATAAGGTGCGGGTTGTCCACGAACCATGAGGCCAGCGGCAAGTTGAGCCGCTCCAGCAGCCCGGCCAGCTTGCCTTCACGGTCCAGACCGAAGTGGTTCACCGTCAGCGCGAAGTCGGGCCGGAACTCCAGCACACGGCGCAGCAGCTCCTCCACAAAGGCCGCGCTGCCCCGCTCGGTCATGGGGACGGGCAATGCGGACCATGGAATCTCCAACCGTGTCAGGGCATCTTTTATTTCCGCGCAGAGGAAGTATGGCCTGTCGAAAAACAGCACGCGCGGCTTGATCCCGGTGAATTTTGGATATGCGGCGCGCTTCCAAAAACCCTGGCCAGCGTCCTCGGCCGGGATCCGGCCGGGTTGGGCTCCAGGCATGGCCGTAGGCATTGCGGCGGAAGCGCAAGAGGAGATTGCGGCCGCCAGAGCCGCATAAAACGGCGGGTCCACCCGGCGCGCAGCGGGGGCGGACAAGGGGGCGAAGGGAGCGCCGCCATTCTTGTCCCGCCAGCTTTGCAGGGCGGCCAGCGCGGTTCCGGCGTCAGGCGCGGCGTCCGCATCAAGCCAGAGCACATTTGGCGCGGCGGCAAAACGTTCGCGCAAATGCGTGATCCGCCAGACGACGGCCTCTCGGTCCACCACCGCCACCGGACGCCCCTGCGCGGCCAGCATCTCCAGGCAGCGTCCAAGACTGGGGCCAAGCAGCACAGGCAGCGCCCCGGCTGGCACGGATGCGGCGAGCGCTTCCTCCCGCGCGCGGCCACCACGTCCCCACAGGCTCCAGGTTTTGCCGCCCAGGCGCAAGCGCAGGTCATCCAGGCCGTCCGGCGGCTGGTTTCCCGCATGATCCAGCGGGTGACGCTCGGAGTGCGTGGAAGGTTGTCCTTGGACCAATACGGCCTCAGCCCCTTCAACGCGGCCCTGCCCCCCCTGCGTGTGGTTGCGCTCGTGTGTATCCCGCATGTTCCCCCCGGCCATAAGCTCCATGCATGGCAACATGCAAGCGCCATGCTACCGCACGGGAGATTGCCCGCCCCAGGCAAAAGCCGCAGGCGCATTGGCCTAAAGAAAATGTTTCAATCGTCCGAAAAGGTCAGCGATAAGGTTGAACTTTCGGCACACGGACCGTGCCCGCCCACGAACTCCCAAGGAAGGGGGACTTCCATGCAGACATCCGCCCGGATACGGGTGCTCATTTATTGCCGGGGAGCCAACGCGGAGCTTTTTAGGACCCTGGTGTCCCTTTCGCGGCAAACCATCGGCTCCAAGCGGCTAAACATCGCCCTCGCCAGTTCCGCCCCGTCGGAACACGCCACCCGTGAAGCCCGGCTCCTGCACTCCTCGCTCGGCTTTGGCTCGGTGGAGGTGCTGGACACAACGGCGCAAAACCCCGCGCGCGCGCTCAATATCGCCGCGCTCAACACGTCCGCGGGCGAGGGCGAGCAGTGGCTGTTGCTGGTCCCCACCGGCACGCGGCTGTCACCGCGCTTCACCGCCGCCTGTCTTGCGGCCGTGGATGCTCGCGTGCAGGCAGTCTTCTCGGCGCACACCGCGGGCACGATGGACGGCGCGCCATTCATCCGGGTGCGTCCCTTCAGCGTGGAACAGTTGACCCGCTGCAACCCCGTGGGCCCGGCCACCCTGGTGCGCCGCGAGGCCTGGGAGACACTGGGCGGACTGCGGCCCGAACTGCGCCTCGCCATGTGGGACTTTTGGCTGCGGTTGGCGCTTTCCGGCGGCGGCATAGCGCGCGTGCCGGAACTGCTGGCCCACTGCCGCCCCCTGTCAAGGCAGCCAGCCTGGCGCGACGGACAGGCCAAGGCGCTGCTTGTGGTGGCCACGCCAGGCGCCTTCGAGCCCGACGTCTGCCGCTGGGCTTTGGCGCTGCTGCGCGGCGATGTCTGGGCGCACCCCTTCGACAATGGCCACATCCCCACTCCGCAGGAGGTGCGAACCATGGCCGCGGACGCCCTTGCGCGGGCCTATGCGACCCGGCCGGAATGGGAGCCGGAGGGATTGCGCACGGCGTAAGCCTGCAAGCAAAACCAGCATCCCCCCGGCATCACCCCACCAGCTTGCGCTTGAGACCTTTGCCCACGCTCCAGCAGGAGGCCAGCGGACCGCCCAGCGACCAATAGCTGGAACTCTGCATGTCAAAAAGCAGGGGTTTCACCTCGGCCAAGTCGATTTTACCGTCGTCTCGCAGCACGGTCTCATCCGCATGCGTCGCCACAATCTCGCCGATGAACACCTCGTGCGAGGTAAAATCAACAACGCTGTGCAGACGGCATTCCATGCACACGGGGCAGTTCTGAATCATGGGCGCATGTTTCAGCTCGCCCCAGAACAGCTCGAACAGGCTGGACTTGTCAAAGTTCCGGCCGCTCACCAAACCGGTAAAGTCCGTCTCGGCGATCATGTCCTCGCCGGGAATGCACACGCTGAACTCGCGGTGCTCCAAAATGCCCGCGTTGCTGTAATGTTTTTTGTTGATGCCAAAGGAAAGATACTGCGGTTCGCCATGGTTCATGTTGCCCACGTGGGCGATGGCCGAGAAATTCGGCTTCCCATCTACCACGCACCCAATGATGGTGGTGAGCGACGGGTACAGGGCGTCGACGTGTCCAATATTACGTTTCATTGGATGCTCCTTTTGTATGCACATACAAATAATTATTTTAGAACAAAGCCCCTTCAGGTGCTTTGCTTCGACTCCTCAAGCACGAGACACGCGGCGTCCAGCTTACGGGCAAGATCCTCTGCCTCCGGTCCAAGAATCCGCGTATACGAGAGATGCAGCCGCTTCCAGGCCTGCTCGATGCCTTTGAGCCGCGCAAGTCCCGCAGGCGTGGCAGAAAGACGCGCCATGCGCCCCTCCGCCGTGCGGACAAGCAGCCCTTTGGCCACCAACTGGTCCACAAAGCGCGACACGGTGGATGGCGCAAGCGAAAGACGCTCCGCCAGGGCGCAAGGTCCTATGCCCGGCTCCTCTGCGGCGAGCATGAGTGCGAAGGCGTGCGAAGGCGAAAGCCCAGTCGGACTGAAGGCATCCTCGGCCAGACGGCTTATCGACCGGGCGAGCGTGCCCGCAGTGAAGAAAAGACAGCGATGCACGAGAGCACTGGATTTGGCCATTTTTTCTCCTTGATACCGGCGCGAGCGAGAACATAGGGCCCGCCAATCATTTGCGTGTACAACTAATCACAAGGCCGGCCGCACGTCAAGCTGACAGCAATGAAAAAGCCGCCCCCATTTGACGGAAGCGGCCTTTCAAAGTGCTTCGCGGGCGGCTTACGCTAACGGCCGCTTTGCTTCTTCTCAATTTTGCCCCAGGTATCCTTCAGCGTGGCGGTGCGGTTGAACACCGGAGCGCCGGGCCTGCTGTCCTTCTCGTCGGCGCAGAAATAGCCCAGCCGCTCGAACTGACAACGCCAGCCGGGGGTTGCTGCCCCGGCCAGGGCTGGCTCCAGCTTGGCGCGCACGGTGGTGAGTGAGCCCGGGTTGATGCAGGACGTGAAGTCCTCCTCCGCGCCGGGGTTGGGCTTGGTGAACAACAGGTCGTACAGACGCACCTCGGCCTCCACGGCATGCTTGGCGCTCACCCAGTGCAGGGTGCCCTTCACCTTGCGGCCGTCCGGGCTGCTGCCGCCACGGCTTTCGGGATCGTAGGTGCAACGCAGTTCGGTGATGGTGCCGTCCGCGTCTTTCACCACCTCGCGGCAGGTGATGTAGTAGGCGTAGCGCAAGCGCACCTCGTTGCCGGGGTACAACCGGTGGAAGCCCTTGGGCGGCTCCTCGCGGAAGTCGTCCTGTTCTATGTAAATGACGCGCGAAAATGGCACGGTGCGGCTGCCCATGTCCTTCTCAGGGTGCCAGGGGAAGGTGAACTCGTCGGTTTTGTCCTCCGGGTAGTTCTCTATGACCACCCTGAGGGGCTTCAGCACCGCCATGGCGCGCGGGGCGCGGTTGTTCAGGTCCTCTCGCAGGCAGTGCTCCAGCAGGCCGAATTCGACCAGGCTGTCGCTCCGGGCCACGCCGATGCGCTCGCAAAAGTCGCGCAGGGCCTCCGGCGTGTATCCCCGGCGGCGCACGCCGGAAAGGGTCGGCATGCGCGGGTCGTCCCAGCCGGTGGTTATGCCCGTGGTGACCAGATGGAT
>Ga0183100_1001022_pt1 | contig 15759 bp, 16 predicted proteins | sample Biomet2_FD_127789 | JGI IMG/M metagenome (GOLD analysis project Ga0183100, IMG submission 127789) | Microbial communities from bioreactor (seeded with anoxic lake sediment) at LBNL, California, USA - Biofuel metagenome 2 | ecosystem: Engineered > Bioreactor > Anaerobic > Unclassified ...
TATCTCAGCCGCTGACCCGCATTTTCAGATATCAGGCAAAAACGGTGCGGCTTAAAAGACCGCCGTGCCGTTTACTTTCAGGAAAAGGAAGTTATACTATGATTCTCGACCTGACACACACCATTCGCGAAGATATGCCCGTCTATCCCGGCTCGCCACAGCCCGCGTTCAAGCCCACCGGTAACCTGACCCGGAACGGTTACCGGGAGACCCTGATCCAGTTCGCTTCCCACACCGGTACCCACATGGACGCGCCGTCCCACATGCTGCCCCACGGGTCCAGCCTGGACGTGCTGCCCGTATCCCAGTTCTGCGGACGGGCGGCGGTGGTGGACGTGTCCTTTCTCCCGCCCAGTGGGATCATCACGGCGGACTTTTTGCGCGGCCTCAATGGCGCCGTCCTCTCCACCGATTTTGTCCTCTTTTACACCGGCTGGGAGAAAAAATGGGGAACCGACGCCTATTTTGAAGACACGTTTCCCGTCCCGGACAAAGAGGCAGCCCAGTATCTGGTCTCCTGCGGGCTCAAGGGCGTGGGCACCGACGCGCTGAGCGTGGACACTTTGATAGACCCGGACCGGAAGGCCCACAAGACGCTGCTGGGCGGCGGGCTTGTGATCGTGGAGAGTCTGTGTTTGAAAAAGGTTGTGGGGCGGAAAGATATGATGTTCTTTGCTCTGCCCATGAAATTTTTGGATGCCGACGGCGCGCCTGTCCGCGCCGTGGCCGAGTTCCGCGACTTTTCAGAAAAGGAAGAGGGCGCTGACACATGAAGAAATTTCTTGCCATTCTGGTGTGCAAGCTGGGCCGCTTTGTCGGAAAGCTGGTGGGGCGCGGCAGCTCCCTGCCCGGCCAGTACGCGCTGAAGATCTGCCCGGACATTCTGCGGCAGATCACACTGCCCCGCTACATCATTGCCGTCACCGGCTCCAATGGCAAGACCTCTACCGTGGAAATGATCGCCGCCATTTTGCGGGCAGAGGGGAAAAATGTGGTCTACAACGAGGAGGGCTCCAACCAGATTGAGGGCGTGACCACCACGGTGCTGACCCACTCCACCTTTGGCGGCGTCATGAAGGCCGACGTGCTGCTGATCGAATCCGACGAGCGGTACGCCGCCCACAGCTTTCAGTTTTTCCATCCCACTCACTTTGTGGTCACCAACCTGTACCGGGACCAGCTGACCCGGAACGGACACCCCGAGTGGGTTTTTGACGCGCTCAAGCCCGCCATGTTCCCGGAGACCCGGCTCATCCTCAACGCCGACGACCCCCTTTCCGCCAGCTTTGCGCTGGATCGGGACAATGTGAGGTGGTTCGGGCTGGACCGCTGCTCCATCTCCACGGAGGAACCCTCCGGCGTCTACCGCGACGGGGCCTACTGTCCCGTCTGCAAATCCCCCATGGAATACCGCTATTACCACTTTAACCACATCGGCAGCTACCACTGCCCCTCCTGTGAGTTTGCAAAACCGGTCCGTGTGGACTATACCGCCACCGCTCTGGATTTGGAGACAGGCGTGCTGACCATCGACGAAGATCTCACCATCCATCTGGCCTTCCGCAGCATCTACAATGTTTATAACATTCTGGCGGCCTATGCCGTGTGCCGGGAATGCGGCGTTGGCGCGGAGCAGATCGGTAAGGTGGTCAACAACTATATTCTGAAAAACGGGCGTATGGTCCGGTTCCTTCTGGGAGCGCACCACGGGATGCTTCTGACCAGCAAGCACGAGAACTCCATCGCCTATGACACAAACCTGCGCTATGTCCGCTCCACAGAGGACCCCTGCACGGTGGTCATCATCGTGGACGCCGTCAGCCGCAAGTATTACACCAGCGAGACCAGCTGGCTGTGGGACATCGACTTTGGCCAGCTGAACAGCGAACATGTGCAAAAGGTCCTGCTTTGCGGGCAGTATGCCAGCGATCTTGCCGTCCGCTTCTCCTTTACCGATGTGCCTCAGGAAAAAATTGAGCTGCATCCCGATATCACGGAAGCGTGCAATTCCCTGAAGGCCGGCGGGGCGGAGGACGTCTACGTCCTCACCTGCTTCTCCGACCGGGACAAGCTGCTCTCGCAGGTGGAAAAGGAGGCGGTGTGAGATGGATCTTCGTTTTCTGCATTTTTATCCAGACCTTATGAGCCTGTACGGCAGCTGGGGCAACGTGGCTCTTTTGCGACGCCATCTGGAGGACCTGGGCAACACCGTAACGGTGGAGGAGATCCGTCCCGGCGAGCAGGTGAGCTTTGAAAATGCGGACTTCATTTTCATGGGCGCTGGGACAGAGCGCAGTCAGAAGGCTGCCCTGGAGGATTTCTCCCGTTTTGGAAAAGATATCCGGGACGCTGCCGACGAGGGTGTTGCCATGCTCTTCTGCGGCACGGCGATGCAGCTGCTGGGGCAGTCTATTACGGATGCGGCGGGTACGTATTTCATGGGCGTCCGTGTCGGCAATTTTAGCTGCACACAGGGCAAAAAGCGGTTCGTGGGCGATGTATACGGGCACACGGACCTCTATCAGTCCCCCATCGTCGGCTTTATGAACTCCTGTACGCTGATCTCCGGCGTTGTGACGCCGCTGCTGACGGAACTTTACATGGGCTTCGGCAACGAGCAGGAGCGTGGGTCGGAGGGTTTCCGGAAAAACAACGTGTTCGCCTCGGAGCTGACCGGACCCATTCTGGTAAAAAACCCACCCCTGATGCGCAAGGTGATCGCCGCGATTTACAGCCGCCGCGGGGAAGCCCTGCCGGAAGCTCTGCCCATCTATCCGATGGAGGAGGAGAGCTTCCGCGTTGCGTGCCAGGAACTGAAGGCGCGGATCGAAGCAAAATAAGCGCGGCGGCGCTCGTTCCGACGCTTATTCGGGAAGTATTTGACAAAGACCAATGCGCCCGCCGTCCAAAAGGACAGCGGGCACATTTCTATCCATTTTTATCCGGTAAGGCTCCCTCCATGGTCTCAAGCAGGTTTTTCACGATGCGCCCTGTGAGCCCCCAGACGGCGTGGCCCTCCCAGCGCCAGATGGGGACCTCCATCTCGCCCGCCTCCCAGGAATAGGAGGGCGGAACCCCCACCGCGTCATAGGGAAAGTCCAGCGGAACACTGGGCTCCAGCGTATAGACGTGAATCTCCGGCGGATGGTTCTGAAAAAATTTCAGCGGCACGGTAAAAAACTCGCTCACCTCCGCCAAAGAGGGCCGCAGGGCGCGAAACCCCTCATCGTCCACCAGTCCCGGCACCGGCTGAAGAGAAAATTTCCCCGGCTGACAGAGATAGTCCGCCCGGCCCAGCAATTGAATATGGTCCGCAGGGATATGAAGTTCCTCCTCCATCTCCCGCAGGGCGCATTGCTCCGCCGTCTCCCCCGGCTCCATCCGACCGCCGGGAAAACAGACCTGTCCGCCCTGACGGCGCAGCGACGCGGATCGGACCTCAAAGAGAAGGTGCAGCCCGTCCTCCGTTTCCACAAAGGGGCACAGTACCGCGTATTCATATTTCCGCCCCAGCAGTCCCGGTATACGGTCCCGCCAAATGGTTTTCAGCGTCTCAGAGTTCATCCCAGCAAAAAGGAAAGGGCCTGCCGCTGATTTTCAATGTCTACCGACGGCACGGCGGGGGCATACTCCCCATCAAGGGACCAGGGCAGCTCCTCCTCCGTTTCCACATGGACGGAGGACACATGGCGAAATACCAGCCCGCCCTGATCATACTCCTGATTCAGCAGGGCGAGAATGAGGTTATTCAGGTCGATGGGCGTCTTTGGGTTGGGGATCAGCAGCATTTCAAACTTTCCATCATCCAGCACCACCCGTTCCGGGTCCAGCTTCATCAGTCCGCCGATGGAGGTGGAGTTGCACACCGCTCCGAACAGGTATTCCCCGTCCAGCGTCTCCCCGTCGGCGGTCAGCCGGATCCGGTAGGGGCGCAGGGTATTCAGGTCCTTCATGCCTTCCAGAATATAGGCAAAGTGCCCCAGCGCGTTTTTTGCGGCCTGGGACGCGGCGTAGGAACTACGCACAAAGGCCCCAAAGGAGGCCACGTACACAAAATATCGCTGGTTCCACTTTCCAATGTCCAGCTTCTGCAGTTCGCCGGCCATGGCGGTCTGCGCCGCCCGGACAGGATTCGCGGAGATATGGAGGCTGGCGGCAAAGTCATTGGTGCTGCCCCGGGGCAGATAGCCCAGCAGCGGCGGCTTTTCCAGCTGCATCAGTCCGGAGATGGTCTCGTTCAGTGTGCCATCCCCGCCCACGCAGACCACCGTGTCATATTTTGATCCCTCTGCCGCGGCAGTCTCCGTGGCGTCGCCAGGACCGGCAGTATTGTGAAGCTTAATCAGATATCCCGCGTCCGAGAATACGCCCATCGCGTCAAACAGCGGTCCTCCGGACTGAGTTTTTCCCGAGCGTGGATTCACGATCAAAAGCAGTTTTTTATCTTTCATTGCGATGCCTCCTGCTCATACAGCCGTAAAGAATCTGTAAATGATCTAAAACCGACTGCATTTCAGTTGTGTGCAATAGTATAACACGTCCAGCGCGGTATTGCAATTCTCTTTCCCTCCGTGTTACAATATCAGAAAGTGCCGCGTAAAGCGCGGAAAATTTGAAGGAGGCGAGGCACGTGCGGCAGAGCAGATACTGGAAAGTGGGCGTCACCGTGTTTTTGACCGCGGCGGCGATCCTTCTGTTTTACGATGTGCTCTTCGGTCAGCGGGACGCGGTGGTACTGGTTCTCCGCCTGTTCGAGGCTTTGAAACCTATTCTCTACGGAGCTATGATCGCCTACTTGCTGGCCCCCATGGTGGACTTTTTCGACCAGCTTATTTCTCCCCATCAGATGGCCGCCGCCAAGGGCGGCGGACGCTTCCGTTCCGCCGGAGTTCGGGCGGCGAGTCTGGTGCTGACGTGGATCGTCATTGCCGGTTTTGCCTATCTGCTGCTGAGCTTTCTGCTGCCGCAAGTGTACAAGAGTGTCCTGCGTCTGTTCAGCAATATGGAGACCTACTACAATACGATTAACACCTGGATCACTGGGCTTTTGGAGCAAAATCCGTCTCTTGAAGGCTGGGTAATGAATCAGTTGAGCGCCTATTACAAGGATCTGTCCAGCCTGATTACCAATCAGGTTCTGCCTCAGGCGCAGCAGCTGATGTCCGCTCTGGGCGGCGGCGTCGTGTCTGCGTTGAACTTTTTTAAAAACCTGTTGATTGGCATCATCGTCTCCATTTACCTGCTGGATACGAAGGAGCGCTGCGCGGCTCACTGCCGCAAGCTGGTATGCGGATTGTTCCGCTCCTTTCAGGCCACCTGGATCTTTCGGGCCGTGGGTACGGCGGACCGCATCTTCAGCGGATTTGTCCGGGGAAAGCTGCTGGACTCCCTTATCATCGGAATTATTTGCTTTATCTTTTCCAGCATCTTCAACTTTCCCTATGCGCCGTTGGTGTCGGTCATCGTCGGTGTCACCAATATTATCCCCTTCTTCGGCCCGTTTCTGGGCGCCATCCCCAGCCTGTTCCTGATCCTGCTGGACTCTCCCATCAAGGCGCTGTACTTTCTCATCTTCATTTTGGCCCTCCAGCAGGTGGACGGCAACATCATCGGCCCCAAGATTCTGGGAGACCGGACAGGACTTTCCAGTCTCTGGGTCATCATTGCGATTTTGGTGGGCGGCAGCTTCTTCGGCGTACCGGGAATGTTTTTTGCCGTGCCGGTGTTCGCCTGCTTCAATACCTTTGTGGACTTCTGCGTAAACTGTCGGCTAAAAAAACGGGGTATGCCCACATCGGTCTCCGCTTATCAGGGCAAAACTCCGGCGCCGGAAGAAAAAATGCCGAAAGATTCTGGGAAACTGTAAAATTCCCTTGCAATCAGGGCAAATATCGTGTACAATACGGCCTTGCGGGAGCGTTATTTTTATGACAAACCCGTAAGGCCCCTTTTTGGGACAAAACTGAATAGGAGCCAAATATTTTTCAAACCCAGTCGACCCACCGGGCGGCCAGGGGAAGGAGAAAACATGAAAAAACGTATTTTGGCAGGGCTTCTGGCGACACTCCTGTGCGCCGCACTCTCCGGTTGTGGAGGCGGCAGCGAGGAGAGCGGCGCGGCGGGAGCACAAAGCAACGCGGGCAGCGCGAGCCCGGGGTCCACGGCAGATTCCATCACCGTGGGCATCGCACAGGATTTAGACGAAAGCCTTGACCCACACCTTACGGTATCGGCAGGGACCAGAGAAGTCATGTTCAACGTATTTGAGGGGCTGGTAAAGCCCACTCCTAGCGGAGATCTGATCGACGCGGTCGCCAGCCACCACGAGGTATCCGCCGACGGAACGGTTTACACCTTCACTCTGCGTGAGGGCGTGAAGTTCCACAACGGCGCGGCGGTGACAGCGGACGATGTGGTCTGGTCCATCGAACGCTGCGCCGACACCAGTGAGGGTAAAACCCCTTTGGTGGAGGCGTTTTCTAATATTCAGTCGGTGAAGGCACCGGACGAGAAAACGGTGGTCATTACCCTCAGCGCGCCGGACAGCGAATTTCTGGCGTCCCTCACCACCGCGATTCTTCCCGCAAACTACGACCAGCAGGCAACGGCGCCCATCGGCACCGGCCCCTTCAAATTCGTCTCCCGCACCAATGGGGATTCCATTGTTTTGGAGCGATTTGACGACTACTGGGGAGAAAAGCCGGAGCTGAAGACCGTGACCTTTAAGATTTTTGAAAGCGGAGACGCGATGGTGCTGGCTCTTCAGAGCGGGGCCATCGACCTGTGCGCCCATCTCACCACCACGCAGGCCGCGCAGCTGAAAGACGGCTTTCAGATTCTCAAAGGTACGATGAATCTCGTGCAGGCGCTGTACCTGAACAACGCGGTGAAGCCTCTGGACGATGTGCGGGTGCGGCAGGCGCTGTGCTATGCCGTGGACAAGCAGCAGGTCATCGACCTCGCCACCGACGGTACCGGCACCGCCCTGGGGTCCAGCATGTACCCCGCCTTCACCAAATATTTTGACAACTCCCTCACCAACTATTATACCCAGGATATCCAAAAGGCCAAATCCCTTCTGGCGGAGGCCGGGTATCCCAACGGCTTTGATCTAAGCATCACCGTCCCTTCCAACTACCAGCCCCACGTTGACACCGCTCAGGTGCTGGTGGAACAGTTGAAGGCCATCGGCATCAATGTGCAGATCGAACCGGTGGACTGGAACACCTGGGTCAGCCGGGTCTATACCGACCGGGATTATCAGTCCACGGTGGTGGGCGTGGATGCCAGCAGCATGACTGCCCGGGCCATGCTGGAGCGGTTTACCTCCACCTACGGCAAAAACTTTACCAACTACAGTAACGCGGACTATGACGCCCTGTTTCAGAAGACCCAGCTGGTCACTGCCTCCGGTGACGATACGGCGCAGGTGGACCTCTACAAGCAGATGGAGAAAAACTTGACGGAGAACGCCGCCAACGTGTATCTTCAGGATCTGGGCGACTTGGTTGCCATCCGCAGCGGCCTCACCGGCTATCAGTTCTATCCCATTTACGTGATGGACCTGTCTGGCGTGAAGGCCGAATAAACAGACTCGAATTTCAAACGCCTAGATATAGAAAGGAGGCGACGACCGTGAAATACGCAGTGAAAAAGTCTTTTATGCTGCTGTTGACCATGGTCGCCGTCTCCTTTTTGGCCTTTGCTGCGTTTCAGCTGGTGGCGGGGGACCCCGCCACCAACCTGCTGGGGACCGAGGCCACGCCGGAAAAGGTGGCGGCGCTGCAACACGAGATGGGGCTTGACCGTCCCTTCCTTGTCCAGTACGGCAGCTGGCTTTATGGCTTTGTCACCGGCAACTTGGGGGAGTCCTACTCCGGCGGGTCGGTTGTAGATCTGCTGGCTGCCCGCTTGCCGGTGACGCTGGTGCTGAGTCTGATGACCTTCGCGCTGACGGTGCTGCTTGCTCTGCCGCTGGGGCTTCGCTCCGTCCGGTACGGCGGCGGGGTCCGGAGCGCGGTCCATACGGTGGTTAATCAATTTCTTATGGCTCTGCCCCCCTTTTTTACCGGCATCCTGCTGACGTGGCTGTTTAGTATCTCACTTCACTGGTTTCGCCACGGCGCATATCCCGGCTTTGCCGTAAATGTGGGCGGCTCCCTCTGGTACCTGTTGTTCCCCGCCGCCGCCATTGCCATACCCCGCATCGCCCAAACCGTGCGGATGCTCCGCAGCACCGTGCTGACGGAGATGGACAAGGACTATGTCCGCACCGCCATCGCCCGGGGCAATGACCGCCCCGGGGTTTTGTACCGCCATGTGCTGAAAAACTCGCTGGTGCCCGTGGTGACCTTTCTGGCCCAAACCATGGCCGAGATTGTGGCGGCCAGCATCGTGGTGGAGCAGGTATTCAACCTGCCCGGACTTGGTCGGCTGCTGCTGACGTCGATTGGAAGCCGGGATTATCCCACGGTACAGGCCATCGTGGTCGTACTGGCGTTCTGGGTGGTTCTGGCAAACACCGTCGCGGACCTTGTGAACCGTCGCATTGACCCAAGACTTGGAGGTGCGCGGACATGAAGACGCTCAAAAAGGCCGTGCTGGACCATCGAAACGGTTGTTTCCTTGCGGGCTGCATTATCACCGGCATCTTGCTGGCCTTGATCCTGCTGGGCGCGGTGTGGACACCTTATGACCCCACCGCCATGATGACGGGGCCGAAACTGGACGGGCCGTCCTTCGCTCATCTTTTTGGAACGGACAACTTCGGCCGGGATATCTTCAGCCGCGTTCTCAAGGGGGCCGGCGTCACGGCTCTGGTAGCCGTGGGCACGGTGGTCATCGGTGCGGTATGCGGTACCTTAATAGGTGCTCTCACCGGTTATTTCGGCGGCGCGGTGGACGAGCTGCTCATGCGGTTCAACGACACCATCACCGCCTTTCCCAGCATTCTTCTGGCGCTGGTGTGCGTCACTGTTTTTGGCTCTGGGAAGTACCAGGTTCTGCTGGTTCTGGGTATCGTGTTCATTCCCAGCTTCGCCCGCATCGCCCGGACGGCATTCAGCTCCCTGCGGGACGCGAACTTCGTTCAAAGCGCCCGGCTCATGGGGGCAACGCCTGCCCGCATTCTCTTTGTCCATATTTTGCCCAACACGCTCCACGTCCTTCTGCCCGCCGTCACCATCGGCTTTAACAATGCGGTGCTGGCGGAGGCTTCCATGAGCTTTTTGGGCCTTTGCGGTCAGCCGCCCGATGCCTCTCTGGGGGCGCTTTTATCCGAAGCACAGGGGATGATGGCCTCTGCCCCGTGGTACGCCCTTTGCGCCGGCGGAGTGATTGTGGGACTGATTTTCGGAGTGGGCCTGATCGGAGAGGGACTTCAAGGCGGAAAGGGGGAGCGAAATGCTTGAGATCCGCGACCTCCATGTGAAATTCCACAGCCGCCACCGCGAGGCGGTGGCTGGCGTCTCCCTCTCCATTGCCGATGGGGAGATTCTGGGCCTTGTGGGCGAATCCGGCTCCGGTAAATCCGTCACCGCCATGTCGGTGGCAGGCCTTCTGCCCCGGAAGCAGTGCGATTATTCCGGGGACGTTTTGCTAGACGGCGCGGACCTGCTTCACGCGGACCGCTCCGCCCTGCGGAAAATCCAAGGCCGGGAGATCGGTGTGGTTTTTCAGGAGCCCCAGTCCAGCCTGGACCCGCTGATGAAGGTGGGGAAGCAGGTGGAGGAGTGCCTGTACCTCCACACCGACCTGACGAAATCGGAGCGCCGCGCCCGCGCCCTCTCTGCCATGACGGCGGTGGAGCTGTCGGAGCCGGAAACGCTCTATGATAAGTACCCCCACGAGCTGTCCGGCGGAATGCTCCAGCGGGCTATGATCGCCGCCGCCGCGGTGACACATCCGAAACTTCTGCTGTTGGATGAACCCACCACTGCGCTGGACGTGACGATTCAGGCCCAGATCCTGGAGCTTTTAAAAAAGCTGAACCGGGAATACGGCATGTCCATGCTGTTCATCTCCCATAATCTGAACGTGGTCCGCAAGCTCAGCTCCCGCGTGGCGGTGATGCAGACCGGCGTCATCGTGGAGACCGGAGCTACGGAGGAGGTTTACGCCAACCCGCAGCATCCTTATACAAAAAAGCTGGTGGCCGCCATTCCCACCCGTAAAAGGGGAAATTTCTGATTACATTTCGCGATATTTTTTGATAATATTGCGTTTTGTATTTTAGAAGTCACGCATTTTGACAGAAGGAGGCCGTGTTATGACCGATGAACTGGCCTTATCCGTCCGCCATCTCACCTGCGGTTACCGGGTGGGAGGCGGGCTGCTTGGAAAGGCTGTCCGGCAGGAGGTTCTGCGGGACGTGACCTTTGATGTTCATGAGGGGGAAATCCTCGGCCTGGTGGGAGAGTCCGGGACAGGGAAATCCACCCTTGCAAAGGCGATTCTGGGCATGCTAAAGCCCGATTCCGGCGAGATTGTCCACCATACTAAACGGCCTCAGATGATTTTTCAGGACCCTTACAGCTCGCTGAACCCCGCCTATCCCGTATCGTGGATTCTGGAGGAGCCGCTGCGGATTTTCGGCAAATATGACAGTCCAGAACGGAAGCGCCGGGTACGGGATATTCTGGACCGGGTGGAGCTGCCGGAGGAAGTGCTGGACGCAAAGCCCGCGGAGCTCTCCGGCGGACAGCGTCAGCGGGTATCCATTGCCGCGGCACTGATCCAGCGGCCAAAATTTCTGGTGGCCGACGAGCCGGTTTCCGCTCTGGATGTGACGATTCAGGCGCAGATTCTGGAGCTTCTCAAAAAGCTGAATCAGGAACTTGGGCTCAGCTATCTCTTCATCTCTCACGATCTGAACGTCGTCTATCAGCTGTGTCATCGGGTATTGGTGATGAAATCCGGCCGGATTGCGGAGCAGGGGACGGTGGATGAGATTTTTAACCACCCGCAGCAGGACTACACCCGCCAGCTTCTGGCGGCGGAGTAAGAGTATGAAAGCGTTTTTTCCGAGGTACAAAAAACTTCACATCTGGCTGCTGGCGGAGCTGGTAATTCTGGGCGTTTTTCTCACCGTCCAAAAAAACGGGGTCTGGATGACTGCGCTGACGCAGCGCGTCTCCAATCCCTTTCGCCGGGCATTGGGGTCTCTTAGCTATCGCGTGCGCTTTTCCGTGATGGAGGTTCTGTGCATTCTACTGGTGGTATTTATCGCGGCATACCTACTAGTTGGGATTGTCGCCGTCATTCGGGCGGGGAAACAGAGAAGCCGCCGGATTTACAGTATCCTCCTCGGCGCGGTGTGTACCGGGCTGACCATTTGGGGCACCTTTTGCTGGCTCTGGGGTGTCCAATACGAGGCCGACGGATTTCAGGCCCGGTCCGGAATTTGCGCAGAGGATGTGACACTCAGCGATCTGACCGCCGTGACGCAGTACTTCGCGGACCGACTGGCGGAGACGGAGGGGCAGGTGGCGCGAGACGAAAACGACCTTTTTGCCGTCTCTCGGACGGATATTCTGGCGCAGAGCACGCAGGTTTACAGTGCGGTTTCAAAACGGTTTCCTTTTCTTGCTTTTAACGATCAGCCGCCAAAAGCCGTCCATTTCTCCCGCGTGATGAGCCTGCTGGACTTCACCGGGGTCTACTGCCCGCTGACCGGCGAGAGCAACGTCAATGTGGACAGCCCCGCCGTCTTTCTGCCCTCCACCATTGCCCATGAGCTGGCTCACCAGCGGGGCATCGCCTCGGAGCAGGAGTGCAACTTTATCGCCGTCCTGGCCTCCACCACCTGCAATTTGTCAGATTACGCCTATTCCGGCTGGCTTCTTGGCTACGTATACTTGGGTAACGCGCTGTACAGCGCGGATCGCGACCGCTGGCAGGAGATCTATGACGGTCTTCCCGAGGCCGTCCGGGCGGATCTTCAGAACAACAACGCATACTGGGCGCAGTTCCGCAACTCCACTGCGAAAAAGGTCTCCAACAAGGTCTATGACCGTCTGCTGAAAAGCTATGGCGACGAAAACGGTATGAAAAGCTATGGGATGGTCGTGGACCTTCTTGTGGCGTACTACAAATAAACCGCCGCCCAGGCGGCGGTTTTCGCCTTTTGGCCCGAGCTCTGGCGGGGTGATTTTTCCGCACCTCATTTCAACAACAAAAGGCCCTTCTTGACTTTTACCGGCCAAAGGCGATATGATAGTACACAAATCAAAGGCCTTCCGTTCCGGATGGGCCGCCGCAGGAGAGGAAGGTAACCGACATGGATATTTATGAGGAATATCAGGCAAAACTGCGCACACCGGCAGAGGCGGTTCAAGCCGTCAGGTCCGGCGACTGGGTGGACTATACCACCACTATGTGCTTTCCCATCCTGCTGGACGCGGCGCTGGCCGCGCGCAGAAACGAGCTGACGGATGTAAAAATTCGGGGGAATTTGATTTTCTCCCCCATTCAAGTGGCGGAATGTGATCCCTCCCGGGAGCACTTTTTCTACAACACATGGCACTGCTCCGCTTACGAGCGCAAACTCTGCGACAAAGGACTGTGCAACTATATTCCCATGATTTTCCGGAACGTAGTTTCCTATTACCGTCACTTTCTGACGGTAAATGTGGCCATGATGAGCGTGCCGCCCATGGATAAGCATGGGTACTTCAACCTCTCCTGCGCCACGGGCGTGGCGCGGGGAATTCTCGAAAAGGCGGATCTCGTCATTTTGGAGGTCAATGAGCATCTGCCCCGTATCTACGGCGGATTCGACGAGTCCATCCACATTTCGGAGGTGGACTGTGTGGTGGAGGGCGAACACGCTCCCCTGCTCCAGTTCCCCATCGCCAAACCCACGGAGGAGGATGTAAAGATCGCGGAGCTGATCGTGCCGCAGATTCCCTCCGGCGCCACGCTGCAATTGGGCATTGGGGGGATGCCCAACGTGGTGGGCTCGCTGCTGGCTCAGTCTGATCTGAAGGATTTGGGAATGCACACGGAGCTGTGCGGCGACGCTTACTACGAGCTGTTTCGCGCCGGCAAGCTTACTAATACCCGCTGCGCCATCCACCGCAACAAGGGCATGGCCGGTATCGTGTTCGGCTCTCAGTCCCTGTATGACTGGGTAAACGAGAACCCCGGCGTGGTGGTGGCTCCGCTGGAATACGTCAACGCGCCGGAGACCATCGCGCGGATGGACGACATGATCTCCATCAACAGCTGCATCGCCGTGGACCTCTACGGGCAGGTCTGCGCTGAAAGCGTGGGACTCCGACAAATCAGCGGCACCGGCGGCCAGCTGGATTATCTCACCGGCGCGGCGATGTCCCGCGGCGGCAAGGCGTTCATCTGCATGACTTCGTCATACATGGACAAGGCCGGTGTCCGCCATTCCCGCATTCTGCCCCACTTCGGCGGGGACATCGTCACCGACCCCCGCAGTCAGGCCTACTACATCGTCACGGAGTACGGCGCGGTGAATCTGGCGGGACGCTCCACCTGGGAACGGGCGCAAATGCTGGTTTCCATCGCTCACCCGGATTTCCGGGAGGACCTGATTACCGCCGCCGAGCAGCAAAAGATCTGGCGGCGGTCCAATCGATAAACAGCTTCAGCGCCTCCATTAAATTCCCGCAATTGACTGGATTCCACCTTATAATATATCTCGGACAAACAGAAAAGCCCAGCAAAGGACGACGCATGCGTCGGCTTTCGCTGGGCTTTTATTTGACTGGCGCAGCCGCGAAAAACGAGCTCCCCGCTGCCGCGATTCTGGTACTCCGGAAGAACCCGGAGAGAATTATTTTCCATCAGCTCCGGGAGATGTAACAGGTCTCAAACTCGGCGGTCGGCATGGGTTTTGAAAAGTAGTAGCCCTGAAGCAGCTCCGGGTGGTATCGGCAGACGGTCCTGCGGATATCGACTGTTTCGATTCCCTCAACGCAGACCTGGATTCCGGCCCGGTCGCACAGCTGAAAAATGTACTCGATAATGGCCTGATCCAGACTGCTATCTTTGATAGAGGCGACGAAGGTATGATCAATCTTGATCCACGGCGGTGCCAGCTCCCGCAGCATGGCAATGGAGGCGTACCCCGTGCCGAAATCATCCAGCGCCAGCTTGATCCTGTGTTCCGCAAAAAATTGGAAGTCAGCCTGCAATTGATCATACGCGGTTGCCCGGCAGCTTTCCGTAAGCTCCAGAATCAATCCATCGGCAGGCACACCGCTCCGCTCCAGTTCACGAAGCACCATGTCCCGAAACCCGGGCCGCCGCATTTGCAGATAAGAAACATTGACGGAGACGGTAAAGCCGGGAAGCAGCTTTCTCCATTCTGCGGCCTGACGCAGCGCGGTTCGTATGACCCAAGCGCCAACCTCATTGATGGAGCCGCTATCCTCCAGCACGGGGATAAAGTCCGCCGGAGTGACATGCGGCAGATTCGGGGTGGAAAAGCGCAGCAGTGCCTCAGCCCCGAAGACGGTTCCATCCGACTCGCAGATCAGCGGCTGATAATGCAGGGAAAATCCCTCGAAATCGTTGTAAATTGCTTTATAAAGAGCTTCCTGCAAACGAAAAAGATCCATTGCTTTTCGATGGAGATTTTCCGAATAATCGGCCATGCTGTCGTGTCCGTTCCTTTTTGCCTGTTCCAGCGCATATTCCGCTTTTGCGCGCAGGGCCTCAACCTTTTCCCCGCAAGTCGGATAGAGCACCGCACCGCAGGAAATGGAAATTCCAAACGCCGTTTTGTCAGTGAGGGGGAGAGCATGGGCAATATCTCGGACTCTGGAAAAAATCCTAGCAGCCTCTTTTCCGTCGTCTCCCGAAAAAACGCAGGCAAACTTGTCCCCGTCCATCCGATAGAACGTGTAGCCTTGAAGCTTCTGCATCTGCTGTCCCAGCGCACACAGCAGCTGATCGCCGAAAACGAAGCCATACATATCATTGATCCGCTTGAAGTCGTCAATGCCGAACAAAAGCAGAACGCCCCGTCGCCCGAGAGAAAGCTCCTTGTGCAGGCACCTTTGAAATTCAGAAGCGCTGAGTAGCCCGGAAACGGGGTCAAATACAGAGACGCCGCCCAGATCGGTCATCATCCCGACGAACAGGCCGGGGGAACCGTCCGGATTGCTTTCGGCGGTTCCCTTGCAGTTGACCCATACATATTCTCCGCCGGCGTTGCGGGCGCGGTATTCGCAGTCGGATCGCTTGGATTCGCCGGTCAGGACTCTTCCGATGTCCTTCAAAAAGAATCGACGGTCGTCCGGATGAACATAGGAAGTCCAGACCTGCACCATATTCTCAATGTACTCGCCCGGAAGACCGAAGTAACTCACTGCGGCGGGGGACCATCTGGAACAGCCGCGTTTCAGATCAGCCATAAACAGGTACGGCTTCTCGGACGCGTTGCACAAAAGATCAAAAACGCAGGATTCCAGCATATTCGAATATTCCATTTCACCATCCCCTGATTCAAGCTGGCAGTGGATCGGGTTGTGTGCTAATACGTTATCATCGTAGCACATTGCAAGAATAAACACAAGATAGGCAAATGGGCTGTTCTCAGTCGCATGCACAGGAATAATTCCGCAGAGGTCCGCAGAAAAACCATTTTGGATTTTTCCAAAGCAGTTGCGTTACCTCCCCCAGATGCTTGTCCTTCCGTCAAGGGAGAGTTCTTTCGATGGGATCCCTGAAACGCTCAGTGACCCAGAAGTGGGGGTATCACAAATCGTGTCCCCCACTCCTGGG
>Ga0183100_1001024_pt1 | contig 15745 bp, 15 predicted proteins | sample Biomet2_FD_127789 | JGI IMG/M metagenome (GOLD analysis project Ga0183100, IMG submission 127789) | Microbial communities from bioreactor (seeded with anoxic lake sediment) at LBNL, California, USA - Biofuel metagenome 2 | ecosystem: Engineered > Bioreactor > Anaerobic > Unclassified ...
TTATAATAAAATATATTTAATACAATAAAGAGTAACTATTTAAAAAAAGTAGTCATAATGTCTTTACGTAATTGAATATATTTTAGTTATAAGGGAGGGAGGAGTGTTTATGAGTATGAACTTTAAAGAATTTATAGAAACAGATAGAGAAAAAGGCAACACCCTAAGATTTGAAGGAAGTTTTTTAGATTATCTAGAACTTGTTAAGGAAAATCCGGAAGTAGTTATTCTTGCCCATAAAAGAATTCATGACATGATTATTAGTAAAGGAGTAGAAGAATTAAAAGCTGAGGAAAATCCTAGAATACGAAAAATATATGGAAATGACTTAATAAGAAAATATGGTTTTTTTAAAGATGAGTTTTATGGAATTGATAAAGTTATTATGAAGCTTGCTAGTTATTTTAAATCAGCAGCTATGAAGGGAGAAGAAGCAAGACAAGTTTTGTATCTTGTTGGTCCAGTTGGTGCTGGTAAATCATCTATAGTTGAAAGTTTAAAATCTGCATTAGAGGATTGTGAACCTGTTTATGCATTAAAAGGATGTCCAATGCATGAGGAACCACTTCATCTTATTCCAAAGCATCTAAGACCTAGATTTGAAGAAATGCTTGGAGTACAAATTGAAGGTGAGTTATGTCCTGTATGTAAATATAGGCTAACTCATGAACTTAAAGGAATATATGAAGATTTTCCTGTGGAAAGAACAGAATTTTCTATTAGATCAAGAAAAGGAATAGGGGTAGTACCACCAGTTGATCCTAATAACCAAGATACTTCAATTTTAACAGGTTCAGTTGATATATCTAAGATGGATTTATATTCAGAAGACGATCCAAGAATATTTTCTTTAAATGGAGCGTTCAATGTTGGGAATAGAGGGCTTGTAGAATTTATTGAGGTATTTAAAAATGATGTTGAATATCTTCATACAATAATTACTGCAACTCAAGAAAAATCTATTCCATCACCGGGTAAAGGTTCTATGATTTATTTTGATGGAGTTATAGTTGCTCACTCAAATGAAGCTGAATGGACTAGATTTAAGTCAGATCACACAAATGAAGCTATATTAGATAGAATAGTAAAGGTTGAAGTTCCATATTGTTTAGAACTTGATGAAGAAGTTAAAATATATGAAAAAATATTAAAAAAGAGCAATTTCAAGGCTCATATAGCACCTCACACTATTGAAATTGCAGCAATGTTTGCAGTACTTTCAAGACTTACACCTTCTGCTAAAGCAGATGCTATGACTAAACTTAAAATTTACAATGGAGAAGAAATTGTTGAAAAAGGAACTACAAAGAAAATTGATATTGGAGAACTTAGAGAAGAAGCAGGCCAATATGAAGGCATGAAGGGTATAAGTACAAGATTTATTATAAAAGCAATAGATAATGCTCTTTCAGAATCAGGGTATGATTGTATAAATCCACTTAGCATAATGGAAACTATAATAAGGTCTGTTAAAGATCTTGATATTGCAGCTGATGATAAGAAAAGATATTTAGGATTTATTCAAGATAATATTAGAAAAGAATATAATAAAATCCTTGAGAAAGAGATTACTAAGGCATTTATCCATTCATTTAGGGAACAAGCAGAGAGTTTATTTAACAATTATATAGATAATGCAGAAGCCTATGTAAATAAGAGTAAAATAAAAGATATTTCAACTGGAGAAGAGCTTAATCCAGATGAAGACTTTATGAGAAGTATAGAAGAACAAATAGGTGTATATGCGGCATCAGCTAAAGGCTTTAGATCAGATGTTACATCATATATGTTTTATATAGTTAGAAAAGGTGGAGGATTAGATTATACTTCTTATGAGCCATTAAAAGAAGCTATAGAAAAGAAACTAACAGCTTCAGTTAAAGATTTATCTAGAATTATAACTAGGTCTAAGGTTAGAGACAAAGAACAAGCTGAGAAATATGATTCTATGGTGGAAGAAATGAAAAGAAATGGGTATTGTCTTCATTGTTGTGATGTAATTTTAAAATATGCTGCTAATAATTTATGGAGAGATTAAAGTAAATCATGGCAATATTTAGAGATTATACTAATAATCCAATTGATCACGACAGATCCATAGAAGATAGAAGAAGGCATAGGCAACTTGTAGAAAAATCAATAAAAGAAAATTTAGGAGATATATTATCAGAAGAAAGCATTGTTGGAGAGAGCAAAAATAAAAAGTTTAAAATACCAATTAAAGGAATTAAAGAATATCAATTTGTTTATGGTAAAAATTCTAAGGGCGTAGCTAGTGGAGTTGGAGACGAAAAAAGAGGGGAAAAATTAGGAAATGGAAATAAGAAATTAGCTAAAGGAAATCAAGGTGCAGGAAATGAAGAGGGTGATGATGTTTATGAAACAGAAATCACTCTTGAAGAACTAATGGATTATATATCAGAAGATTTAAATTTGCCTAATTTAGATCAAAAGAAATATTCTGAAATAGTTACTGAAACTAGTGGCAAAAAAAGAGGATATCAAACACATGGAATAAGACCTAGACTTGCAAAAAAGAAAACAGTTATGTCTAAGATTGCAAGAAAACAAGGGAAGAAAAGAGCATTAAAGGAATTAGAAAATGAAGAGGAATTAGAGAGATTTCCATTTAGGGAAGAAGATTTAAAATACTATAGAGTTAAGATGAAACCTAAAAAAGATAGCAATGCAGTTATGTTATTTATTATGGATGCTTCTGGTTCAATGGATATAACAAAGAAGTATTTAGCAAGATCCTATTTTTTTGTGTTAGCTACTTTTTTGAAAAGAAAGTATAACAATATAGCTTTTGAGTTTATATACCATACGACTGTTGCAAGAAGAGTAGATGAATATGAGTTTTTTCATAAATCTGAATCGGGTGGTACTTATATATCAAGTGGTATTAACGAAGCATTAAAATTAATTGAAGAAAAGTATCCCCCAGCAGCATGGAACATATATAGCATATATGCAAGTGATGGAGATAATTGGTCAGAAGATAATGAAAGAGCCGTTATGGCTGTTAAAAACATATGTGAAGTTAGTAATATGTTTGGTTATGCAGAACTTTTACCATCCACATACACAACTACAATGTATCATAAGTTTAAAAAGGAAATAACAGATGATAAATTTGTGCCTGTAATTATAAAAGAAAAAAAGGATTTATGGGAAGCACTTAAGATTATGCTTAGGAAGGAGTTAAAGGAGGAATAAGAAGTTGGAATATGGTTTTAAAGACATTGAGAATTGGAATGAAAAAATAGAAAAAAAGGTTAAAGAATATGGATTAGATTTTTATCCACAAGAATTTGAAGTCATAGGTTTTAATGAGATGATAGGATATGAAGCTTATGTTGGAATGCCATCAAGATATCCTCATTGGAGTTTTGGTAAATCTTATGAAAAAAATAAAACATTATATTCTTTAAATCTTACAGGTCTTCCTTATGAAATGGTAATTAATTCAGATCCTTGTTTAGCATATTTAATGAAAGATAATACATTATTATTACAAATATTAACAATGGCTCATGTATACGGACATAATGATTTTTTTAAAAATAATAGGTTGTTTAAACAAGCGACTAATGCAAAATATACTTTGGAAATGTTTAATTTGGATGCAAAAATAATAAGAGAATATATTGATGATCCAAGTATAGGATATTCTGAGGTTGAGAGAATATTAGATTCTGCTCATGCTATAAGATTTCAATCTCAAAGAAATATTGGCATAAAGGAATTATCAAATGATGAGATTAAAGAAAATATACTAAAAGAATATGAAAATAAAAGAGAGAATAGGAGTATTTTAGATTCGTATAAAGAAATAGAATTACCAGATTTAGAGAAAGTTCCATTAGAACCTGTAGATGACATTATTGGATTTATAATAAATTATGGACATTTAGAAGAATGGGAAAAAACTATTCTAAAAATAGTTAAAAGAGAAACAGAATATTTTATTCCTCAAATTGAAACTAAAATAATGAATGAAGGATGGGCAAGCTATACTCATTATAATATTTTAAAACAATTAGAATTGCCACAAGAGCTACATCTTGAGTTTCTAAAAAGACATAATGATGTAATAGCACCTGCTATAGGAGGATTAAATCCATATTATATTGGTTTTAAAATATTTGAAGATATTGAAAAGAGATATGGAAAAGAAAAAATATTTGAAGTTAGAGAAATTGAACGTGATTCTTCTTTCTTAAGACGTTATTTAACTAGAGAATTATGTGAAGAATTAAATTTATTTCAGTATAATGTAAGGACCTTTGATACTATTATTGAAGAAATATCAGATAAAACTGGATGGAAAACTATAAGAGATACGCTTTCGTATACTGCGGGCATGGGGAATATACCCTACATTAGAGTTATAGATTTAAATAGGAAGAATTCTACTTTAACTTTAGAAAATGTCTTTGATGGTAGAGCTCTAGAACTTTCTTATGCTAAAGAAACATTAAAGTATGTCCAAGAACTTTGGGGGCATGATGTTAAATTAATTACTAAGTCAGGTGACAAACAAGATGTTATTTTAACTTGCAATCAAGAAAAGAAAATAGTTGTATCTTAAATTACTGAAAAATTAGCAATGCACAATTAAGGAGCAAATTCCTGCAAAATTTGAAAAAACATATTTTTAGTAGAACTTTCTCTTTTAGCGTCATCTTTAATTGTAAATTGTAAATTTTATATTGTAAATTAATAAGAAAAGTAACCAAAAATGTAGAGATGAATATTCTATTTATGTGAGAAAATAATATTTAGGAGATCACAATGAACTTAAAGGGAAGTAAAACTGAAAAAAATTTATTTAAAACATTTGCTGGAGAATCTAGAGCGAGGAATAAATATACTTTTTATGCAGATAAAGCTAGAGCTGATGGCTTTATGTATGTTGGAGACATATTTGATGAAACAGCAGGCAATGAAAAGGCTCATGCTAGAGAAGTGTATAGAAGATTTTTAGATCGGGTTGGCAATACGAAAAATAACTTAATAGAATCAGCACTTGGAGAGTCAGAAGAAAGCAAAGTTATTTACAAAGAATTTGAAGATATAGCTAGAGATGAAGGCTTTGATGAAATTGCAGATTTCTATAAGGAACTTCAAGAAGTAGAAGGACATCATAAAGAAAGATTCTTGAAATTAGCTAAAGAGATTAAAGATGGGACAATGTTTAAGTCATATAAAGAAACTGAATGGTTATGCTTAAACTGTGGATATATTTATGAAGGCACAGAAGCACCAATGAAATGCCCATTATGCAAATATCCAAGATCATATTTTAAAAAATTAGATAATAAGGATTGCAAATAGGGGGCAAAATAAATGATTTATCAATATCCAAAAGAATTTATAGTTCCTGTTGTTTATGTTAATGACTTGAAAGATAAAGATATGTATAGATGCAAAAAGTCTAAATCCGTACATGAAGGTAAACTATTAATACCTGATAAAGAATTGGAAGGAGATGGAATGTTTCTAGCTGAGGTAGATATATACGGAACCTTTGAAAATAAAGACACAAATTTTTTTAATATGGATGAAGAGGTATTACTAGAGCCGTATAATGAATATATCCTTAAAGATAGTACAGTTAAAGATATTTCAGAGTATGAAAATATGAAAAATATTATAAGTAATATAGATGAAGATTATGCAAATAGTGAAACTTAGCGTATCTACAATAGTGAGTATTAATTTTATAAAGGATTAAGTATGAAGTTTGATGATTTAGCTAAAAGGCAATATCAAGATATAGATAATTTAAGTGTATTATTAAAAAATTATGTAGATGCTTACAGATTATTAATTGCAGGAGCATCAGAATTATATAATGTGAATTTAACAAAGAAAAGTGAGGTTAGAAAAGCCTTAGATAGAGTTGATCAGGTTGGTGAATTAATAGATAAACTAGTGAGTACTTTAGATAAATGTGAAGGATCATATTTAAAATATTGCAAGATAAAAAATGATTATATCACAACAAGCACAGAAAAAGATAAGATATTCACTGAAATAGATAATGAATTAAACCTTCAAAACTCTGAAAGAGAAGAAGATTAAGGCATGTGAAAGAAAATAACAAGTTAAAATACGGGCATACTAATTTGTTATTTTTTTGAATGTGCCTAAAATAAGGGATATAAAAAAACTCTGTCTGAAAAATTATAAGACAGAGTTTTTTTAATAAAGAAGAAAACTTTTTTATTAATTTTTGTAGTTTAAACTTTCCTCAATTTAAGCTTGCTTACCATCAAATATGAACCAATAATCATTAAAAAAACTGCGAGATAGATTGATGTTGTCACTTTTAAGTTAAGTAATGAAAAAATAGCCATAAAACAACCAACTATTGTTATTGGTACACCAGTAAATACACCCTCAAAATCAGCAGTATTGAATCTTGCCAATCTATATGCACCACAGATTGGAAATAATAATAATACTGCAAAACCTAACAATCCATTTGGACCAAAGGATTCAAGATTAAATAATATATATACTAATATAGATGGTGCTACTCCAAAAGAAACTAAATCGGCTAAAGAATCTAACTCTTTACCTAAATCGCTAGAAACATTCAAAAAACGAGCTATTCTTCCATCATATCTATCTACCAATCCAGCTAGCAAGATGAATATACCTGCCATTGCATATTTTTCATCCATTGCTGATAATATAGATATAACTCCACAAGATAAATTAATAAAGGTAAATACATTAGGAATACAGCTTTTCCTCATAAAATCACTCCTAAAATTATTTGAAATACTTATAAAGAATTATTATAGCATATAAATGAAAATAATATAAGGTATAAATCAATTTTAAGATTTACTAAGATTGGCTAGTATCGACATTAAATAATTAAAATGATATAATAAAATTTATCTAATAGCCATTATATGTAATATTTTATTGGAAATTTAGCAGATACATATACTTAGAAAATTTATTGGAGGTTAATTTATGAAAAAGGTAAGATTCATATATAACCCATACTCGGGAGAAAATAACATAATAAATGAATTAGACAATGTTATAAAATTGCATCAAGAAGTGGAGTTAACAGTTGTTCCATATAGAATTCAAAAAAGGAGGGATTTGACAGAAGCGCTGGACATAATAGACGAAACTTATAGTTATATTTTAATAGCTGGTGGAGATGGAACTGTAGATTCGTTAGTAAATGCTATGGTAAAAAAAAATATAAATATACCTATAGGTATATTGCCAGTTGGAACAGCAAATGATTTTGGAAAGTTTATTAATATGCCAACTGATGTACAAGAAGCGTGCAAGCAAATCTTAAATTCAAAACCAGTAGCAGTTGACGTTGGAAAAATAAATGACAAGTATTTTATAAATGTAGCTAGTACAGGGCTTTTTACTGATATATCTCAAAAAATAGATACGAATTTGAAAAATACAATAGGAAAATTGGCATATTATTTAAAGGGTATTGAAGAATTACCTAACTTTAGAAAATTAAAAGTAAAGTTATCATCAAAAGAATGTAATTATGAAGGAGAGATGTATTTACTTTTGGTGTTTAATGGTAAAACAGCTGGAAATCTTAATTTAGCTACGGAAGCAGAAATTACAGATGGAAAATTAGATGTTATAATGTTTAAGGCAATACAAGTAATGGAACTATTACCGTTATTTATAAAGCTTTTAAAAGGAGAACATTTAGATTCAAACAAGGTTGTTTACTTTAAAACAGATGATGTATATATTGAGTCACCAGAAGATATTGTTACAGATATTGATGGAGAAAGAGGACCAGATTTTCCTTTGAGAATTCAATGTATTAAAGGTGGAATCAAACTTTTAGGAATAAAATAAAATAAATTATAATAAACATAAGTAACAGGAATGTGGATGGGAGCGTAATTTGTGAACTTTGCATACTATTTGATTTTGTTACTTATAATTTTTTTGTCTTTTTTAGTTATGAAAAGGAATTTAGATGTGTCACCAAAGAAAATAAAAATTTATTTAACACTAGTAATTACATTATTTTTGTTAAGGCATATAGCATTATTTCTTTTGTGTATATTAAAAAATAGCACTATAATATATTATTTAAAATCAATAATATTTTTAAATCACTTATCAATTCCACTTATGGTATTAGTTATAAGTTATGTTTATTTAAGGTCAGAAAAATTAAATTTTGGTGGGAGCTATATTATTGCAATAATAACATGTGTTATTTATATAGGAATAATACACATTTCTAAAGTGACAGTACAAGTAAGTTACTTATATGGATTTATATTAGAAATAGATAAAGAAACAATTTTATTTTTATTTTCATTGATATTACTAGGAGTATTACTTGTGTTAAATGTAATTTTATTAGATAAGCCTTTTGTAAATAAAATGGGGATATGGTTTGTAATAATTGCGATTTCAATAGTAATGATAGAAGATATTATTATTTTAGGTGGAATTAAAATTTTTCCTTATTCAGTAATAGGGGATATGCTATTCCTCATAATTATGAATTTAGTATTAAAAAGTTTTAAGTTACAATCAAAGAAATAGCTAGCCAATATTAGTTAATGAAAAATGGATGACTGACAATGAAAATTATACTATCATTGTCAACTGTCCATTTGAAAGCGTGGAGCGAGTACTGTTATTTCTATATCATATAGTCAGCTAATTTTCCGGAGTAAACTAAATCTAATCCAGATAAAGAAGTAAAATCCTGTGGACGCATTAAAGAAAAATGTTTTTTAAATTCAACAGATTTAGATTTGTATAATACATATGCTACAAACTGTGAACATACATAATGGTGTTGCCTATGATAAGGTATATTAAATAACATAGCTACAAGACCTGCAAAGTTATAGCCATATTTATTTTTATTTTTTTCAAATTTATTTATTGATTTTTGCAGAGTTAAGTATTGATCTTGAGATATAGATATACGATAAATTTGGCATAAAGTATCATCATGTGCTTTATAAACACCTTCATTTATATCTTCTTTAACAAAGCCTGCAATTAGTGGAATATATAAATTTTGTCTAGCAAAACTATATAGTGAGTTAAGATCTTCATCAAGAGCTATGGAAGCATGGTTATATGGTGCACGTGTAAATAATTGAAATATTTTTGAACAGTTTGTACCAGTTTGACTTATCATAATATAAATATTTTTTTTAATAACTACCATCTCCATTTCACTTAAGTTGTATCTTTATTATAAAAAAATAATCTGAATTTGAATTAAAATGAGTACAATTAATATTTGAAATCAAATTACTCTAACTAACACAGCAGATTAAATTATATACTTTATATTAACATAATAATAGTGATTTTATAAACAAGAATAATTTTGAAGTAATGTTTTCTGGTAATAAATTATATATTATTCTAAATTCAGCTGGAATGTAAATAGCTACCTTACAAATATTATTCATATTGTAAGGTAGCTATTTTTTAATGTACTCTTTTTTTAGTATTACTGTTTTTTCGAGAAGAACTTTTTGAGCTCTTTGTATTTTGGATTGAACTATTACCTAAAGTACTCTTTGAGTTCTTTGAATTTGCACCTGAAATGCTTTTAGAATCATTACTTCTAGTAGCATTTGAGTTTTTAGAAGAACTTTTATTATTTATATTAGAATTATTATTTTTACCAGTAGATGATTTTCTATTAGAAGAATCGTTACTATTATTTTTATGTTTACCTTGATAACCAAGTTTTCCGGGAGCAAATCCTATTAAGCAATTTTTTCCGTTACCAATTAAATCTTGTCTATGAGCTTTAATTAAGGCTTTCTTAACTTTTAGATAATTTTTAGGTACAGAAAATTGTATTAATGCTCTTTGCATATCCTTTTCTTCAGAAGTTCTTGGTATATAAACTTGTTCTCCTGTAATTGGATTAAAACCAGTGTAATACATTGTAGTTGATAAACTACCTGGAGTAGGGTAAAAATCTTGTACTTGCTCTGGTATATATCCCATTTGTTTTATATATTCAGCTAGCTCTATTGCTGCATTTAAGTCTGAACCAGGATGAGAAGACATTAAATAAGGAACCAAAAATTGTTTTTTGTCTATTTTATCATTTATTTGAAAATACTTATTAACAAATCTATCATAAATTTCCTTTGTTGGCTTACCCATTTGATTTAGTACTCTTGGGACAACATGCTCTGGAGCAACCTTTAATTGACCACTTATATGATGTTCACATAATTCTTTAAAAAATGAATCATTTTTATCATGTATAAGATAATCATATCTAATTCCTGAACGAACAAATACTTTTTTTATTCCAGGAATATTTCTAACTTTCTTTAAAAGTGAAAGATATTCAGTATGATCAATTATTAAATTTTTACAAGGAGCTGGGAACATGCATTGTTTATTTTTACAAGTACCATGTTCTATTTGCTTATTGCAAGCTCTATGCCTAAAGTTTGCAGTAGGACCACCAACATCATGGATGTATCCTTTGAAGTTAGGCAAAGTTGTTAATAATTTTGCTTCTTCAATTATTGATTCTTGACCTCTGTTTTGAATAACTCTTCCTTGATGGAAAGTTAAAGCACAGAAGGAACATGAACCAAAACATCCTCTATGACTAGTTATTGAAAATTCAACTTCTTGTATTGCAGGTATTCCACCTTTTGCTTCATATGTTGGATGATATGTCCTTGTATAAGGTAAATCATAGGTCATATCCATTTCTGATTGAGTTAAGTCTTCTTGAGGTGGATTTTGAACTAAATATCTATCACCATATTTTTGAATTATAGTTCTACCATTTATAGAATCTTGTTCATAATATTCTAATTTATACGCTTCACTATAAGCCTTTTTATCAATAGATACTTCTTCAAAAGAAGGTACTATAACTGCATTTTTAACATTTGATATATCTTTAGTTAAATAACAAGTTCCGCGTACCGTGGTAATATTTTTAATACTTGCTCCATATCTTAATAAATCAGCAATTTGAACTACAGTCTTTTCACCCATACCGTACATTAACAGATCAGCTTTTGAATCTACAAGAATACTTCTTCTAATTTTATTATCCCAATAATCATAATGTGCAAAACGCCTAAGACTTGCTTCTATTCCACCAATTGCAATAGTAGCATCTTTATAGGCTTCTCGTATTCTATTGCAGTAAACTATAACAGCTCTATCTGGTCTATGACCAGCTTCACCACCAGGAGAATATAAATCTTCACGTCTTGTCCTTTTGGCAGCAGTATAATGATTTACCATAGAGTCTATATTCCCTGAATTAACTAAAAATCCATACTTAGGTTTACCAAGTTTTTTAAAGTCTTCACAGTCATGCCATTTTGGTTGAGCTATGATTCCAACAGTAAAACCTTGTGCTTCAAGGGTTCTACCTATAATAGCAGTTCCGAAAGAAGGATGGTCTACATAAGCATCACCAGAAACAATAATAAAATCTAGTTGTTTAATTTTTCTTTTTTCTAAATCTTCTTTACTAATAGGTAAAAATTCCTTGCAAAGTTTCATATATTATTAACTCCAATTCTTTAAATTCTTGAAATTTTATTCTTAAGCACATAAAAGAAAATAACAGTCTCAAAACGTGCCGTATATTTTGAATGTGTCTTAAAGTATATTAACATAACAATAATTAGTTTACAAACAATATATAGTGATAAGACATATTCAAAATATACATCGCATCTTTGACTCATTATTTTATTTCATATACTTAAAAGCATTGGTAATAATGATATAATTTAATACATAAAAATAGTTCGTTTAAAGATTATACATGTATAAATAATTTAGTGTATTAAATTTATAAATACAAGCATAAATTTAATTGATGCATAGGAGTAATAAAAATTTATTGCCTTTTTATTACTATGTAATATAATAAGTAGAGATAGTAGTAATTTTAAGAAAGATTAAAAGGATTTATTATTTAACTGTTAGCTGATATAAAGGTGGTGTAAAAGATGGAGGATGGACCTCAGAATATTAATTATAAGACAGCAAAAACTAAATATATTCAGAAGAAAAGTCTTTTATCTGAAATTAAACTCAAAATATATAAGTAACTGCAAGGTTTATTTAGGAGTATGAGTTCCATTTAAAGACTTTCTTTCTGTGCGAAAGTAGGGAGGATATAGTTATGATGGAATTATCTATATTTCTATATACAAACATTATAGATAAAAAAGTCTATGATGAATTCGGAGATGTATTAGGTCTTTTAAGAGACGTTTATGTAACTACAGAAGAAGGTTATCCTAGGGTAATTGGGTATAAACTTAAAAAAGACGGAGTGACATTTCATTATGAATTTAGGTATATAGAATTTGCTAATAAAGATGGAAAATTCAAGATAAAAACAAGGGGAAGCAAAGAAATACTTCCAATGAGATATAGTTATCTTCTTTCAGAAAATCTATTAGATAAAAAGATAGTTGATATAAATGGAAAGCAAGTTGTTAGAGTTAATGATTTAAGGATTGCAAGAATTGCAGGAGAATATAGAGTTATTGGTGTTGAAACAGGTTTACTAGCTAGATATAGAAGATTGAAAATAGCAGGTATTATGAAGTTTTTTTATAAAATTATGAGGAAAGACTTAGAAGATAAAGTTTTAAGATGGGATGATGTTGAATCCTTAGAAATGGTAGATAATAATTTAAAGTTAGCTGTTCCATATAAAAAATTGTCTACTCTACATCCAGCCGATCTTGCAGATATATTAGAAAATTTAGATACAAATTATAGAAAGCAAGTCTTAGAGTCTTTAGATGAAGATTTAGCAGCTGATACTCTAGAAGAAATAGATTCAGAATATAAAGGAACTATAATTAAGGAATTATCAGATAGTAAAGCAGTTGAAGTATTAGAAAACATGCCTAATGATGAAATTGCTGATTTATTAGATGATTTAGATGAAGAGGAAAGAGAAAAGATATTATTAAATCTAGAAAAAGAAGATGCAGATGAGATTAAGGAACTTTTAAAATATGAAGATGAAACTGTTGGTAGTATAATGAGTAAAGAATTTATATCTGTTAATCTAGACATCACAGTTGGAGATACCATTGAATTATTAAAAGAAATGAAACCTGATGAAGAAGTTATGCATTATATATATATAACAAATGAAGAAGAACATATTCAAGGGATGATTTCTATAAGAGATTTAATAATAAATGATATGAATATTAAAATAAAAGAAATAATGGATGAAGTAGTATCACGCGTAAAGCATGATGATGAAATAAATGAAGCTATAGAAGTTGCAGCAAAATATGATTTGAATTCAGTACCTGTAGTAGATGAAGAGGAAAAGCTAGTAGGAATAGTAATAATTCATGATTTAATAGATGAATTTTTATACCCTCTTTGGAAAAAGAAAAATTAGGCACATGAAAGAAAGTGGACACTTTTTAGGAAATTTCTTAAAAAGTGTTGACTTTTTTTCTATATAGAATATAATAATAATATAAACCCTAGCAAAACGCTAAGAATTAAAAACTATGAAAAAGGAAAGTAACATTAAGGAAGTTTACAGAGAGAAAAGAAAGCTGAGAACTTTTCATCAAGAATTTATGTGAAGTGCCCTTTGGAGTTGAAGTCTGAATATTAGACATATTAAAAAAATAACAAGTCAGTATGCTTGTTATTTTATTTCATATACTTTAGTAAGATTCTCCGGGTTCACCCGTTATAGTGATATGGCATTTTAAAGTGTCTTAACTGAGAGGGATTAATGACTTAATCCAATTAGAGTGGAACCACGAAATTTTACTTCGTCTCTATATTTGTATAGAAGATGAAGTTTTTTTGTTATATAAATAAGGCACATCTTTAGTCTGTTATTTTATTTCATGTGCCTAAGTATAAAAATAATACTGAAACTAAGAATATTAAAAAATTAATATAAATTTGAGGAGGAAAATAATATGATTTATAATGGAGGACTAGAATTAATCGGTAATACGCCAATTTTAAAGGTGAATAATTTAATTAAGGATGAAAATATAGCAGATATATATATTAAACTTGAAAAATTTAATCCAGGTGGAAGCGTTAAAGATAGAGCAGCTCTTGGAATGGTTGAAAAGGCTGAAAGAGAAGGACTATTAAAACCAGGAACAACAATAGTAGAACCAACAAGTGGAAATACAGGAATAGCACTTGCATTTATAGGCAAATTAAGAGGTTATAAAGTTATTATAATTATGCCAGAAACAATGAGTAAGGAAAGAAGAGATTTAATCAAAGCTTATGGTGCAGAACTTATATTAACTGAAGGTGCTAAAGGAATGAAGGGTGCTATAGAAAAAGCAGAAGAAATAGGAAATGGAGAAGGCTTCTTTATTCCACAACAATTTGAAAACCTAGCTAACCCAGAAAAGCATTATGAAACAACAGCAGAAGAAATATATAAAGATATACCAGAATTAGATGTAGTTGTAGCAGGTGTTGGAACAGGAGGAACTGTAATAGGTATATCTAAAAACTTGAAAAAGAAGAATCCTAATATTAAAGCTGTTGCAGTTGAACCTGCTAATTCACCAGTTTTAAGCGGTGGAAATCCAGGTGGACATAAAATTCAAGGAATTGGAGCTGGCTTTATTCCAGTAATTTATGAAAAAGAATATGTAGATGAAATATTATCAGTAAAAGATGAAGATGCATTTAAAACAGCAAAAGCATTTGCAGAAACAGAAGGAATATTAATTGGAATTTCTTCAGGAGCAGCAGTATATGCAGCTATAGAAATTGCTAAAAAGCTTGGAAAAGGCAAAAAAGTATTAGCTATTGCTCCGGATGGAGGAGAGAAATATATATCAATGGGACTATATGACTAACAATTCACAATTCTACTGAAAACAATTAGAGAAGGAGAATAAGCTGTGTTTAAGAGATTAAATTATGATTTAGAAAGAGTTTTAAATGAAGATCCAGCAGCTAAAAGCAAAATAGAAGTATTATTATTATATCCATGTATCCATGCACTAATAGCATATAGAATAACACATTTTCTTTATTTAAATAAAAGGTTTTTTTTAGCTAGATTAATTTCACAACTATCTCGATTTTTTACAGGCATAGAAATTCATCCAGGAGCTAAAATAGGAAAAGGATTATTTATAGATCATGGAATGGGAGTAGTAATTGGAGAAACTGCTGAGGTTGGAGATAATGTGACCCTTTATCATGGAGTAACACTCGGGGGGACAGGAAAAGATATAGGAAAAAGACATCCAACTATTGAGGATAATGTATTAATAGGAACAGGAGCAAAAGTCCTTGGACCTATTACTGTAGGAAAAGGTGCTAAGATAGGATCTAATGCTGTAGTTTTGAAGAATGTACCAGCAAAAGCAACAGCAGTAGGAAGCGCAGCTAAAAATATTGTAAGAACTACGGCAACAGTAACTATAATTGAAATAAGCGATATAAAAGGACGTAAAAAGAAAATATTTAATGAAATGGTTATTTAGTGTTATATAAATATGGGAGTATTATAGATGTAATTAAAGACTACTTGTATTAAATATAAATTCAGTAGGATTTGTTAAATTATAGAAGTTTTCGTGAACTAGAAAAGTTTTATTAAAGGTTTAGTATGATTAGATGTTAAAGGTATGAAATTTTGAACTAAGAAGTTTGATTTTCATATCTTTTTCCTTTTTAAGAATTAGCCATTTAAAAGTTA
>Ga0183100_1001025_pt1 | contig 15738 bp, 12 predicted proteins | sample Biomet2_FD_127789 | JGI IMG/M metagenome (GOLD analysis project Ga0183100, IMG submission 127789) | Microbial communities from bioreactor (seeded with anoxic lake sediment) at LBNL, California, USA - Biofuel metagenome 2 | ecosystem: Engineered > Bioreactor > Anaerobic > Unclassified ...
CGACAACGCTCAGCAGACCGAGCGCATCGCCCTGCAGGCCGCCAAGGACGCCCCCCCCCCCCGCCCCCCCCCCCCCCCCCCCCCCCCCCCCCCCCCGCCGTCGCGGGTGATCACCGAATACACCGCAGGCGGGGCCGGGAACGGGTCGCGCTCGCGGTCGGGGTCGAGCAGGAGTTCGACCCGGTGTACGCCGTCGGCGAGGCTCTGGACCACCAGATAGCCGGATTCAGGGTCGTTCTCCGGCGCGATCATCCAGTTCGCCAGCGCCGCCAGCAGCGTTCCGGCCATGGGATCGGCGGCGAACCGCCCGGTGTAGGCGCCGTCCGCCTCGGCGGTCAGTACGCTGACCCGGCCGAGTCCGGCCCGGCCGATCGCGGCGAGCGGCGCGAGAAATTCGTCGCGGCTCACCAGCAGCACTTCGCCGCCCTCCTTGGAGTAGCAGAGATTGTAGCCGCCGAACCCGGTCGAGCGCCCGAAGTCGGCTTTGGAAATCGAACGCAGCGCGGCGGTGTAATCGCCCTCCACCGGTGCATCGATAAAGGTGTTGCGCGCCATGAGGAAGGTGTCCTGTGCGAAGATGCGCGGCAGCTCGTCGGCGCGGTCGGAGAAGTAGATCATGCCGCCGCCGCGTTTCGCCACGTCCTTCAGAAAGGCGGCGTCGCAATCGGCCTCGGTGCCGAGCCCGACCACGCTCACCGTGATTCCGGCGCGGGAGGTCTTGTCGAGCAGCGCCTGATAAGCCCCCGGCTCCTCCGCGTCGGCGGCGTCGGCGAATAAAATCAGATGCCGGGTCGCCGCCTGGGAGGCCAGCAGCTCCTGCGTGGCGCGGGCGAGCGCGGTGTAGGTGAAGATTCCGCCGCCCGTCGACTCGATGCCGCGGATGCGCGATTCGCCGCCGACAATGTCCTCCACCGGTTTCAGCGGAATGACCGAATGCGCCGAACTGTCCACCGCAATCACGCCGAACTCGTCGCGCGGCATGAGGAGTTTCAGCACCTCCACCGTCGCCAGGTTGGCCATATCCATCTTGGTGAGTCCGCCGATCGAGGCGGCCATGCTGCCGGAGCGGTCGAGCGCGACCATGATGGCGAGCAGGTTCTTGCGCAGCTCCTGCCGCTGCTCCATCGAAACCGGCAGCAGCGTTTCGAGCGGTGAACGGTAGTAGCCGCCGACCGCGAACGAACTGCGCCCGCCGGTCATCATGAGTCCGAGCGAACCGGAGCGGACGAGTTCGGCCAGAAGCGACATGCCGTCCGGCCCGAGCCGGTCGGCGGGAACATTTTCGAGGATCACCCCCGCGTAACCGGCCAGTTTCGCCGCGGTGAGTTCACCGGGCGACGGCCGTTTGCGGACGACCGGAATTCCGGCCTGCGCCAGCACCCGGCCGAGGTTGCCGGAGGGGGATTCCGAAAGCAGCAGCACCGGCTTGCGGCCGGAGATCGAAATCAGCCGCTGCGCCCGGTTGTTCTCGGGCCGCTCGTCCAGCTTCGGGTCCGCCCCGGTCACTTCGACGGTGTAGTCGGCGACGCCGGGCGCGGTGCTGCGGTCGCGCCACGAGACAAAGTTGACGCCGCGCCGGAGATTGACCTCCCGGGCGAGCCAGTTGCCGTCGCCGCGCCGAATGCGGCAGACCGCCTTCTGCGGTTCCGGCGAAACGATCCGGCAGTTGAGCGTGTAGAACTCTCCGGCCGCCGCGGTGAGCGGCGAATCGATTCCGGCGATGGCGAGGTCGTGCGTCGCGGCGCGGCGCAGATAGCGAAAGTCGACCGGAATTCCGCGCGCCGCGCTCAAGGCGAAGGAGCGGGCCGGGTCCATACCGGTCCAGACGCCGTCGGAGAGAAGCCAGACGCGCCCCGGCGAATCGGCCGGGATCAGCCGCAACGCGAGGTCGAGTGCGCCGGAGAGATTCGAGCCGTCCGGGTCGATCCGGCTTTTGAGCCCGTCGAAGCCGGGGGAATCGGGCAGTTTCTCCACCGCCGCCTCCGCACCGAACCCGACGACGGCGAGGCGGGAATCGGGGGGCATCGCGCTCTCCAGGCGGCGGATCAGCGACTCCGCCTCGCGGCCGGAGTTTTCCGGCATCGAGCGGCTGCGGTCCACCGCGACCACCAGCGTTCCGGCCCGGTCCGGCCACTCGACCATCGGCCCGGAGAGCGCCAGCACGAGCAGCGCGTAGAGCAGCAGCCGCAGCACGTTCAGCCGACTCAGCCGGAACGGTTTCCAATAAAGATACGCCGCCAGCGGCAGAATCAGGAGCCAGGCGGCGGGCCAGAGAAAGCTCATGCTCCACCCCGCTTCGTTCCAAGTTTGTACTGGTGAATCATCAGCACCGCCGCCGCCAGCAAAAGAGCGATCCAGCCGAGCGGAAGCCGCGGATTTTCTTCCATCCCCCGGACCCGGACCGGGCGGCGTTCGAACGCGCCCGCTTTTTGAAGGTCCGATTCGGCGGCGGAGAGTGGAGAAACCGCCACTTCCCATGAGGCATCCCCCGCCGTGACGCGGCTGACGCCGGGCGGCAGGTCGGCCAGCAAGGCGACGCCGCGCAGCGGCGTGACGTTGCGGCCGGTTCCGTCGGCGGCGTGGAGCGTCACTTCCCTGACGCCGGAGGGAATCCGCAAGGCAATCACTTCACCGCTCCGCCGGTTGCGCCGGCCCGGACCGGGCCGCTCGGAGCGGAGGAAGTCGGCGATGTTCCAGAACAGCGCGGGCCAGAGCGGAGTACGGCTCACGTTGGAGCGGTCCGGCGCGAGGTTGAGGTAGATGTCGCAATAGCCGTCCAGCCGCCGCCGGAAGGAGAGCAGTTCGGCGTCGCCGCGCCGGATCAGAACCTCGCCCGGCAGCGACACGGCGGGGTCGGCGTTCCAGCGGACGCCCTCGCCGCTCAATCCGCGCGTCAGCGGGGACCCGGCCCGGAAGGAGAGCGGTTCCAGCGCGGAGCTCACCCGCTCCGGATTCCCCGAATTCCAGAGCAGCCGGTGACAGTTGCCGGGCGGGAGGTCGAAGCGCCCGCACACCAGTTCCGGCGTCGAGCTCTTCCGGTAGTCGGGGTTGCCGTCGAGCACCGCGTCGAGCTCATGCGCCAGCGGCTCCGGGAGCTCCGCGACGAGGCGGAAACCGACCGGGACGCGGTCCTCGGGAAGCAGCGGGAACGAGTTGTCGAACGCCAGCGGGTCGCCCGCCGATTCCAGCTCCACGGTGATCGTTTTATCGAGCAGCGTATCCGGCACGCGGCAGACGAATTTGCGCCGTTCGCCGGGGGCGATCTCCGCCTCGCCCGCGTTTCCGCCGGGAACCAGTTTCAAGGTCACCCGTCGCGCGGAAGACGACGCATTGAGCACTTCGGCCAGAATCGTCCCGCCGTTCCGCCGCACATTGACCAGCGCCGCGTTGCCGAGGGCGGAACCGGAAGCGGAGACGCCGACATCGTCGGCCAGCGGGAACTCCGGCTTGCGGTCGGTGACGAGGAGGAATTCGGCGTCCGGAACCCGGCTCCGCGCCAGCGCCAGCGCTCCGGCAAGATCGGCGGAGGCTTCGTCGGCGGTCCACAACTCGAGCGTCGGCTTCGTCCGCCCGTCGGAGAGCAGCCGGGGTTCGCTCCCGGCCAGAATCAGCACCACGCGGCGGCCCGGGTGGGCGTCGAGCAGTTTCGCCAGCGCGTCGGCTCCGCGCGAACGCGGCGTTCCGCCGTCCGGAGACTCCGCCCGCATCGAAAACGAGTTGTCGAGCACCACCGCCAACGCCGGATACGCATCCATCCCCATCCGGAACGGACTCGCCGCCGCCAGCGCCAGCAGCGCCAGCGCCAGCGCTTCGAGGTAAAACGAGAGCGGAAGTTTGCGGAACATCCGCCGCGACCCGCTTTCCGGCGACGTCTCCGGCCGGTCCCAGAGAAAGATCGCCGGAACGCGCTTCACCGTCGAACGGCGGTGGAACCAGTAGATCGCCAGCAGCACAAGCAGTGCCGCGAGCGCGTAGAAAAATCCGGGGTGGTCGAAGCCGGTGATCCAGTTCCTCATTTCAGCACCCCGCAGTGAAACAGTTCCCGGAGGTCCCAGGCCGGATAAAACTCCTCGACGGTCAGCCGGACCAGCCGGATGCCGTACTCCTCGGCGGCGCGGTCCCAGAGTTCGCGGTGACGCGCGAGGCGGGCGCGGTAGCGGGCCGCGAGCGAATCGTCCGCCGCCAGTTCGCGCTCCTCCCCGGTCTCGGCGTCGATGATCGAAATGTTGCCGGAGACCGCCGGATTGAGTTCGTCGCGGGTCAAAAGCTGGATCACCACCACCCGCAGCGCGCCGTCGGCGAGGCGGCGGAGAAAACGCCCCGGCTCCTCGGGCCACAAAAGATCGCTCACCGCGATGCGGATTCCCCGGTTGTGGAAGCCGCCGGCGAAGCGGTCGAGCGCCTCGCCCGGACTCGCGCCGCCGTCAAATTCGCAGTTGCTCCATTCGAGCGGGAACCCGGCGCGGGCTTCCCTGGCCAACGTCTCCCCGGCATGCCAGACGGAGAGCGAAAACCCGGCGTTGACCGCCGCCTGCGCGAGCAGTCCGGCCAGTCCCAGCGCGGCGGCCGCCTTCGCGTCTTCGACCGCCATCGACGCGGAATTGTCCAGCACGATGTCGCAGCGCGGATCGACCTCCTCGCTGTAAAGTTTGACCATCAGCTGCCCGCTGCGGGCGTAGACGCTCCAGTCGAGCCGCCGCAAGTCGTCGCCTGCCCGGTACTCGCGGTATTCGGAGAATTCCAGCGCGTTCCCGGTGCGACGGCCGATGCGCAGCCCCTCCACCCCGGCGGTGAGGCGCGGGGTGGCGAGTTCAAGCTCGCCGGCGCGGGCAAGCGCCGATTCCAGCACGGCGCGATGAAGCGGATTGGTCACTCGCCGTTCCTCCTCGAGAAAAGCAGAAAGTCATGCGCGATGAACCGGAGCAGAGGCAGGAACAGCACCGCCGCCCCCCACCAGCCGATCAGGCCGGCGTTGTGAAAATATTGCCCCCCGCTCGCCTCGCGGCTCGAAATCAGGAACAGAACCAGCATGAGGCCGCTGACCGCCAGTCCGGACGGGATGATGACCCAATAAATCAATTCCGGGCTTCGCCGCGTCCGGCGGCGTCGGGAACGGCGGACCAGCAGGAACGCCGCCTCGGCCCAGAACAGCCCCCAGGTCAATACGAACTCCCAGAACTGGACCTCTTTATAGCAGGAAAGAATCCACCATGCCGCCCCCGCCGTCGCCCAGCACCAGAACCAGCCCCCCGCCGAACTGCCGTAAAACAGAAAGGCGAACAGGCGGAGGAGACGCGACTTCGGCAGCCCCTCCAGCTGACGCGCCGGAATATCGTCGAGTGCGCCGGACATCGAAGCAAGTCCGGCCAGCCCCCCCATCACCGCCAGAACCGGAACATCCAGCCGGAAGGAGGAGACCGCCAGCCACCAACCGGCCAGCAGCAGCACGATCTGGCCGAGGCGCGGCAGGATTCCTCCCGGCTGCATCTGCGGCCGCAACGCATCGTAAAAGCCCAGCATCTGCCAGAACGCAAGAATGCCGAATACCGTAAGCACGACGGCTGCCGGGAGGTCGTAGAACCACGATTGGAACCAGCCGACCAGGAACAGGACCTCGACAATCAGGTCGATGCGGAGCCAACACCGGATATCGGGGCGGCCATAAATGAGCGCGATGAAAAACGCCTCCCCCATCCAGGCGAGAATCGTCGGAATCCGGTCGGGAAAATAGCAGAACCCCGCCAGCCAGATCGGCAGGCAGGACAATAGAACGATCCCGAACGTCAGCAGAAACGCGGCCAGGAATCCGCGGAACAGCACCCCGGCGTCCAGCGGAGCAAACTCGATGAAGTGCGAAAGCCCCGGACGCGTCTCCTTTTTTCCGGTCGGGTTCGCAAAGCCCATCGCCATGCACAGCACCGTCCCGGTCGAACATAAAATCAGCATCACCGGGAGCCACCACGGCCAGGGATGGGAATAGCCCCGCTCGCCGAACACGCTCCGGAAAATCATGAACTGAACCAGCAGCAGCGCGATCACCGTCAGAAGCAGCGCCTTGTCGTGCCGTATCTGGCGCAGGTACTTCACCGTCCAGAAATTCCAGTTGTCGCTGAACATGCGCACTTTCACGGCTGTTTCCTCCGCTTCAGCATGACGCCGCCGGTGACCGCCAGCGAAATCACCGCCAGCAACGGCCCGAACCAGCCGAGCTCCGGTTTCACGAGGCAGAAGGGCGCAGTCAGGAAACAATACGGCACATACTCCCGCTCAATCATCGCAACTCCGGTGCCGAAGAGCAGCGGAAGCACAATGAACGCAATCAACGTCACCGCCCACCATCCCCAGCCGGCGAGGATCTTCCAGCGTCTCGCCAGCAAAATGGCGACATTGGCGTAAAAGAGGAAATAAGTTCCGCCGGAAACCCAGAGGACGAGATCCGCGCCGTCGGACGGATTGAGCAGAAAGAAAACCGCCGCCGTCGCTCCGGCGAACAGCATCATCAGATAAGCGAGAACGACTCCGCCCCATGCGCCGCTCGAAACCAGGAAGTGCGCAAAATGGCCGATCGGGTTGTGCGGACGCTTCCGCAGCACCCGGTCCCCCGGGTCCTGCCGCTCAAAAGCGGCCAGCGTCGCACAGAAGGCGGCGATGCAGGAGGCGGCGATCACCAGCATCCCCAACATCGATTCCAATAAAATCGCAGGGTCGGCGATGAGTCCGATCCCAAGCCCGATCAGCGGGGAGAGCGCAATCACGCCGATCAGCGAAATCCGCACCGGGAGCATCCGGTTCGAAAACCGCGAACCGACCGCCGCCACGCTCAGCGCGTAAAGCAGCTCGAGAATAATCCCGCCGATGCCGTACCAGAGCAGCAACGCCCCGACCGGAGAATCCACGCCGCCGACCCTGGTGAACAGAAGAACCGTGAAGATCACCAGAGGCTGCGCGGCGAAGAACGACAGGACGAAAAAGAGCGAAACCAGCCAGCGCCGTCCGACCGAACCGATCAGGATGCCGAGCTGCGAGGCGATGCAGATCGGCGGCAATGTCGCCAGCGAAATCAGCAGCATCGACCCCATCTCGATGCCGCGCAAAAAGTAGGCGATCACCATGAAGGGCAGGCAGAGCGCGAAGATGAAGACGGTCATCACCAGCGTGCCGGCGAGCTTCCCCCAGACGATCCGGTTCGGCGAAAGCGTCGTCTGAAACGAGAAATCCAGCTCCCGGTTCCGCCGTTCGGTGGTGAAGCGGATCATGGCCCCCATCGAACAGATGAAATAGGCCGCCAGCACCATTCCGCCCACCAGAAACCCGAACATGATGGAGCCGGAATCGGTGAAGGAGCCGCGAAAATCCGACGCCCGATACTGCATCACCGCCAGAAGGACCAACTCTCCAGCCAGCAGCGCGCCCATCACGGAGAGAATGCCGAAATTGTGAAAGTGCTGCCGGATCTCCTTGATCAGCACCGGGTTGACCCAGTCGCTCCACTCTTTTTTCATCGGGTTGGCCATGATTACTGCACCTCGCCGGTGGTGATTTTCATGAACAGCTCTTCAAGCCCCATCGATTTCCGCGCGAAGCCCATCACCGGGAGCCCGGCGGCGAAGAGCGTCGCCATCACCGGCGGAACCACCTCGTCGCCCCCCGCAAGGAACGCCTGGAGCTCGCCCTCTCCGCGAATCGCAACTTCTTTGACGGCGGGGTGTTCGAGCAGTTTCAGCCGCGCCTCTTCGGTCTTCGCGCACTGAATGACCAGCGTCACCGCGGGAGCCGCGTCCGCCGTTCCGGCCGCGACGCCGGACGCCTTCGCCATCAGCTGCGTCAGCGTCCCCGCCGAGAGCAGTTTGCCCTTTTCGATGATGATCGCGCCGTCGCAGATGTCCTGAAGCTCGGAGAGGATGTGGCTCGACAGCAGGATCGCCTTCCCCTGCCCGGAGAGAACCCGGAGCAGCGAACGCAGTTCGAGGCGGGCGCGGGGGTCGAGCCCCGCCGCCGGTTCGTCCATGATGAGCACGCCGGGGTTGTGAATCAGCGACCGGGCGAGACTCACCCGCTGCTTCATCCCCTTGGAGAGCGCGGAGAGGTATTTGCAGCGGATTCCGCCGAGGTTGGTGAACTCCTCGATTTCGGCGAGCGTGCGGGTCCGCGCCTTCCCCCTGAGGCCGAAACCGCGGGCGAAAAAGTCGAGGTACTCCCACACCTGAATGTCGCGGAAGTCGGGCAGCGAGTCGGGCATGTAGCCGACCAGACGCCGCACCTCTTCCGGATAGTTGACCACCGACACGCCGTCGTAGAAGACGTCGCCCCCGTCGGGATCGTCGAGCGTGGTCATGATTTTGATCGTGGTGGTTTTGCCCGCTCCGTTCGGGCCGATGAAACCGAAGACGTTCCCCGAAGCGAAATCGAACGAAATGTCGTCCACCGCCTTCGTCGCTCCGAACGAGCGGGTGAGATTGCGAACCTTAATTTCCATCTTTGGCTTCTCCCGAAAAACTGAATTTGCCGACCACGGCATGAATGGCTTCAAACTGATCCGGCTTGAAGCCGGGGCTCCAGAACACCGGCTCTTTGGCGATTGCCAGGTAATACCCGGGCGGAATCAGACCGCCGGGGCGGCATTTCTCCTTGTCGTTCAACAGCCGCTTCTGAATGTCGATCCAGTCGAGGCCGCAGTCCTTCACGGTCTGCGAACGCTTGAGAACGACGCGGGCGCCCGGCTCGATCGGTTCCTCGGAACGATACACCCAGCCGTCCGGCGCGACCACAGAGAGCGAAGCGAGACGGACTCCGAGGCCGTTGACCACACCGACGCCGTCCTTTTCGCGGGTCAGCTTGAGGTGTTCGCGCTGCATCGAAACACGATCGATCGAGTAGCCGAGAGGCAGCCGCGGCCGGATCAGCCCCGAGGAAAGCCGCTGCGAACCGTCTTCGCGCAACTCCAGCCGCCCGGCTCCGGAGAAACGCAGAACGTCGTCCGAGTCGAACTCAAACCCGCCTCGCGGCGGGACCGGGGAATAGACCGCCATCATCGCCCGGGTCGCGGCGAGCTTCGTATCCTGGTCGAGCAGAGTCACCCCGAGGCCCCGCGCCCGGGAATACCACCCCTCCTCCACCGTGATGAACCCGATCACCAGCAGACAGAAGACCAGGCTGATCGCCGGAGTCGTCACCAGAATCAGCGGCTCCCGGCGGAACTTGCGAAGGATGAAGAAGTTGGCCGGACCGATCAGCAGGACGAATGCAATCATCACCAGGAACAGCAGCTGGAGCGGAACATCCGGAATCGGCAGTTTGAGCAACAAATAATAATTTTCCGGAGAACTATTTTCGGCGGCGGCTTTCTCAATCTGCTCCAGCAGATATCTCAGCCCGGGCGTGGATTCCGCCTTCTCCTTCTCCGTCTCCCGTTTCAGCCCGTCGGCGGGAACGGGGCGCACCAGGACGCGGGTACCCCTGCCGTAACTGATGAACTGCGGCTTGTTGCCGAAAGGCTCTTTCCCCTCCGGCCACACCGCGTTAGGGGAAACGATGACCACCAGCGTCCCTCCGGCGAACACCCAGTTTGAAAGCGCGCGCTCGACCTCCGGCGGAATCCGGTCCTCAGAAGAGACCCAGATGATGTCGCAGGAGGAGTAATCCCGCTGATGCACTCCCCACTGGGCAACCGGAATATTCGACACCGCCAGCTCCCGCCCGCGCGGATAACCGGGGACGCCGGAAGAATACGGCAGATACTCCTTCTCCGGAACCATGCCGGAAACCAGAATGTTGCCGTGCATTCCACCGTTGCCCCATCCGGAAAAGGAGCCCCTCGCAAGCAGGGAATTCTTTTGCGGCTTCCCGTTGACGGTCAGCCCCAATTCAGATTCAGCATAGGAATGACGCCACGTCGGCAACTCCGGCGGCCAGTAGAGCGCGACATTCCGTACCGCACCGGGCGCGAGGAGAAGCGTGCGCTCCGCCGAGTAGTCGAAACCGCTCTTCGAGTAGAGGCGCATCCGCACCTCCGCCTGCGCCGCGCCCCGGTTCGCCACCCGGAATTCGGTGATGAAGTATCCGTTCGGACCGGCACTGTCGATCATCGGCGGCACCCGTTCGATCGAAACCGGGCCGAACTCTTCCGCAAACAGTGCGGAAGCAAAAAGAAGAATCAAGAGGAATGCAGCGAGAATTCGCTTCATGCCTTCGCCCTCCCCGGTTCGAGGGCAACGCCGCCGGGCAACTTCAGACCGGCCGGATCGACCTTTTCCAACAGGAGGTCGATGAGGTCGAAGCTGGTCACTTTTTCCAGCTTCGCCTGATAGTTGAGGATCAGCCGGTGGTTGAGCACCGCCGGAGCGACGCTCTTCACATCCTCGAAGCCGACCGAGGGCCGCCCGGCCAGCAGCGCCGCCGCGCGCGCCGACTCGGCCAGCGCGATGGCGGCGCGCGGCGAAGCGCCGAAGGTGACGAAGCGTTCGATCTCAGGCAGCGCCTCCGGCGCGCCGGGGTGCCCGGCCGCCACCAGCCGCGCCATGTAGTTGGCGACCGATTCGCTCAGGTGGATGCGCTCCATCACGCCGAAGAGCCCTTCAAGCTCCTTCCGGGTCATCCGGTACTCCGGCTTCGGCGGTTCGCCGCGGCGGCGGTGGGCGATGATCTCGGTCAGCACCCCGGAATCGACGCCGCCCACCGCGATCTTGAAGAGAAAGCGGTCGAGCTGCGCCTCGGGGATCGGGTAGGTTCCTTCGAGTTCGATCGGGTTCTGCGAGGCGAGCACGAAGAACGGTTCGGGCAGCGGGCGGGTTTCGCCGAGCAGCGTCACGGCGTGCTCCTGCATCGCCTCGAGCATGGCCGACTGTGTCTTCGGCGAAGCGCGGTTGATTTCGTCCGCCAGCAGGATGTTGGTGAAGATCGCGCCGGGCTGGAACTCCATCTCGCGCCGTCCGTCCGGCATCAGCTGCAGGATGTTGCAGCCGAGAATATCGCTCGGCAGCAGGTCGGGAGTGAACTGGATGCGCTTGAAATCGAGCGACAGCAAAGTTCCGAGCGCCTTGACCAGGGCGGTCTTGCCGACGCCGGGGAGCCCCTCGAGCAGAATGTGGCCGCGGCTCAGGATGCCGATCAGCAGCAGCCGGTGCACCTCGTGGTGCCCGAGCAGGATGCGGTCGAGTTCGGCGAGAATCCGGTTGGCGCGCTCCTGTTCCGGCCGCAGTTCGTCCGGCGTAATCAGTTCGGCATTACTCATGGTGTGCTCCGTTCCCCTTTCGGCTTGAAATAACGTTCAACCGCCGCGCGGTGCGCGGGATAGATTCTGTTTTCGCTCCGGTCGAGCTGGGCGTCTCCGCCGCGCAGGTGTCCAGCGGCGGCGGCCTGCCGCTCCTCCGCGCCGGGATTCGGGGCGGTGGCGAATTGCTGGACCGCCATGCTCCGGGCCGGGTCGTTCTCCCCGGCCAGCGCGAGGTCGACCTCTTTGCCGCCGAATCCGGGAGTTTCACCGGAGAAGAGGAGCGCCGCGTCGCCGCGCCCGCGCGAAACGCCGCCGTTCCCGGGAGCCATGCAGGCCACAACCACCATGCGGAGCTCGTCGGCTCCGGGGGCGTTCTGCTCCAGCCACTCGGCCAGTTCCCGGTCGCCGCCGGGGCCGCCGCTCTCGCAGCTGCTGCTGCATTTGCCCGGTTTCGAGCAACTCGATTGGGTGAGTTTCGACTTCACCAGTTTGGCGAGCTGTTTCTCCAGCTTGCCGGAAGAGTCGCGCATCGCCTCGGCCAGGCGCTTCATCGTTTCGGGGTCGAGCGTCGAAAGCGACGCCCCGGACTGTTTCAGCAATTCGGCCAAATCCGGATTCTCCTCGGCGAGCTTGCTCAGGAGTTCGCCCATCTGAGCGGCGGCTTCGGGCGGAATCTGCGCCCCCGGCAGCGCGCCGATGGTGTCGAGCGCCGAAGAGAGCATCTGGAGCGTCTCGTGATTCCGGCTAATCCGCGAAGCGGCCTCCTCTCCGGCCATGCCGACCCGGCGCGACAGGGCGTCGAGCATCTCGAACATGGCGGCGGGGTTGGCGGCGTCGTTCTTCTCCTTGAGCTCGGCGACGCCGTCCTTGAGGTCGATGAGTTCCTTTTCCGGCATCAGCGACTCTTCTTCGAGCACTTCGATTTTCTGCTCGAGCGCGGCGGTTTCGCCGGAGAGGTCGAGGGTATGATGCACCCGTCCGGGAACCGCCGATTCCGGGAACAGCAGCGCCCCGGCCAGGAAGAGCAGCCCGATGACGGAAAACAACAGCCCGCGCCCGGCGGAAACCGTCAGGCGCGGCGAAGGCGGCGGCTGGATGGAGTTCCGCCAAGCGCCGGGGTCGGTTTCAAGCGAAGCCGCCAGCAGCCCGCCGCACGCCGAAGCGCCGTCGAGCCAGACCAGCAGCCGCCGGGAGTCCGGCAGGTGTTTCCGGGCGTAAAAAAGACCCCGCAGCAGGGAGGCGAGAAGGGAGGCGACGAGGATTCCGGCAAAGTACTGCAAGCGGGCCGATTCCGCGAAAAAACGGACGGCCAGCACCGCGGCTCCCGCGACAAACGCCGCCACGCCGAACGCGGAAAGAAATCCGCGAAGAAAGAGCATACGGAAAAAGCCGTGCCTGAGCTTCCGCACCGTTTTCGCCGCCGCCCGGATCGGATCGTCATACTCCCGCTTCAATTCTCCAAAATCTCCCCCGGCCGGAGAAGCGATTTTCTCCGGTTCTCCGTGAACATAATTCCACTTCCCGTTCTTTTCAAGTAAGACGGCGGCCAAAGAGCGAATCTTAGTTGCCCGGCTTGCTTTTCTTCCTTGAAAATGCTATACTATTCTTCACACCAGGAAAGGATGGAACCGATGGAAGAGATTACCATGCGGCCCATCGGAATCATACGCAGCGAACACCGGGATGCGAAATGCACCCCCATCCAGCCGATTTTCGCAGAGGAATGCAACGGAACGGCGGAGATTTTCGAGGAGTATGCCGAGGGACTGACCGATATCGAGATGTATTCCCATCTCTACTTATTGTACCATTTCAACCGGGCGGACGGGGTTGCACTCACAGTCAAACCCTTTCTGGAAGACATCGAGCACGGGGTGTTCGCCACGCGCTATCCGAAACGCCCCAACGGCATCGGGCTCAGCATCGTGCGGCTGGTCCGCCGCGAAGGCAACATTCTGCACCTCAACGGAGTGGACATCCTCGACGGCACCCCGCTGCTCGACATCAAGCCGTACACCACCATGTTCGACAACATCAAGACGAGCAAGGACGGCTGGCACGGCCGGGTCGACCCGGAGGAAGCCCGCCGCCGCGGCAGACGCGACTACAAGCCCGCCGAAAAGTAACCCATATCCCACACCAAAAGGAGAACGCAATATGAAATTCACCTGGATGCTGGCCGCCCTCGCGGGGACGGCGTTTCCGCTGGCCGCGGTGGAAACCGCGCCGATCTTTTCCGACAACATGGTCCTGCAGCGGGATACGCCGGTACGGGTCTGGGGGTCCGGCCGCGCGGGCGAACAGGTCAAAGTGACCTTCGCCGACGGTCCCGCCGTCTCCGTCACGGTTGACGCCAAGGGCGACTGGAAGGCGGAACTCCCCGCCCTGCCCGCTTCGGCGAAGGCGGCCACGCTGACCGTCAGCGGCGACAACACGCTCTCTTTCGGCAATGTGCTGGTCGGCGACGTCTGGCTCTGCGCCGGGCAGAGCAACATGCAGTTCAACCTGAAGAGCGCCATCGGCGGGGCGGAACTCGTCGCCAAGGCGGACAATCCCGCCATCCGGCTCTATCAGGTTCCGCGCGCCTGGAGCCGGACGCCGGAAAAGAAACTCAAAGCCGCGTGGACGCCCTGTACTCCGGAAACCGTCGGAAATTTCACCGCCATCGGCTATCTCACCGGCCGCGAAATCCAGAAAGCGACCGGAATTCCGATCGGTCTGGTCAACATCTCCTGGGGCGGCTGCCGGGTGGAAGCGATGAGCGCACGCGAATCGTTCGCCCAGTTCCCGACGCTCGAAAAGACCGCGAAATCGGTCGAGGACCAGATCGCCGATATGAACTCAAAAAAGGATGAAGAGCTCCGCAAGGACAAGCAGCGGTTGCCCACCGTGCTCTTCAACGCGATGGTCCATCCGCTCATGCCTTTCGCAGTCAAGGGGCTGCTCTGGTACCAGGGCGAAGACAACCACTACGAAGGCGCGATCTACACCGAAAAACTCAAGGCGCTCGCCTGGAGCTGGCGGACCGGGTTCGAGAACCCGAAGATGCCGATCTACATCGTTCAGCTCCCGCCGTTCCGCTACAACAAGGAGCATCCGTTCCGGCTGCCCGAATTCAAGGCGGCGCAGCAGCGTTTCGCGGTCAACGATCCGGATTCCGGCTTCGTCACCGCCACCGACTGCGGGCTGACCGAGGACATCCACCCGAAAGACAAGGTTCCGCTCGCCGACCGCCTGGCCAAGCTGGTGCTTTTCAAGACTTACGGCATCGGCAACGACGATGTGTTCGCGCCGGAGTTCCTCCGGGCAACGCCGAAAGACGACGCAATGGGAGTGGACTTCCTCCATGCGAACGGCCTCAAGACCCGCGACGGACAGCCGGTTTCGGACCTGATGCTGGCCGGTGAGGACGAGGTGTTCTATCCCGCGACGGGAGTGATCGAAGGCGACCGCCTGATCGTCCGCTCCGACAAGGTGGCGAAGCCGGTCCGGGTCCGTTTCGGATGGGACCAGATCGCCAACCCGAACCTGGTCAACCGCGCCGGAGTTCCGGCCGCGACGTTCGACTCCGCGGTGCCGGTTCGCTGAACACGATGCCGCCCGCCGTTCATGTCGAACGTTTCACCGTCCGCCACCGCGAGGCCGACCGTTACGGCGATCTCCGGCTGGCGGGGTGGTTCGACTTTCTCCAGGAGGCGGCGGCCAATCACGCCGCCCTCCTCGGCGTCGGCATGGCCGCGCTGCAGCAGGAGAGCCGGACCTGGGTGCTTTCGCGGCTGAAACTCGAAATCGAACGCTCGCCGCGCATCGGCGAAACGGTCGCGGTGGAGACTTATCCGAACGGATTCCGCCGCCTCCACGCCGCCCGTCAATTCCGGATGACCGGAGAAGACGGGGCTGAAATCGGCCGCGCATCGAGCCGCTGGCTGCTGCTTGACGCCGTCCGGCTGCGTCCGCTCCGGCTCGATCTGCTCCCGGTGGAACTGCCGGACAATTCCGCCCGGCCCGATTATTTTCCGCTCGAAGAAAAACTTCCCGCCCGCGACCTTGCCCCTTCGCTGCGGATTCCGGTCCGCTACTCGATGGAGGATGTCAACGGGCACCTCAACAACGCCGAATACGCCGGAATGGTGCAGGACTTCGCCGCCCTGGCGCGTCCCGACCGGCCGCCGCATTTCCGCTCGGTTGAACTCCACTACCTCTCGGCGGTCCGTATGCCGGAAACCCTCGCCATCGGCGGGGAGTTCTCCGGAAGCGAACTTTTCGTCGAAGGGGTCGCCGACGATGCCGTCAGCTTCACCGCCTGTGCGAAGCTCGACTGAAGATACCCGGCACCGGCACCCTGCCGGTCGGGGGTTTGGGGGCGAAGCGCCCCAACCGCCGGAGGCTACCGGCGCGAAGCGAAAGAGCTACAATAGCAAAATCGAAGATTTTGCCGCGTAGCGCCGAGGCGGAGTTGACCGAAGAGGTCAACTCGCCGGGCCGCCCGGAAGGGCGGACACCCGCTTTATCACACTCACGGGGCG
>Ga0183100_1001026_pt1 | contig 15738 bp, 22 predicted proteins | sample Biomet2_FD_127789 | JGI IMG/M metagenome (GOLD analysis project Ga0183100, IMG submission 127789) | Microbial communities from bioreactor (seeded with anoxic lake sediment) at LBNL, California, USA - Biofuel metagenome 2 | ecosystem: Engineered > Bioreactor > Anaerobic > Unclassified ...
AAACTGCGGTTGCCCGGTGATCAGAACTATGCCGAATACCCCCCTGCTGATTGGCAAAGGTGCCACGGCAATGTGCAGAACCGCAAATGTGTCTGACGAAAGCTTTGAATTTGTTCAGTCTTTGTTTGCTGCTTGCGGTACGGTCACTGTTTTAAAAGAAAGTCAAATGAACGCTGTGATTTCTGTCAGCGGCAGCAGCCCTGCGTATGTTTATTTGTTTGCAAAGGCAATTATGGACAGCGCAGTGAAACAGGGTATCGATGCCGATACAGCATTGAAGCTTATTTGCCAAACTCTTGAAGGCAGCGCGGGAATGCTTCGCCAGCCAGACTCGACTCCCGAGGCATTAATTAAGATGGTTTCCTCTCGCGGAGGTACCACTTTAAAGGCTCTTGATGTGTTTTATGAACATGGTTTCGAACAGATGGTGGACGATGCAATGACGGCTTGTACAAAAAGAGCTGAAGAACTGGGCAAGTAATCATATAATGCTGCGCTTTCTCATATTATTTTATGGAATATCCTTTTTGGGAGGAATGTATGAGTATGATTGCCATTAAGCACAGTTTTAGGCACAGGTCAATCATTGATAGAAAGAACTTTATTGAGGCTTTGCGTACAAACCGTGTTTTGGTTCTATTTTCACTTGCATTGATAGGCGGTATGATATTTGGTGCGATTTTTGCCAGAAATGCGGGTATGACTGCCTTAGATAAGCTTGATTTTCTTTTTTACAGCAATTTTAAAACAAGGGCGGTACAATCGATCACTTCCGTTTTTGCAGCTTCCTTTGCATCCTCTTTTATCTTCATATTTGTGTGTTTTCTTTGCGGACTTTCCATGTGGGGCATGTTTATCATACCCGCAGTTTTATTTTTTCGAGGGTTTGGATTGGGATTAACTTCAGGTTATTTGTATGCTGCGTATGGGCTTAAAGGAGTATTATTCAACTTGGCGGTGATCCTTCCGGGCGCATTTGTTTGCTGTCTTGCAATTTTGCTTGCAGCCAGGGAAGGATCCTATTTTTCGCGAAGAATTGCCTCCTGCGGTACTTCGCCTGAAAGCGGGACAATCAGCTCACAAAAAATGAAGCTTTATTTATTGCGCTTCGGTGCAATTCTTGCTTTGGCTTTTTCTGCGGCTTTGCTTGATGTGCTGTTTTCAGCATGTTTTGCGAGTATGTTTTCTTTTTAATTAGAGGGGATAGAACAAAATGAAGGACTATTGTGTGGACTTTAGCAATTATCTAATCAATAAAAAGTCAGTGTCTGCGAACACGCTGGATTCTTACATTCGAGATGTTACGCATTTTTTATTTTTTCTTGATACAAAGGGTTTGGACAATCCTTGCTCAGTTGATGCTGATTTTATGAATGGTTATGTTGCAAATCTGACAGAATTAAAAAAGTCTAACGCTACAATAACTCGTAATATTGCGTCGATCAGGTGCTTTTATCAATATCTGATAATCAATAATATGACTGAGAGCAACCCCGCAAAAGCAATAAAGCTTGAAAAATCTGTAAAAAAATTGCCGCAGATTCTGAGCGGCAAAGAAATTGAACTATTGCTTTCACAACCGGACACTAAGGAACTGAAGGGCTGTCGTGACAAAGCAATGCTTGAACTGCTGTATGCAACAGGAATCAGGTCTTCCGAACTGATTGATTTGAATGTGCAGGATATTAACATACATACCGGCACGCTCTGCTGCAACAATGGAAAAATGGAAAGAATCATTCCAGTGTACCCCACGGCAGTCACCGCTATTTCCGATTATATTTTAAGGGCAAGAAGTCTAATCATTACGCCGGAAGGAGGGCAGGCTCTGTTTACCAATCTGAATGGTAGAAGGCTCACACGCCAGGGTTTTTGGAAAATCGTAAAAGGCTATGCGGAACAGGCCGGTATTGTAAAGGAAATCACACCGCACACACTACGTCATTCCTTTGCTTTACATTTATTGGAAAACGGCGCGGAACTGAAAGACATTCAACTCATGCTTGGGCATGCTGATATCTCATCAACACAGGTTTATGTTCATTTGTTAAATGATCATTTTAAGGAAGTTTATAATAACTGTCATCCTCGTGCAAAATTAGGTTAGGAGTGAAAATCTTTTGAGTTTATTCAATATGAATTACAATAAACCGGGTCCGGGCGTCAATAGGGATGAACCTAAAAAAAAGCCGTTTCTATTGTTTTGGACCATTCTGTTCAGAAAATTTGGAAATTTAGTAAAATTGAATCTTCTTTTTTGTATTCCCGTGCTTGTTGCAGTGATCCTCATTTACTTTTTGGGCAATGTCCTTCCCTCGGTGCTCATCTTTTTGCCGCTTATCTTAGTCAGCCCATTTGTAGCGGGGCTAACGATTGTAACCAGAAATTATGTTCGAGAAGAGCACGCGTTCGTTCTTTCAGATTTTATTGATGCTTTGAAGCATAATTGGGTTGCGTTCTTATTAAATGGAGCCATCATCTACGCCGCGTACATCATTCTCAGCGTTTCGATTACTTATTATGCTGCACAGATTAAATCCAATTCTATTTTCTTTGTACCACTGGCTATCTGTATCGGAATAGCAATTCTATTTGTTTTTGCACAGTATTATATACCAATCATGATTGTTACCTTTGACCTTAATTTAAAGCAAGTATATAAAAATGCCTTTATTTTTTCAATCGTTGGCCTATGGAGAAACCTGCTGTTAACTGTCATATTTGCAGTGATCATTTTAGGTCTATATGTATTGATGCTTTTAATGCCACTTACTCTATTTTTATCAATTGTTTTTGCAATTTTAATTTTATTTTCATTCTGCATGTTCCTAATTAATTTTACAGTGTATCCATTAATTGATAAAATGATGATTCAACCTTATAAGGACAAAGAAAAAGACAATCAAATATCAGAAGACTAAAAAAGAGCCGGTTAATCCGGCTCTTTTTTATCAGCTTTGCTAAACTTTACAGCATCTCGCTGCTTTACTTGAGAAAGTGGGTTTGCTTTGGCTGCTTTGGCCATTTGCTCATCGGAAAGATGAGTGTAGATTTCGGTTGTGCCAAGGTTTTGATGACCTAATATATCCTTTAAAACGCGAATATCGACGTGCCCATGCTGATACATTAAAGTTGCAGCAGTGTGCCTGAGCTTATGTACAGAAAACCCGGGGCCTCCAAGTTCAATTTCCGCTAAATATTTTTTCACAATATACTGCACTGTTTTGGGGCTGATTCTTTTGTTTTGTTTGCTAATGAATAGCGCATTTTTATCGACTAAAGCATTTTTAGGACGAACAGCGATATAACGGTCAATGGCATCAATGCAGGCATCATTTAAGTACACCATGCGTTCCTTGTTGCCCTTTCCTACAATTCTAATGCTTGAAGCACCGTGGTTCACATCACTCAGATTGATGCTAACAAGCTCAGAAAGACGCATTCCGCAATTTAAGAATAATATGAGCATGCAGTAATCGCGTTCTTTTGTCGCACCCTCAACCTTTGACAGAAGTTCAAGACTTTGCTCAAGTGTAAGGTATTTGGGCAGAGATTGTTTTAGCTTTGGTGTTTCAAGTTCTTCAACAGGGTTAACTGCAAGCTTACCGGTCTTATTGGTTAAGTACTTAAAAAAAGTACGCAAACTTGAAACTTTACGTGAACGCGTTGCCGCTTTATTGTGGCGCTCTGTAGTTAAATAATTCATGTATTCATAAACAGTCGTCAAGGTAATCGTTTTAATTAAGTCAAGATCGACATCAGAAATACTAATTTCATTAAATTCGGTGGTGGGGGGGATGAGTCCTTGGTTTTTCTTGATGTACCTAAAAAATGTTCGCAGATCAAGATAATATTCTTCAACAGTTTTAGGAGATTTCCCTCGGATTGTTCCCACATAGCCTAAAAATTCCTTGATGACGGGCGGAGCTTCCGCCAATAGTTCAGGTTTCATAAATAAACTCCATTCTTTCGTGAAACGGTTTCACAAAGTAGTGCTATTTTAACGTCAAAATAACTTAATTTGAAATCGATGGATCGTATATCACCTGTATATTAAAGGACATATAAAAATATTGATTTGCTTTACCTGTTAAGGGAAATGATTCTCAAATGTATCACGTTCGGAACCACCTGTAATCCCTTGCTAAGTCATTTGAATTACCGGAGTAAAACTAATCTTGCAATTGACTTAGAAGCATTCACGGTCATTGATTATATCATAACAATTAACAGAACTGAAGAATATGAATGGCGTAATTTTGGAAGATTTTTGGAAGATTTAGGGTAATTAGCACAGGCGCAAAAACTTCTGCAGCCTGACGTATCAAAGCTAACAAGGATCCAATTAAGTCCTCCGGTATATAATAGTTATTTTTGCTATAAATTCAGTAAAGCTTGAATGAATTAAAAATTTGTGAAAAACTCGTAGTGGGATAAATTAATCATATAAATTCTTAATTTCCTCCCCTCAATTATACAAAATATTCATTTTGTATAATTGTATCCCATAAATTAGGAGATGTCAAGATTCTACCTCTTATTTCTCCGAATTGTCAATCTCAAAAGTAGAAGCAAATTTTGAAAACCGACAATACTGAAATTTATTGTATCGGCAGTATTCATCATCAGTAAATAAACCATTAATATAAGCAAAATCAACCAATACAGAATAGTTTGACAGAACAACATCAAAACGACATTCTTTGTCCTCATCTACATAACGAGACATAAAAAGTAAATCGTTCTCAAGTTCTTTGATAAAACATTCTTTCGAAATTGATTTTTTCATTTTAAATCCCCTTTCAACCGGAGAAAAACCGCTCCGGCTCGGTATTTAATTTATTCAGTCACAAGCGTAAAATAATTGTCTATGACCACTTTATCTCCCAGTTTAATTTCATCCGTGTATTTAGTTGTTATCCCTCTTACGCTATTATCCTTAACACTCCAAGAATTCAAACCTGATGCTTTTAATTCAATAATTGATATTGTTCTCATTTTCAAGCCCCTTTCGGTGTCGGTCACCGCCCGTCTTTCCTTAACTTCTGATATAATTATACTACATGATATCATGTATATCAATTCGCATATTACACAAACATGATATCATGTATTTATCTATTTAGTACATGGTATCATGTAAAAAAATGTGGTATATTTATTTAGGGTGATAAAATGGCAACAAAAGCAAAATTAGAAGCAAACGACCGATATCTAAAAAAGCAAGACAATTTCCCGATGCACTTTCCAAAAGGTAAAAAGGAAGTTTACAAAGCACAGGCAGAGCGCCGAGGAATGAGCCTAAACGCTTATATAATCGACCTAATAGAAAAAGACATGGAGCGGTAAAACCGCTCCTATTTTTTATCCTTGAAGTCAATACCAAGCTTGTCAATAATTGCATTCAGCCGAGTAATTACAGTATCATCCCTACGCCATTTTCTTTTAATTTTAAATCGGCGGCTTGATGTGTGGCGATTCTCGAAAAAGTCACATTGCAAACACTTTGTCATTTTGCCGTTGTTTTCGGCACAGGCGGCGCAACGATAACGATACAGTGAATTATTCCAACGCTTGCGATAAGGACACAAGCGGCCTGTACAGACACAACAGCAGCAGTTCCAACAATCCCATGAAAAGCCATGATTTACAAAGCCCCTGCCCTCCTGCTTACTCATATTTTTCAGCACTATCCAGTAAAACATAATCAGTCATTAAAACATGATTATCTAATACAAGAAATCCATAAATTGTGCCGTTTTCAATTTCAAATTCAATACGCAAATGCCGAGCAAAAACACGATAAAATATTTTTCTTAGTAAAGTTTCCATCATTTACACCCCTTTAGCTTATGAATTCTACGGACACGCTTTAGCTTCCGAATAAAACGATAAAAATATTGTATATTTCCTAAAAGTGAAATTCCAAAACCAAAGCAAACAGAAAATAAAATAAAACAAGAAACCATAAATGCCATTAAAGGTGGAAGTAACTTTTGTAACATTAGAACAACCATTTCATCAGACATCATTTACACCCCTTAAAATTCTAAATCCAATTTCGCCAGTTCCGACATGATATTTTGACTATTTGCGTATGCTTGTTGTTCCAAACTGCAAGTTAAAGGTTGCCAATTTAGAAAACGTTCTTCATATTTGCGCTGTTCGTCATTTGCTTTATGTATTGCCAAAGCTTCAGTTGGTGTCAGTTGATGGACAGACACAGACCGATCGGGCGCGTAGTCCTCATTCATTTTGTCGATCATAGGTTGAGCCTGTATCAAAAATTCCTGTTTTTTGTTGTACGTTGCCCCCTGTGCTATCTCAACCAATTTTGTAACATCACCGCCATGTGCGGCAAGATATGTTTTCATGCTACTGCTTGTCTGATTATTGAGATATCGTTCAAGACTTTCAAGATTGTATTCCAGACCGCCAACATAAAAGCCTTTGATTTTTTTCGCATTTCCGCAAAACGTTCGCCACCACCGAGTAACTGTCAACCTTGCGCGATTCGTATTATCCGCTTCATTTTTTTCTTTTGTAAATCGCAAAAAATCGAACAACATTCCTTGATAAGCCTGTCCAATGCTCCCCAGTTCAAGAGCCCTCATATAGAAACTCAATGCCGCTTCATTTCTAAGCTGAAATTCCGCACGTATCCAATGACCATCAATACCGCGCTCCATAGCTTTATTGTAAATTCTAAGTCGTCTATCACTTTTAGGAGAACCAAAATATATAGATTCTTCCCCAAGTTGTTGTAAAAATGGCTTGTGTGTAGAACGTGATATGTATTTACGTTGGATACAATGCCGAGCCATAGTAGAAAATGATAATATACCCTTTCCCCCATCCTCCGGTCTATCATCACAAGCAATATCTAAACGAGCAATGTGAGAGCCTTCTAAGCGAAGAAACTGTTCAATAAAATCAATCCAATTCAGCTGATTATCATAAAGACTTTCAAGAAATCGACACCCATGACCAGACATTTCAAGTATGATGTATTCACCGTAATGAATTGAAATACCGCCCAAATACAATTTATGACCAAGCCAACGACTATAACCAGATTCAAATTCACCCGTAGAAAGCTTTAATTTTTCTAACAACAATTCAAGTGACATTTTACGAATTGAAATCGTTAAATAGTCGACTAAAATGTTCACTTTTTTCACCTCAAAACTTGCAAATTTTGAGAACGTTTTTTACAAGGCATTCGCCTTAGAGCCGCTTGACTTTGAGCCAATTTGATATGAATCACATTACCCCCGTGCTACAGAGCGGGGGTTTTCGTCGAATTGTGCCGCCGAGCAGGGAACCCCGCGCATAAAATGCGCTTCCCCTGCATGGCGGCTAATTGATTGCCTTAGCCCACCGAAGTATCACAGAGTAAATATAATAAACTGCAATGGCAATCAGCCAAGCTTCAAGCGTAGACACCATAAAATCAAAAGGAATAAACCAATTTATATATGGTAACAAACTTTGAATGGGAGAATTGCTAAGTAATTTAAAAGGTGAATCTGGCAAAAAACCCAAAGCCCACTTTAATGTTTGGGATAAAAATTTACCAATAGAATTAAAAATATCCAATTGGAATCCCCCTTACTGTCCAATAATTTTACGAGTTAAGAGAATCAACCATATAACAAAAATCAGACTTAAACCCCACCGCATAATTGCAGCCAAAGTAGAAAATTGAGAAAAGTCAACTGATACATTTTGAGTAAAATGTAAACTCTGAATTTTAAAAGGTACTTCCCATTTTGGCGGCTGAGCAGGAGCAACAAGGTTACTAAAAGCAATATATAAATCCCAAGGCAAACAAAACGGAAATTTTTCTTTGAATATAATTTCTGGTAAAGCCAAATCCGGAAGTGTTGCAGGCTTAGGCAAAGTTGTATCCCTATCTTTGTTTGTAGTATCATCCTTTTCCTTATCCGCAGTAGTAGAAATATCCTTGCCTAATACCTTTTCTTGTGAGACGTCACGAGCCTTACCAATGCTTTTAGATGCATCAATAGGAATGTTCAAAGGAAATGAAATAACGTCACCTGCATCATTTTTAAGCCCTACAGCAGTACCAATGCGACCAATAACATCATCATAAGTTTGATTCAAAACAGAAACCCCATCTGCATAGAATTGATCATTAGCTACATTTATCACATCTTTTCCAATTCCATCAGTAACAACACCTAACCCACCGGATACAAATAGTTGACCTGCCGCACCATAAGCACAAATTAAACCTTGAACAGCAGTAGCATTAGCTATTGTTGCAATATAACACTGATTAGAAAAAACTGTTTTATCGTACCAATCCATTTTAAGATAATTAGTTCCCTCAAATGTTTTAATAAACACCCTGTTTGTAGATGTAGTAATTTCCCAATGATAAACTCCTGCTGCTATTGAACCAACTATTATTGGTGTTACCATGTTTTGAAATGGAATTGCACGAACAATAGTAAAAGGCGCTCCAAAATTATCATTAAAATTAGCCATTACTACTTTGTCTTCCGGAACACCAAACAAAGCGCCCAATGATGCCGCGGTAATCGCACCAGTAATTTCAGTACCACCCGGCAAATCTTTTATAGGTACTTTCTGAAGTAAAAGTTGCCACCCATCAAAAACATCTTTCATTAATGTTTCTTGAACGCTTACAATATGAAATCTATCATCAGTTGTCATAGTACAAGCGTCAGCATCCGCAATAAATTTACTGTTAATAGCTTGTTGTATAGCTGATTGTACCTTTGGATCAGAAACAGCACCAGAAATACCAATACCAAGAGCCGCAGCAATCGCAAGCCATAAAGCATCTTTACCAACCTCGGCAATAACAGGAACGACAATCGGTGCCGCCTTTGCTTGCATAGGTTCTTTATAGCTATACCCCCATATCAGAGACAGGCACAGGCACAGGCAGACTATCAATTTCACTGATTGTTTCAGAATTTTGCTCAACTGTTTGAACTGGAACTGATTCTTTGTGCTGCTTATTTTGACCTTTTCCATTATTAACATCACCCCCATTGTCAAACATTTTCATAGTGTCATAAACACGTGCTTTCTTTCGATTTAAAAGAAAAAATTCTGAACCACATTTCAAATTAGGACCATACCAATATTCAACACTGACAAACAGACCGCCGAAAATAAGTGAAAGAATTTGACCAAACAATTTATAATTTTTCAATGCTCTATGTTTATATTCCGTCTCAATAAATGCTCTAATCTGCCTGTCAATCAACCTATCTGATTGTGATATTAAAATGATGTCATAATTCAAATGACCATGCAGACTAAAAAAATTAATCCATTTTTGTCTTTCTTTATTTTCCCATTGGCGGCAATTGAATATCGAACCACATTCATCAATGACAATTAAAGTTTGAACTTTCGTGTTCTTTACATGGTTCTCTTTAGCGTACTGGATAAGAAAATCAACCGTCAGATCGTTGTTATCCTTATATGTAAAATTGCCTATTTTTCGACTTTTAAAATAATCCAAATCAACAGGAAAATTAGAAATAACATTTTTTTTAGCCCGAAGCCATTGAATAATTTTATAAGTAGCTTTAAGGCTTTTCCCACTTCTGGGAGTGCCGGAATAAAGATAAATAGACATATAACCCACCCCATCAAATAAATAAAGGGGCGGGCATCATACCCACCCCTAAAACGGAACAGAAAAAAATTATTTTGCAGTAGACTTAAAGAACTTAATCCCAAGTTTAACCGCAATGAATGTACCGGCAATTGCGAGGGCGACCGGAAGAGCAGCAGTAATAAATCCCATGGCATCAGTTTGAACAGTTCCAATCGCAGTAGTAAATGCAGTTTGCAAAGCACTGGCTTCGGCAGCTATAGCACCATACATCATAATAAAAATCCCCCTTTCGCTAAAATTTAAACAACTTTAAAGCAGCATATATCCCATAGCCAAGAAGTGAAAAAATAAAATACAAGAATATTCCACCCCCCGCACCGAGAACAAAGTAAGAAATCAATGTGGCAAAATCCAAATTATCACCACTTCCAAAAGCTGAACGCTTGACCAATTTTTAGACCAGCAACAACACCAACAGCAACCACAAGAACCGCGCCGATATTTTGAAAGCCGTTCAGCAAATCAATTATTTGAGTAGCCTGTTCTGGTGTCATATTCACACCCCTTATGCCGCCGTAATTCCACTAACACGGCCATTTTCAATGTTAATTTCAACATTGACAGCAGTACCAATCATTTTTTCATTAAGCGGATGGCCTTTCAAGAAACAATCCTTACTGCCTTGACCCTTGATTTCATCATCCGTAAAGGTAACATATGCTATTGTAAATTCGCCCTTTGCTGATGTAATCGCCTTGTAACCTAACAACGTAGCTTTCATAGTAACAACCCCCTTTCATATTACAATCGTTTGTACTGAAAACTTTCCCTCAACAGGGAAACTTTGGAATAAATACAGTTTATGGCTTTTCGCCATATTATGCAAAGTCGATATTCTGGCAATTTATGGCGCTGCGCCATACCATAATGCGGAATACTCCAAATATCTTTTATTTTCTCTTAATTATGAGATATAATAGTATTGCAACATGCAATATAACAATAGAATCTGAAAGGAGGTTTCGACATGATAAGTGCAGTACAGGAGCGACTCAAAGAAAAAAGAACAAAAGCAAACCTAACGCAGACGGACATAGCAAAGCGCCTTAAGATATCACAATCGACATATGCAGGATACGAAACAGGAAAACGGCAACCCGACATAGAAACATTGTCAAAATTAGCAGATATTTTTGAAACATCAGCCGATTACCTACTTGGTAGATATAATTAAGCTATAATTTGAGTGACACTACGTGTGCACAGCTTGCCGTCCCAACGTGCAGAGGGGCGCACCGTGCTACGCACCTAACCGAATTGCGAACAAAGATGGCATCTAAGCGCAAAAAAAGCCCCCTACCACGACGGCAGGGGGCTTACATTTTTTCAAATAATATTAAATTATAGCTATAAAACAATAAATAAGTAAACCAAAAATAAAAACCATAAGTGCTATGATAATTATCCAGAGAATAAACCGAACAATTGAAAAATCACGTTTCGGACTATACTCAACTTTTTCATAAGATGATTCCTTTATCGGTTTTGGATTCAACTCCGGCGAACCATAAGCCCCCATCAAAAACACATCCTAATATTTTACAATTCTCTAAGCTCAATATTCATTTTATATAATTGTATCCCATAAATTAGGAGATGTCAAGATCTTATTCCTTTTTGTCCTTGCAGTCAATTACTATTGTATTAACGGAACCTGCTTACTTACCTTACGTTTACAGACAAATACAGTCAAAAAAAGACCAGAGAAAAAGCTCCAGTCTTAAAGGATAACCTAAAGGTGGTTTCGGAATATAAAACATATAATCACTCCACTATTTACAATTCTAAATACGCAATATTACTTTAATATAAGTCTATAACTTAAAATTGATTCAGTCAAACTTTTTATTTCACTTTTCTTTTAATGGAATTATTCCTCCGACATCAATTAAGTCATCGCTTGTCAGTGAAATCATTTGAATACCTTTTCTGTCTAAGAAGTTTTTCATTTTTGAGTAACTTGGGTGTGAATGGATGTTCCCTGTAAAAGCAATTTTATCTTTGCTGATAAATCCGCATGCTCCTCCTATAAAACCATAATCACATCCAGGCAATGTAATATATCCCTGTTCAATAAGGAGCGTATCAATTCGCGCCGCTTTTGCTGCCTTCTCAATTGATTGATCCGCGGTGATGATGGAATGCTCATCGACTACAATGGTCGAACATTTGGTGTATCCTTGCTTCACATGGACAATTTCGATACCATTTTCTTCACAATAGTCTATTATCGTATTATCTAATGCAGCCTGATTCGCAATAAGATAATTACCCACGCGTGCTGCATTTAAAGGAACATCATATGGATAAAGCTTCGAAATACATTTGTTCGAGCTGACTGCATCAAAGCCATAGGACTCCAATTTTGCCCTCAGATACCCCTCCCCTTTAGATACTATGATATGATTTTTACCTATATGATGACAAATCATATCTGCATGACTGCTAACCGGATTGCTTAAATTCCGACAAGGCTCAACTTGGATAGTTTCTATGCCTAATGTTTTCAGCGCATCAATTATTTTTGGATATGTACCGGATATGGCAATTAGAGCCACATCCGATTGCGGTAAATTAGGTGTTTTTATAAAATTCATTTTGTTTACTCCTGTCTAAGCGCGTCAACCGGCTTTAATTTTGACGCTTTATAAGCGGGATAAACTCCAAAGACCGTACCTGAGAGTATTGAAAATCCAACAGCAAGCAGCATAATGTCGGTTCGCACACTAAGTGCAACTCCAAAATACGCTGCCCCCGCGTAAGATATCAGATATCCGGCCACAATACCGAACAGGCAACCTATTAATGAAATCAGAATAGCCTCGAACATAAATTCCAACATAATAGAACTGCGTTTCGCACCAATCGCTTTTTTTATTCCAATCTCTCTTGTTCTCTCATTCACCGATACCAACATCACTGTCATTATGCTCAAACTTGCAACAAACAGGGAAATTGCCCCTACAGCGGAAAGAATCAGTGTTATAATACCCAGCATATTTGTAAGGCTATCTTTTTGTTTTGCAAGATTATTGGAAACAAAGGCATCCACTGTGCCATTGTTTCGGTTAAGATTATCAATAATTGTTTGGCCAATGTTGTCAACATTGGCTCCCGTCTTAATTTTTACCGCAATTTGGTCATAATCATTTCTTCCCACGGCGGTCTGAATAGTTGTATATGGCACGTAAATAAAAGTTGGAATGTAATCTCCAATAATATTCTGTAACAGGCCACTGCCGGTTTTAATAATTCCTATTACTTTGAAACTCTCTTGCGCTCCTCCACACATAATAGATACGTTTTTTCCAATAATATTGCTCCTATCGTAAGCGCTTTTTGAAAATGCTTCATCAACCAAACATACGTTTGCATGAGCGTTTATATCTGCATTATTAAATTGTCGTCCATAAAGTAAATTAATTGAAATAATTTGGCTTGCCTTTGTATCTATCCCCCATACAAGCGCTTTGAGGTTCAACTTTCGTGTCGACACATCGGTGTTCTCAACCATAATTGGCGCTGCCTGCTCTACTTGATCGCATTTTTTAACAATGTTTAAATCGTTTTCGTTCAGAGAGATATTGCCCGCATCGGTTGAAGAAGAGATGGAAAGTCCACTTAGTCCGAGGCCATCTAATTCGCTACTTAACGCGTTTGTTCCACACTGGCTTATGTTTCCAATAATAATAACCGAGCCTACGCCAATCGCTATTCCAAAGATTGTAAGAGCCGTTCTGATGCGTTTTCTACTCAGATTTTGAAATGCCGATCTTATATAGTCAATCATCCGAGCTCACCGTCCCCTTTTCTGTTGGAATGACGAAGGTGCCGTTGGAGACCGCATCCGGATTCGCTATAATTTGATCATTTTGGGATAATCCGCTCATGATTTGAAACCCGCTGTCAAATTCCTTGTTAGTAACTACAGGGGTCTTTACGGCTCGTTTCCCATTTAATTTGAATACATACTCATTCCCATCTTTATCGGCTCTCACGGCCTCGTAGGGCGCAATCAGCACGTTGGAATCTTTCGAAGTGATAATCCTCGCTTTTGCTGTGTAACCGGGCTTTATGTCGCTGCCCGGTTTGTTTACGCTGACAATAACTTCTACTACAGTTTCTTGTCCTGTGGTTGAAACAACTTGTTTAGCATCTGAAGAAATACTTTTGACTACTCCGGAATAAGAAGCATCTTTAAACCCTACACCGGTTATGATCGCCTTCTGTCCTACCTTTATTCCGGAAATCTGCGATTCATTTACCGAAAGACGGACTTGAAGTGCATTTAGGTCGTCGGAGATCACCGCAACCGCATTGCCGGCTTGAATATAGCTTTGATTCACAACCGACACCGATGTGATTTCTCCTGAAGAAGGGGCAGTGATTGTTTGGGTCGTCGCTTCGCTTTGGCTCTGCTCGCTGTATTGGTTGAGCAGACTTTCATAGGCTCCACTATTATTTGCAGTGTCGATTTTTGCAGAAGGTACCTCAATTTCCATTAGTGGTTGCCCGGCGGATACTTTGTCGCCAACTTTAATGTAAACATGATTTACAATCGCGGCAGATGGTGCGTAAACGCTGCGCATGGAGACCCGCTCTACCCTTCCGCTGCAGGTGACCGAATTTTCCACTGTAAGTGGACTTACCTTTACAACGCTGACTTGAACAATTGCATTACGTGAAATCGTTCCAAAAATAATCACCGATGCAATTGCTAAAAATGTAAAGGCGCATAACATTACATATCTTTTCATTCTCATTCCCCCATTCTTGATTATTCTGTGATAACTGAGGGAAAATATTAGTGAGATTTTGCACAGATGAGTGAATAATTTCTGAGCAAAATTCAAAAAATAGAATTGAGGTGAAAATATATGAGTATTATACAATGTGATGAAGACTGTATTTATCAGCGTGAAGGCTATTGCAGCTTAGAAATGCCCTCAGCGATTACCAATTACACAGGTGATGGATGTGTGCACTGCATTAAGGTAACACCACGGACACCGGATCTTAATCAATCGAAGACTCAAACGCCTCTCTCACGTTTCTAACACCGATTAACTTTATATCACTGTATTTTGCATTTACTTGTTTTAAATTGTGAAACGGTAAAATACATTTCTTAAATCCGAGACGTTCGGCTTCACTAATTCTCGATTCAATATGCGTTACTGCGCGGATTTCACCCGCCAGACCAATTTCTCCGAATACAATTGCATCGTCGCTGATAGCTACATCTTTCAAGCTGGAAACAAGCGACATTGCAACTGCCAAATCAGTAGCCGGCTCATCCAGTCTCAGTCCCCCAACAACATTAATATAAGCGTCTAAGTTAGAAAAATAATACCCGGCGCGTTTTTCCAGTACCGCAAGCAGCAGTGACATTCTGTTATAGTCAAAGCCGGTCGCCATTCTTCTTGGATTACCAAAACCTGTGGTTGTAGCGAGCCCCTGTATTTCTGCTAAAATTGGGCGTGAACCTTCTATAACACAGGTAACACAGGTTCCGGAAACATTCTTCGGCCGGCCGGCCAGCAGGGCGAGAGAGGGATTGTCCACCTGATGAAGCCCATTGTCACCCATATCAAATACACCGATTTCGTTGGTTGAGCCATATCTGTTTTTAACCGCACGTAAAATTCTATATGACATTTGGCGGTCACCTTCAAAATAGAGTACCGCATCAACAATGTGCTCCAGTACTTTAGGACCGGCGATTGCACCATCCTTGTTCACATGTCCGACAAGGATGGTCGGTATTTCAAGTGATTTGGCAGCCCGCATAACAGCATTCGTGCATTCACGAACCTGTGTTACGCTGCCGGGCGACGAGTTGAGTTCTGTATAGTTCATGGTCTGGATGGAGTCAATCATTACCAAATCGGGTTGACTGGCCCTCATTTGCTCTATGACGCACTGGATGTCTGTTTCAGTTAATATATACAGATTATCGCTCTGAACGCCCAAGCGCGCTGCACGCAGCTTTATTTGCCTGCTGGATTCCTCTCCGGATACATATAGTATCTTTAAAGTTCTGCCAAGGTATT
>Ga0183100_1001027_pt1 | contig 15716 bp, 13 predicted proteins | sample Biomet2_FD_127789 | JGI IMG/M metagenome (GOLD analysis project Ga0183100, IMG submission 127789) | Microbial communities from bioreactor (seeded with anoxic lake sediment) at LBNL, California, USA - Biofuel metagenome 2 | ecosystem: Engineered > Bioreactor > Anaerobic > Unclassified ...
CGCTAAGCTGGAGCTGTTCAGCGAGGTGAGTGAGAAAATAGGTGCGCAGGAGTTGGATTTTGCAATTCCCCACGCGGGCATAAGGGAGTACGACCAGGCGCTCGATGCAATGGAGCATATGCGAGAGGCATTGTACAGCTCCCTGTCCTCTCAGTGGGCGGCACAGCAAGAACGGGAGGCGGAAATCGCGACACTCGCGCATGATTTAAAAACCCCGCTCACCCTGATTGGAGGCAATGCCGAGCTTCTGCTGGATGAAGAACTTCCTGAACGGAGCCGCAAAATGGTGGAAACAATTGCGGCAAGCAACGATCGGGCCAAGCAGTATGTTACCAGTCTGTTGGAAACCTCCTCGGGTGCGGATGAGGTATTTGAAAGCGCCAGCCTGCTGGCCGTGTTTGACGAGCTTTACCGGAGCACAACGGCCTTTGCAGAAGCAAAGAGGGTCAGTCTGCAAACCCAAAACGACCTGGAGGGTGCGGCGAGCATTCAGAAAGGCCATTTACTTCGCGCCCTCGGCAATGTGGTGCAAAATGCAATCGAGCATACACCGGCGGGCGGAAGCGTGCATTTGGAAGGCAGCATGACAGATGGCGGCTGGCAAGTCACTGTGCGCGATGAAGGTCCCGGTTTCAGCAAGGCGGCGTTGCACCATGCAACAGAGCGCCTATGGCGCGGTGATGCGGCACGTGGCGCCGATGGTCACAATGGATTTGGCCTCTGGTTTGCAGCGCAGGTAGCAAAAACACACGCAGGAAATCTAGAACTGAGCAACTGCGATTCTGGTGGGGTGGTTACCGTCAAGTTCTGTAAATACGACAGGGATTATTCAAAATACGAAAACAGTCCGGATTCAAAAATGATAAGCGTTTAGAAAGCATACAAATCCCAGAATTTGAAAGGTAGTAGATATGAAAAAAGTTCTTTTAGTATTAATAGTATTATTTTCAGTTTTCGGATTATGTGCATGTTCTGCAAAGATGAATGAAGCGAATGGTATCGACGGGAAAGACTCCTCGGCAACCGAAGATGAAATCAGAAACGAGAAGACAGATGACTCTTCTGTTGCTGACCCTGATGGAATCACTCTTGATGAAAAACGAATCATTCAAGATCAGTCATTCAATGCTGAACTGGATGATTGGGGAAACGTGAGGTTTGTATCCTATGAACCGGATAGCAGTGTTGATTTTGAAGATGTTTCTTTTTTCCTGACGAAAGAGGATGTGGTTGTCTATTCTTTTCCGTATTATTGTGAAAATAACCGTACAGAAAACTATGTAGGGCTTTTCGATAGCGTGGAGGCTGTAGATTTTTGCGACGTGAATAACGATCATATTAAAGATATAATTGTCATTATTAATTACGTTACAGGGGCCGGACCTCAAGGTATGACTCCGCGCCCCAGAGTCAGAATTTTCTTAGCTGACAATCAAAAATTGAATTTGGCAACGGACTTAATAGATGATATAATTAACAATATTGAGGAAAAAGATCTAACAATTTCCGCGATACGTGAATACCTAAAAAATAAGTAATGCATGTGAAGTAGTTGCTGGATTTTATTTACCAAATTCGGAGGGAAAACATGAGAAAGCTACCGGTTATGTTTGCAGCAATCTGTATAGTGTCTGCCTGTTTGGCGGGATGTAGCAATGACTCAACAAAAAACCAACCTGCAATCGAATCGCCAATGGATACGAGCGCTTCAACATCCGAGGACGCAATGGAAGAAGAAAGTGACATTCCAAATAATACATCAGAACCGTTTATAGGCAGGAAAGACTTGGATCCTGAAACGGAAAAGTTTTTTTATGGAACATGGAGTGTTGAAAAATTGCTGGGGTTTGCAGATCATTATAATGATGCATCTGAATATCCGACGGGACAAAAGATTATAGGCGATCAAATTGTTATTGATCAAGATTTCTTTTCGTCAAAAGGTTTTACAGGATATCAAACTTATCAATTTGAGTTAAATAAACCAATCTACAATATTGAGGAGATCCACTACAATGCAGATTCATTTTATAGAGTAGATAAAATTGATCTAAAAAGTATCAATATGAATGATGAAGTAAAAATTCTAGGCGTTTCTGATTCCTCCACAGGATTAGCGGAGCCTATAGGTTTTTTAGATATAAATAATGATAGACTTCTCCTAATGTTGGAGGCAACCGTATTTGAGTTAGAAAGAGTCCCAGAATAGTGGTGCTAAGGACAGAGACTAACTAATGTCAACGTAACAAAGACCGTTTTTCTAGTAGTTCGCGTAAAAAAGTGCAAGCGACAATAAGCATCTGGAGGCCGTTCTCGACGACGCCTCCATTGCCGGGTCCCTCCATTCTCTCACAGCCTGCAAACCTTTTTGCGCATAATACTTGACACTACTGCTGGTCGTGACGGACAATTTTTCCCGTGGGGCTTGGTCCAGGATCGGAACCGATCGCTGGGTAAGCGCATCGTACCTGAAGAAATAAGAGAAAAAGGGAGAGCAGCGGCGGCTGCTCTCCCTTTACAAAACATAAGATTTACTTCTTAACTCATTAAAACGCGCTTGAGAACCACCGTCTTCGGGCGGGTATACTCGCGCAGCGAATACATTGCGCCCTCTCTTCCTATTCCGGACATTTTAACGCCGCCGAAAGCCTGATTAAACTGGTGATAGTTGCCCGAGCCATTAATGACGCAGGTACCCGCCTGAATCTGCATGGCAAATTTCATTGCCCGCTTAATATCAGCGCTCATAACGCCGGAGGAAAGCCCGTACCGGGTGTTATTTGCAATCCATATTGCTTCTTCAAAGGTTTTGAAGGTGATCACTGTAAACACAGGACCAAAAACCTCCATGCTCTGTGCGATCGGCATATCGGGCGTTACATTGCACAGAACGGTCGGCGCTATAAACGCGCCTGTACGATCGCCGCCGTATACGATAGTCGCACCGGCGTTTGCTGTCATCCGAATCTGCTCTTCAACCTCTTTGGCCGCTTTTTCACTTACAAGGCAACCAAACTCAGATGCATCATCCGTTGGAGGCAGAATCTTGACCTTCTGAATATGCCCGATCAGTTTTTCAACAAATTTATGCTTCACGCTCTCATGCACCAAAATGCGCTTATTGGACATACATACCTGCCCGGCGTTTCTAATGCGACCTGCAAACGCCTCCTTAGCGGCGTTATCCAAATCCGCGTCCTCAAAAATGACCAGCGCATCGTTTCCGCCCAGCTCCATCATCACATACTGCAAATGCTCGCTCGCGCCCCGCATCAGCTTCGCGCCTGCCGCAGAGCTGCCTGTCAGTGCAAACGCGGACACCTGATCACTTTCGCAAAAATATTCGCCCAGCCTGCCTCCGCTGCCGGTGACGCACTGCACCGCCTTGGGGGAAACGCCTGCTTCAACCAGCAACTTTGCCATCATCAATGTGCCAAGAGGCGTGTCCGAGGAGGGCTTCATAAGAATGCTGTTACCCATGAGAAGCGCGGGTGCAACCTTATATGCCATCAGGGAAATTGGAAAGTTGTAAGGGCCGATGCAAACAATCACGCCAAGCGGCTCATTGATTGTAAACGCAATGTCATCGTACCCGCGGGGATTTGTATTCATTGGCAGCGTTTCTCCGCCAAATACAGAGCTCGCATGCATATAGGCGCGAAAAATTCGAACAACGCTGCTGACTTCCGTGCGGGACTGTGTAATTGGTTTGCCACTTTCCAGACAATTTATCAATGCAATCTCTTCTACATGGCTCTGCCACAAAGAGAGAAACCTTTCCAAAATATCCTCGCGTTCCAAATACCGCACAGCCGCCCACTCGCGCTGACCTTCAACAGCGGATGCAATCGCACGCGCAACGTCCTCCTTTGTCGCTGAGGGAACGGTGGCCAAAAGCTCGCCGGTAAACGGATTATAGTCGTCTTGCGTCTTGCCGTCGCCGGAATCGCACCATTCCCCACCAATCCACATTTTTTTGCTTTCAATTGACATGGTTACACACTCTTTTCTATATTAATGCCTGCTGAATAAGCCAGAAGTGCCAACTCGCCTTCCTCTATTGCCGGGCAGCTGCCTGATCGTGCAAGCTCTTCCCTTATGTGCAAAAATGAGAATAAGCTCTATTCAAAATGTTAATATAGTCTTCCTTGCGGGAATAGCGGGGGTTGATCAAATGGTATCGCGCCTGATAGTCCTTTACGCAATCCTCTGCAATGTGTGCAAAATCCTCCTGTGTAGCGGACAAATTCTTAATTTTCTCATCTAGCCCGACAGACAATTTTCTGTTCCAATTTTTATTTAAACATTATTGACAGATTTTCTCTACAAGTGTAGAATTATATTAAATACTACAGTTGTAGAATTAGAGGATGCTTATGAGCTCGATAATCCGCAGACTGCCAGACGCAGAGTTGGAAGTGATGCAGGCAGTCTGGGCATGTACACCGCCCGTTGCACGTATAGAGATCGATGGCATTTTGAAAGATACGCACCCCATGGCTTTGACAACCCTGCTGACCTTGCTGACACGCCTGTCTGAAAAGGGCTTTATCAAGATCGAAAAAAGCAGTCGCAGCGCCCGGTACATTCCGCTTGTCGCGCAGGAAGACTACCTTGCACAGCAAAGCAAGCGGTTCTTCGATCAGCTTTGTGGCGGCAGCTTATCCACCTTTGCCACAGCTCTTTGCAACAGTGGCTTAACAAAAGAGGAGATCGCAGAGCTCTGTGGCCTCTTGGATCGGGAGGAATTATGAGCGCAGAAAGAGGCTTTTTCGCACTCATACTCAGCCTTGCCATTTCATGGGCCGTTTTTTCACGATATAACGAGGAAGTCGACTCAGAAGATACTGAGAATAAGCGGCAGCGTTATATGCCCCTTATCTCCGGCGCCATACTGCCGACGTGTATTCTATGTTGGGCGATTTTGGAATTCATTTTTTACGGAGCAATTTCAACTGCACAAATGACCCTGTCTATTTGTTTCAGTATTTTTCTGCATATCAGTCTGTATTATGCCGTATTAATGCTCTTGCTTCCTTTTTTGCGAAAATTCATCAACGCCAGAGCCTGCGCCACGCTTTGGCTGATTCCCAATTGTTTATACGTGACAGCGCAGGACCATGCGGAATTGACTGAACCCCTGCTTGTGATCCGGACATCCGGCAACTGGGTTTGGATTTTGTTTGGAATATGGCTTACTGGTTTTCTATCCGTACTGCACTGGAAAACAATCTCGCACCTAAGATTCCGGAAGCAGGTTCTAACAGGGTCTTCTCCCATATCAGATCAGATCACGCTGGATTTATGGCAGCAGGAAATCAAAGGCGCCAGGATTAAAAAGCCGAAGTTTCAGTTAGTGGTTTCTCCGAATGTATCGTCCCCTTTGACTGTCGGCCTTTTTCTCCGGTCTATGAAAGTCATTCTGCCAGATCGCTCTTATTCCAATGATGAACTAAGGCTGATTTTCCGTCATGAAATTATTCACATTGGCAGAGAAGATAGTTGGACTAAGTTTTTTCTGATGTTCTGCACCGCTATGTGCTGGTTCAATCCTCTGATGTGGGGTGCCATGCGCAGGAGTGCGGATGACTTGGAATTAAGCTGTGATGAAACCGTTCTTTTAAATGCCGATGATGAGACGAGGTCGCTATACGCTCGCTTGCTCCTGTGTGCTGCAGGAGATGACCGCGGTTATACCACCTGCTTGTCTGCCGCAGCATCTTCCATGCGTTACCGGCTAAAATCTGTTGTAAAACCACGAGAGCGCTGCTCCGGCGCTCTCATCGTAGGGCTGACGTTCTTTCTTCTTTGCATGACCTGTGGTTATGTGGCTCTTGCCTACGGTGGCACCACCGGCGAAGATGTACTATTCCAGCATCAGGATCACAGTGAGTTTGAATTAAACAGCATATCTTTGAAGAATGACAAATTCAATGCCGATTATGTCTGTATGGATCAGGCAGCATTCAATGAATATCTCGCCGGACTCGAAATGGATAACCTGACAGGTGATTACACGTTCTCACGGTTTGAAAGACAGTTCACCTATATCTACAAAACGCCAAAAGGGACTATGTTCGTCGACCTCTCGAATCACGCAATCGAATTCGTTCCTCTCTACGGTGACCACAGGTCAGTCATCTATTATCTGCCCGAGGGCGTTGACTGGGACTATCTGAATACGATCATCATGGCAAATCCGGCGATGAACATCCACCCGAACGGAACAGGCGATCCTTATGGCGGCGATTTTTCGGCAATGCTGGATAAATTGACAGCCACAGTAAACGGTGAGGAGAACCTGATGTATGAGTCCGGCATTTCAGAAGAAGAAACCAGCGGTATCTTTGGCTATGATCCATCCGAAGTTGAATTTTCTTTTTCCTATGAATTGGCTGGGCCATTTACAGTGGAAATTGAAAACTGGGACCACACTTCAAAATACACAATCACCCAGGATGAGCTGGAAGATCCATTTGTAGTTCCATTACCTGCATACCCGGCTCATTACAGGGTCTATGCGGATTTTCGGGGCGAAAATGGAACGATTTACAAAGCGGAGTTTCGATTTGAAATCGGCGATATAAATAGTGCGTAACATAAGCAGGAACGTTGATTTGCACATCGGTTGTAATTGTAGCATATTCGTTGAAACGGATCATTTGAATTTTCTTTAATTGTACCCAAAGTGCATTCTGAGGAAAGCGCCGGAGGCTTTGCCTACAATGTAATGCTCGGCGAAGCGGTGATCGAGGGCACGACCCGCGCACCGGATGACGGTGTCTGAAAATATCTGGAAAAGCCAATCAGCGGAGCACGCTATGCTTTGTGCCGGATTCTATCCGGAGCAAAGCCCTCCTCTTGGTCAGCAGATAACGGGGGAACTTTTGGGCAAGACAATTTCACTTCCGTCGGGCGCAGCTGCGCACAAAGCCGTTAATCAGATGGACAAAGGAAAGACGAGATTTAACTGATTATTGCTGCTTTGAATGCCTATAAGGCCTTTCAACAGGAATCCAGGCAGCATAAAAGTCTCTTATTTCTTGTCCACCCAGCAAGTGAGTCAGACTTCTCAATAAGACTATCCTTGTAAATTTTTATAGGGTAACCTTACAAGTTGAGCTGTCGTGTGTATTGTACCGCGGCGCCGCCTCCAGCCTCCCTCAAGTTACTTCCCTGCTGCCTTCTGATTAAAGTGGCAGCGAGATGGTAAATGGTATTCCTTGATCTTATACTGCAGCTGCCGGCGCGAGATCCCCAGATATTCCGCTGTCTCATTGCGGCGGTTGCCACACACCACCAGCGCCGCCATGATTTTTTCTTTCGTCAGGGCACTGAAAGGCTGTTTGGCAGACTGCTTTTTCGGCATTATGGTCCGACTAGCCGGATTGGAGTCATCTAGCATTCCCAATGGAATACTGCTGATTTCCGAAGTCCCCGCAGGGGTCATAACCACCATCCGTTCCACAAAGTTGCGGATTTCACGTACATTTCCCGGCCAACGATAGGCCCGAAGCTGTTCCAGTACCTCGTCGGAAAAGCTCTTTTGCAGATTATACTTCTGACAAAAATCATGCAGAAAATGCAGGCAAAGCGGCACGATATCATCCTGACGGCTGCGTACCGGGGGGATAGTCAGCGGGATTACGTGCAGTCGGTAATATAAATCCTCGCGGAATGTACCCTCCCGTACCATTTCGGATAAATCCCGATTGGTTGCGGCGATGAGCCTGAAATCCACTTTCTTGGCCCGGATAGCACCAATGCGCTGTATGCTTTTCTCTTCAATCATGCGAAGAACCTTGCCCTGCACACTCAGCGGCAGTGAATTGATCTCGTCCATGAATAGGGTGCCGCCGTCTGCGACCTCAGCCAGACCTGTCTTGCCCTCCCGATTGGCACCGGTAAAACTGCCTTTTTCATAACCGAACAGCTCCGCCTCAATCAGATTCTCCGGAAAAGCCGCGCAGTTCACTGCAATAAATGGCTTATCTTTGCGCCCAGAATGCTCGTGAATATAGCGCGTGAAAACCTCTTTACCGCTGCCCGACTCGCCGTAAAGCAGCACTGTGGAATCCAGCGGAGCTACGCTGTCAACCACGGAAAGCAGCTGGCGTATTTCAGGGCTTTTTGCAACAATATCAATTTTTTCTTCCTCTCGATGTGCGGGAACCGCCGTTTCCGCCAGGATTTTATGTTCTTCTAACAGCATACGATGGCGGCTTTCAAAATCCTCGGTATCCTGCAGCAGCATAATGACATATGTAATGTTGCCACAGCCGTCAAAAATCGGCGTACCGGTAACGATACGTACGCGGGTAGCACCGCCGATCTCCTGAAAGTTGCGGTAATACTGCAGCCGGCTGACCCTCCGCTTTTCCTGGCAGACCAAATTGAATACGCAGACGTCCAATACGCTTTCAAAGTCGTGAACATTCATTTTCAGATATTCCCGACGGGGAATATTCCGCCAATTGACCATAACGGTATTCATAAACAGAAAATTACCCTGCGCATCATAAATGATGATACCGGCGTCAATATTGTCCAGTACGCTGACAAAAGAAAGCTGGTCGCAGAGGTTACTGAATGAGATCACATCATCCATCCGGCATCTCCTTCCCCGTTCATAAGCTTTATACGATTGTATCACAAGCGTACCTGACCGACAATCAATATTATAAATTCTAAACAACAAAAAAGTGCCGTTCCCTGTGCACATTGCCATACGGAATATGCACAGGGACCGGATTTTTTACCGGAACGCTCGGGAAAGCGTGTTTGATGTGTTTAAAAAGGGCGCGCTTAAAGCATCTCGCAGAAAGCCTGAACGCGGGTTCGGATCTGCTCATAGCTGGTGTTCTGGGTGTCGACCTCAATTGTGAGGGTCGGGTAGCCCGCTGCCCGCAGGTCCGATTCAAAATAGGGCTGATCGTATTCCTCAGGATCGCAGAACTTCATTAAGCAGTTCACCACACCGGAAGCGTCGTTTTCTCCGCAAAGACGTACCAGCATGACACCGCGGGGCTTTCCATCCTCGTGGATCAGGCTGCAGCCATGGCGTAAGTTCCACTGCAGGGCCAAACGTCTTAGGCCGCCCCCGCCTTTTTCGGGAGTATCGGTGCGATACTGGCGCATCTCCTGCGCCAGGTCGTCCCCCACCACCGCGATATTGTTTTCCGCAAAGATTTCCAGCATCTCATCCGGTTCACCGGTAATCCCGGTAAGGATCACCTTTTTCCCTGTAAACTTATAAGCAGGCAGCTGTTTTAAGCCGTCAATAAGTTCCTGCACAATGGCCGTATGCTCATCCTTTGCAAAGAAAAAAGCACTCTTCATGACAGCGTGGCGCACTTTCGGGGTAATCACATCCAGATGGTCATTTGCCAAATCGGCGAATTCCCGCATGGCGGCATTATGGGCATTATAAACATCAATCGCATCGCATAGTGCCTTTTCGGTCATCATCTGCCCGGTAATCGTGCTGAGCATCACCAGCACATGCTCGTATTCGCTGATTAAATATTCCACGCTGGCCGGGCTTTTGCGATTTTGCGGATAGACAATCGGGATCATGGGGATAGACGGAACGCCGAAACGCCAGTTCTGGGTCATACACCGCAGAGTATCACACAAGGTGGGAATAATGACTGCGGACAGGCCCTCATAAGCACCCTGCAATCCGAATTCCAAATCGGACTGCATGATGGGACATGCAAATGCGGGGAGATAGCTCTTTGCCAGCTTCAATTCGGTGTGTCCGCCCCACAGGCCCATTGGAATCATGCCGGACGCATAAACCAACTCCTCCGGTGTATACGCGGGAAAACAGCCGACCACCTTTTTGCCCTGTTTCAGATAATTGTCCAACTGAGCCCGCGGATTCATGCATGCAGTTTCCAGCAGAGAGAGATTTGTATGTAAATCAGCCATTTGCCTTTGCCTCCTTATTCTGCTTCATGACCTCCACAAGACCCTGAATGCGGGTCTCAAACTGAGCTTCGCTGTAATTGCGGTAATCCGCCTGATCTCCGTCGAAGGACATAAACGGTACGCCTGCCAGAGCGGAGAGCTGCCGCTGCACCTCCATCATCTGGCAATCCATCACCTTGCAGCTGCGGTTGACGTGGTAGATCGTTCCTTCGCACCCGAACCTTTTCAGCGCCTCCAGCCGACGGGAAATCATGGTGGAAGCGTTGTCACCGTTGGTGGAAGCAAAACAGTAAGCCCTAGCCATGCCGTCCAGGTCTTCATATTCAATGGCCCATGCTTTTCCATAGCTGGAGGCCACCATGTTAATTCCGTATTCCTTGAGCGTATGCAGATTGTGGCGCAGATAGGGCCAGCAGGCGATACCGTCCCACGATACGCGGAACTGCTCTTCCACCGGATAGGTCGAAGTCCCCTCTGCAATATGCTGTTCAATCTCAGCGTTGAGCTGCTCCAGGAGGGCGGTGGTGGATTCCTTGCCGCGATTGCAGACCATGCATGACATGTAGTTGAATAACTCAAAACCACTCAGAGGTGACGGCTTTCGATCCATTAGGTTATTGGCATGCTCCCACAAATAGCTGTTGCGCTGAGAAATTTTCATAATCTTCTGAAACTTCTCATCATCCCATGTCTTGCCGGTAAACTCGCACAAATCCTTGATCAGCTGGTCAATCTGCGCGCGGACATATCGGACACGGGTCTCCGTGACGTAATCATAAGGGTTGTAGCAGGTATCGATAAAAAAGATTGGAATATTTAATTGCTTGGCCAGATTCTCATACCACTTTGTCAGCTGGTTGCAGATATTGTTTGTCAGCAGCAGGAAATCCGGCCTGACCATTTTACCACCGTCCGGCAGTTCCACCTCACTCTGACCAGCCAGAACCGAGCTGTAGGTTAGATTGACCTTTGCATAGGCGCACAGATCGTTGGAATAGCCCAAAGACCCCTCACACTCCTGCAGGAACGGATCTGCCTGATGCCGGGCGGCAATGCCTGCGGAGTGATTTTCAGGATAGAGTACCACCAGGCCCAATGTTTCGGCGATTTCCTGCGGGAAGATGGATGCCGACCAGCCCACCTTTTCCCCGCGCTCCTTGGCCAGACGGGCGTTTTCAAACAATGCCTGCGTCTGTTCCCCGATCATAATCATGGACTTTGCTTTTGGCCGTTTCGGCTTTGCTGCTGGAGCAGCAGAACTCTCAGTCGTTATCGTATCACTCATTTGCCTTAATCGCTCCTTTTATATATTTTCCCCAAGCCAGCACGGCGGCTCCAATCGCTCCGGCACACTGGCACAGCGGATGGACCTGTACGGGACAGCCCATCTCGCGCTCCATGGAATGCACAACGCCGATATTCAATGCCACTCCGCCGCTCATCGCAACGTCCGGCACGCAGCCAATCCGCATTGCCATACCGGCGACTCTTTTGGCAACAGAGTCGTGGATTCCTGCAACAATATCCGCCAGCGGCACATCGTTGGATAGCTGGCTGATGACTTCCGACTCCGCAAAAACGGTACAGGTATTACTGATACTAACCGGATGTGTGGATTTTTCGGAAATAGGCCCTAATTCACCAATCTGCACATTCAAGACTCTTGACATTACATCCAGAAAACGGCCGGTTCCCGCCGCGCATTTGTCGTTCATCTGAAATGCCAGCAGCATTCCGGTGTCGCTGATTTTCAGCGCTTTGGCATCCTGCCCACCGATATCAATAATGGTATGGATTCCAGGAAGCAGATAATGGATACCCTTTGCATGGCAGGATAACTCACTGATCTGTTCGTCGGCATAGTCGCATTTCATCCGCCCATAGCCGGTGACAACGGTATAGTCGATCTGTTTCTGGGACAGCCCGGACTGTTCAAAAACCGCTGCCCGCACCTGAGAGGGGCCTACGGTGCCGGTTCCCAAAGGGACTACGGCATGGGCAATCAGATCTTTTCCATCCCGAAGGATAGCCGCCTTGCTTGAGGTGGAACCAATATCAATCCCAAATGTATACATGGAAAACTCCTTTTCAGGGTTTAAGTTTACATAATATCGTTCGCCGCATACATTGCATCAATCCGCTCTTTTGAGTAGCCCAGTTCTTCCAGAACCTGTGCAGTATCAAAGCCGATGGGGCCAGAGGTTTTGCAGGGGATTTCGGCAGGGTTGATGGAACCAAAGTGGACAGGACCATTTGCAAATACGGTTTTGGTCCCATCAGAATACTCATGGAAATAAGTATAGTGGTTAACCTGAACCTGAGGATCATAGGGGACATCCTTAAAATGGCGCAGAACCTCATGGGGAAGATCGTGCTCGGTCAGCAGCTTATCCCAGTAGTCAACCGGGTGCTGGGCGAATTTTTTATCGAGAATATGTGTCAGCTCGGTTCTGTTTGCGTAGTAAGCGGCCGAAGTATTGTACTTGGGGTCCTGTGCGATTTCCGGCATATTCAGTAACTCGCACAGTTCCGGAAAGCGGCGGTAATCAATCACAGCCAGATAAAACCATTCCCCATCGGACCCTTGATACGTGTTGCTTCCGGCATGACCACAGTCATAGCGGTTACGGGGGAGCTTGCGGCCGTTAAAGCCATTGAGAATACCGGTGCTGAGAATAAAAACGCCGGATTGCAGCAAGGATACGTCCACCTTATCGCCGAGACCTGTGACACTTCTGCGGTAGAGGGCTGCTGCAATTCCGCCGGCAAGCGCAACGGCAACGCTATGATCCCCGACTCCTCCGATGGGAACCAGCGGTCCTGCTCCTGCCGGTGAGAGATCGGACATCAATCCGGTTCTGGAGAAGAAAACCGTATAGTCATAGCCCGGACGATCCTTATCCGGTCCCTCGGAACCATAGCCAAGGACGGACGCGTGAATCAGACGGGGGAATTTGTCCTTGAGCTGCTCATAGGCAAGTCCCATGCCGTGCAGCGCCTGAGCGCGATAGTTGGTGACCAGAATATCAGCCGTGGATAAAAGCTGCATCATGGCGGCGGCGCCCTGGGGTGTGCGCATGTTCAGGCAAACAAAACGCTTGTTCAGGTTCTGCATATCGAAGTTGGGATTGGCCTCCTCCGTGCAGGGAGAGAGGGTGGTTCCGGCCTGCTTGCGCCAGGCGTCTCCATTTGAAGACTCGACCTTGATGACATCGGCGCCCCATTCAGCGAGAATGCGACCGGTCATCGGCCCGGCAAGCATGGTTGATAGCTCCACAACACGAATGCCTTCCAACGGTTTCATAAAAAAATTCCTCCTCTATTATCCCAGAAACATTGATCGTTCCTTTTATATAATTATTAAACCTCGGGCTGCTTATTTCAAAGTGATTTCGAAGATCAGCGGCCCTTGAAGTCCGCCGGGCGCTTTTCCAGAAACGCCGCGGTTCCCTCCTTGCGGTCCTGCGTACTAAAGGCGATGGTCTGGGCCAGCCGCTCAATCATCAACCCGGTGTTGATATCCGTCTCACAGCCCAGGTTCATAGATATTTTGGCAAGAGAAACTGCCATCGGCCCTTTTGCCATGATCTGCCGGGCAATTTCCTCAGCTTTTTGCATTAGAGGTTCCCGGCCGTCCTCTGTGACATGGTTGACAAGACCGATAGACGCCGCTTCCTCAGCGGTGATAATGCGTCCGGTAAAAATCAGCTCCTTGGCTTTTGCAATGCCCACTAGACGGGGAAGCCTCTGTGTACCGCCCGCCCCGGGCATGATGCCCAGATTGACCTCCGGCTGTCCAAATTTTGAGCGCCGCGTTGCCACCCGGATATCGCAGGCCATCGCCAGCTCACAGCCACCGCCCAGCGCATAACCGTTTACCGCGCAGATCACCGGCTTGTAAAGCTCCTCCAACTCTTTGAGAGATACAGAGGCTGTCGCCAAAAGCATTTTAAGATAATTGCGGTCATGAATTTCCTGGATGTCGGCTCCGCTGGCCAGAGCCTTGTCGCCCGCGCCGCTGATAATCACCACTTTGATTGAATCATCCTCCCGGGCGCACTGAGTTGCCGTGCGGATGTCATTCCACATCTCCGGACTAAGCGCGTTGCGAACCTCCGGGCGGTTGAGCGTCAGATATAAGATACCGTCGTCGGTTTCATAAAGAATGTTTTTAAAATCCATTAAATTGTCCTCACTTTCTTCTATTTTTCCTCAAGACTGCGCAGCTGCGAAATCAATGCAGATACCGGCTCCGCTTTTACCCTTCAAACGAAAATTAACGATTCATGCGAAACAACCGAGGCGATCACCTGGCGGTCAGGTGGGGAATTCCCCTTCTCTTACTGGTCGTCTTTGCCGTGGCGGTATTTTTCCTGAACCGGGGGGAGAAGACGGAGCTGGTTAACCGTACGGGTCAGACCTTCGAAACCGGCGTGGTGACGCGGATTTTACAGGACAACATACAGGAGGATGGCACCCGTGTGGGGCAGCAGACCGTGGTGGTGCGGATGACCAGCGGCGAGAAAGAGGGCGAGGAGCTGACCACCACCAGCTCAGCAGGCTTTCTTTTCGGCGCAGCCTGTACGATGGGGATGAAAGTGGTGGTGCTTCAGAGTCTGGCGGGTGGCACCGCCGTCACCAGCGTCTATTCCAGGGACCGGGGATCGGTGCTGTTGGTTTTTGCGACGCTGTATCTGCTGGCGCTGTGCCTAGTGGGGGGAAAGCAGGGCGTGCGAGGCGCTCTGGGTCTGGTCTTTACGTTTGCCAGCATCATCTACGTCTATCTGCCCATGGTCTACCGGGGATTTTCCCCCTTCTGGACGGCGGTGCTGATCTGCGCCCTGACCACGGTGGTGACGCTGTATCTGATCGGCGGGCCGACCCGCAAAACGTTGGCGGCCACCGGTGGAACCCTGTCGGGCGTTGTGATCGCAGGGATAGCCGCCACGGCATTTTCTGCTTCCTCCGGTATTTCAGGCTGGAACGTGTCGGACATTGAAAACCTGCTGACACTCTGGGAAGTCAATGATATCCAGGTTGGCGGCCTGCTGTTCTCCGGGCTTTTGATCTCTTCCCTGGGGGCCGTGATGGATGTGGCCATGTCCATCAGCAGCGCCATGGACGAGCTGTGCACCCAGCGGCCATCCATTACCCGAGGGGAATTGCTGCGGGCCGGAATGCGGGTGGGCCGGGACATGATGGGCACAGACTCCAATACACTGATCCTGGCCTTTGCCGGGTCCAGTGCCTCCATGTTGGTGCTGGATTACGCCTATGATCTGCCCTGGCTGCAAATGATCAATTCCAACAATATCGGCATCGCTGTGATGCAGGGCCTCTCCGGCAGCTTCGGTATTGTCCTGAGCGTCCCCGCTACGGTTGCGCTCGCCACGCTAATTTACACCCGGAAAGAAGCCCACCGGAGCGTAGCACCGGAGTCGCTCTCCCAGCCATAGAAAAAGCCAATCTGTTTGGTTTTTTCCGCTGTCAGCCGGAGACAGCAGATTTTGTTAGTTCTCTCAAATGTGGCACTATGTGTGTCATCATTACGCATAGAGAGCTTGGAGTTGCTGGAATATCTTGCATGCGCACGTAGCCCTGATTCCTTGGTATGCACGAAGTTACCGGCACGTCTTGACTCAACGGTTATTCGCGGCTCATTGTTGCAAATCATGTTGCAATTATGATTTAGTACTTATCTGCCTATGTATCATCATTTACAAGCTTTTAGCAGGCCGGACTCTGACTCTGGCGTGCTAGGTTGAGGCGCCACGCATATGCGT
>Ga0183100_1001030_pt1 | contig 15644 bp, 23 predicted proteins | sample Biomet2_FD_127789 | JGI IMG/M metagenome (GOLD analysis project Ga0183100, IMG submission 127789) | Microbial communities from bioreactor (seeded with anoxic lake sediment) at LBNL, California, USA - Biofuel metagenome 2 | ecosystem: Engineered > Bioreactor > Anaerobic > Unclassified ...
TCGAATAGAATTTGAATATGGCGGTGAATCGTTTTGGGCGAAATATGGAGTACTTCGGCCATCTGCTTATATTCCAAACCTTGTTCAATCAATTTAATCACTTCTATTTGCCTGTCGGTAAGGTCGTATTCACGGGAACGGGTGGCAAACAGGTCCCATTTGTTGCGTTTTGCCATTTGCGGAGAGTCAATCTGCAAATGAATGGCATCAATAGCATCCTGTAACCCAGCATTACGGTGGAGGTTGGTATTTTTCAATACCGAAACGATTTTAGCTTTCAACTCTTCCATCAAGAATGGTTTGAAAATATAGTCAGAAGCGCCTTGGTTAAGCATGGCTATTTTCTCCGCATTGTTGGATCGTGCCGTTATAAAGATAAAAGGAATTGACGCATATGTATTTTCTTTGGAAATGAGGCGATAAAGGTCGAAACCGTCCATACCATCCATCATTACATCCGACAAAATCAGATCGGGTTTAGGTGAGGTTTTAAGCAAAGTTAACGCCTCATTTCCATTGCGGGCAATAAATACGTTGTATTGGTCGGCCAGTTCATCGTGGATGTACCTAAGCATATCTAAATTATCTTCCACAACCAATAAGTTTTTACTATTGGAGGAATAATCTCCGGAGATTTTTGCAATACTCTGTTTTTCGGAGACTAACGAAGGCTGTATTTTCGAATTTTCGGGCAACACTTCGGTGGTTAATGGCAACGTCACTGTAACCGTTGTTCCTTCTCCAAGGGTTGACATTACGTCGATCGTCCCGTGAAGAGATTCCACGGTTTGCTTTACCACATATAATCCCATTCCAAATCCATTGTTGTTGGAAGCCGAAGCTTGGTAATATAAATCGAAGATATGCCCCAATTCCGATGAATCGATTCCTATGCCAGTATCGCTAAATGTCAGGTGAGCCATTCCGTTATTTTTTGTGAGCGTAACGCGTATTTGGTCCTGTTCTCGGGTAAACTTCATGGCATTGTCAAAAAGATTGTAGATGATACGTTCAATGGCCAATGGATCGGCATTAATGCAAATATTGGGGTCTGGTTCGTAGCAAAACTGACGGTTTCGTTGAGTGGCTTCTTCTTCAAAAATTAACATTTTAAGCGTTATGGCCCTAGACAAATCGCATACCTGATGGTTATCGTAAATAACTTCACCTTTTTCGAACTTTTCCACATCGAGAAAAAGAACCATCGATTCGCGCAAAAAATCGAAATTTTCTTTCACAATAGTGAGTTCTTCTGATGGACCAACACGCTTCGAATATCGGTCAAGGTAATTGCCAATGAGTGTAAGAGGGGTCTTCGTTTCGTGGGCAACATTAATAAAATAGTTGGTTTTAAGCGCACTGGCTTCTTCTATTTTTTCTTTGGCAATTCGGAGTTCCCGGGTGTTCTCTTCCACCTTTCTTTCGAGGTTTTCCTTCAACTCAGCCAAATCGGCGAACTCTTTGTTAAACCTGCGAGCCAACGCATAAGCAAAGGTAAAGGCTATCGTAATCTTCAAAAAATTGTTCACCATCCAAAACGGCAGGTGCGAATGAACCAATGAACTGGTAATGGCTAATTTGTAAAACCAAATGTAGTTGATGTATAAAAGCGCCGCCCAACCAATAATTTTGCTGCTTGCATCAAGTCCTTCGCGTTTACGAAGAATAGGGAAATACACTCCCGATAGAAAAACAATAACCGTTCCTAGTGAAACCCATAATGCATAAAAAAAATAAGAATACCGCTCCGTTGAAAAAACAATCGGGATGAGCCAGATTGCCGATATGGCTACAAAACCGATAAATACCTTGTTTAAAAGGGAAACTTTCGACTCTCCAGGATTCAGCGAATACTGCAAAATAAGCATAATGCTTTTCAGTATAATCATCCAGCTTAGCGAAATAAGAAATGGAGTCCAACCCGGTACGTTTATGATCTTTCCAAGCAAAATCTCATACTGACAGGTATCGAGAAAAATATAGAAAAGTAGTCCAAAAAACAGAGCGCTGAAATACAGGTAAAGCTTCCCTTCCGGAAGCGATTTGCGGCCAGCATAAATAATGAGGTGGTAAATAATCAACGAAATAAGAACCGTAAATACTACAAATTCGGCCAACACAATAAAAATACTTTGTTCCTGAGCCACAATTTGGTTAATAATATCCATGTTTTTTGGTTAGAAATGACCATTGTTCAGGCGAAAGATAAACACAAAATTTGGGGAATAAAACAAGCTTCAAAAAGAACAATCAAATCAAAAAAACATTTATGGAACGACGTACATTTATTAAAAACACAAGTTTGGCCGCAGGATTACTGGCTGCATCACCGTCATTTAGTTTTACCGGTTCTGCTGAAGTATATGACTTTCCACTACGCGATCTTCATGTTCATACCACGCCCCAGTTTACCATCGACCAAATCATGGAAATTGGCAACACTCAGGGTGTAACATTTGGGATTGTCGATCATCCCATCAGTTGGGCCTTAAAAAACGATACCGATCTGAAAAACTACATCGAAAAACTCAGGAAATATCCGGTACTAATTGGGTTGCAACCTACCTACCCAGGATGGTATAAAAACTATTCAGCCGAATTATTGGCACAGGTAGACTATATTTTAATGGACCCGCAAATGGTACCCAAAGGCAATGGTGAAACCTGGCAAATTTGGGAATTCGATACCTATATCGACAATACCGAAGATTTCATGAAAAGGTACATGGATTATACCATGCAAATTTTGGAAAACGAACCCATCAACATCTTTGGATGGCCGCTATTTTTACCGGTTTGCATTGCCCGCGATTACTACAGCCTTTGGACAGAAGAACGCATGCAAATGATTATCTCGGCTGCAAAAAAACGCAACATTGCCATTGAAATCAACGACATGTCGCACACACCACACGATAAATTTATATTGAAAGCCAAAAAACAAGGACTAAAATTCACATTTGGGTCGGATTCGCGAAATTCGAATGTTGGAAAACTAGCCTATTGTAAACAGGTAGCACAAAAATGCGGACTAACCGCCAGCGATTTTTACACGCCTGTCCACAAAACCGGTAAACTATAAATACATGCCAACAATAAAAAAGTCTGAAATGGTATCATTTCAGACTTTTTTATTGTTGCTTCTGACTTTATTTAACCAGTTTTTTATACTTCACGCGGTGAGGAGCATCATCACCCATGCGTTTTTTGCGATTTTCTTCGTAGTCGGTAAACCCACCTTCGAAAAACACAACTTTCGAATCGCCTTCGAATGCCAGGATGTGTGTGGCAATACGGTCGAGGAACCAACGGTCGTGCGAAATAACCACTGCACAACCTGCAAAATTGTCCAACCCTTCTTCCAGTGCACGTAAAGTATTAATATCGATATCGTTGGTAGGCTCATCAAGCAGTAATACATTTCCTTCTTCTTTCAGGGCTAAAGCAAGGTGCAGCCGGTTTCTCTCACCTCCGGAAAGGTATCCGCATTTCTTTTCCTGATCTGCGCCTCCAAAGTTAAACCTGGAAACGTAAGCGCGAGCATTCAACTGTTTTCCACCGACCGAAATTAAATCGCTTCCTCCTGTAATTACCTGGTAAACGGTCTTCTCCGGATCAATTGACTTATGAGTCTGATCGACATAGGCAAGTTTAACAGTTTCGCCCACATCAAAAGTCCCTTTATCGGCTTGTTCCAAGCCCATAATCAGTTTAAACAGTGTAGTTTTACCAGCACCATTTGGACCAATTACTCCCACAATGCCATTGGGCGGAAGTACAAAATTAAGATCTTCAAACAGCAAACGATCGCCATAACCTTTAGCAACTTCAGTAGCAGAAATTACCCGTTCACCTAAACGTGGACCATTCGGGATAAAAATTTCGAGTTTTTCTTCCTTTTGTTTAACATCTTCGTTTACCATACGGTCGTAAGCCCCCATACGAGCTTTCGACTTCGCCTGACGGGCTTTGGGTGCCATCCTAATCCATTCCAACTCACGATCAAGCGATTTACGGCGCTTTGAGGCAACTTTCTCTTCCAATTCCATCCGTTTCGTTTTTTGTTCGAGCCACGATGAATAATTGCCTTTCCAGGGGATACCTTCTCCTCGATCAAGTTCCAAAATCCAGCCCGCAACATTGTCGAGGAAATAGCGGTCATGAGTGATACAAATTACAGTTCCCTTGTATTGCTGCAAGTGCATTTCGAGCCACTGAATCGATTCGGCATCTAAATGGTTGGTCGGTTCATCGAGCAACAACACGTCGGGTTCTTTCAGAAGCAACCGGCACAAGGCAACCCGACGTCGTTCACCTCCAGAAAGCTCACCCACAAGCTGATCGTCTGGCGGACATTGCAATGCGTCCATGGCACGTTCGAGTTTTGTATCGAGGTTCCAGGCATCAAAATGGTCAATCTTATCCTGAAGCTGTGCCTGTTCTTCATAAAGCTTATCCATTTTATCAGCATCTTCATAAACTTCAGGATCACCGAACTTTAGGTTAATATCTTCATAAGCTTTTAATACATCCACTATTTCCTGAACACCTTCCTGTACAATTTCTTTTACAGTTTTTGTATCGTCAAGTTGGGGATCTTGTTCAAGGTAACCAACGGTATAGCCAGGAGAAAAAACAACTTCTCCCTGAAACGAACTTTCAATTCCTGCAATAATTTTCAATAACGTCGATTTTCCTGAACCGTTTAATCCAATGATGCCAATTTTTGCGCCTAGGAAAAAGGACAAGGATATATCTTTCAAAACTTGTTTTTGCGGAGGGTAAGTTTTACTTACCTTATACATCGAGAAAATTATCTTATTATCATCGCTCATATTTATTCATTTTAGAAATTTAAGAACCAAAAGCGTCTATTCATCTATCCAAAGTATGATTTGAGTTACCAAAAATAGTTTTTTTTAATTATCAAATTAGTAGTTTTATACCTAGAAAGTGTTCCCTATTAAATGTAGCTCTGTGAGACTATTAATCGTTGATGACAATCCTATAAATCAAAAATTTTTATACTACTCTTTAAAAAAGTATTATGAAATAGAAACTGCCAACAATGGACTTGAGGCAGTTGAATTGCTTGAGCAAAATAGGTTTGACCTTGTATTAATGGATTTGTCAATGCCAGTTATGGATGGAGCTGAGGCTACGCTGAGAATCAGAAAATCTATTAATCTCAGAAATAAGCAAATACCAATAATTTTTGTCACCACCAATGATTACGAATACGAAAGGGTACGATGTTTAGGAAATGGAGGAGATGACTATCTAATTAAACCTGTTGATGTGAAAGAACTATTATCTACGATCAACTTTCATCTCAATAAAAAGCAAGCAGTACTGTCGCTATAGTTAACCCGAATCACAAAGATAAAACTCCTAATATTTCTGATTGTTGCGATTCAAAAAAGGAGGAAAAAAAAGGCTGATGTTAAATCAGCCTTTTTGATATTCTTAAATATGAAATTATTCTTCAGTCTTAGCTTCCGGTTCAGCTTCAACCACAGGTGCGGGAGCCGAAACTGCTGGCGCTTTAGGAGCCTCAGTTTTTTTCTTGCCACCACGACGTGATTTTGCTGGTTTAGCTTTACTTTCTTTAGCAGCCAACAAGTTTTCGTTGAAGTCAACTAACTCAATGATACACATTTCTGCATTATCACCAATTCTGTTTCCTGTTTTAAGAATTCTGGTATAACCACCTGGACGATCAGCAACTTTTTCAGCCACGTCTCTGAATAACAGAGAAACAGCGGTTTTGCTTTTCAGGTATTCAAATACTACCCTGCGAGAATGTGTCGAATCATCTTTAGCTTTGGTAATAAGTGGCTCAACATATACTCTCAAAGCCTTAGCTTTAGCTACGGTCGTAGTAATACGTTTGTGAAAAATCAGTGAGTTGGCCATATTGGACAACAATGCTTTCCGATGAGCGCTGGTTCTACCTAAATGGTTGAATTTTTTACTATGTCTCATTTTTACTTATTCCTTATCAAGTTTATATTTACTGATATCCATCCCGAAAGTCAAATTCAAACTCACCAACAAATCATCAAGTTCTGTGAGTGATTTTTTACCGAAATTACGGAATTTAAGCAAATCATTCCGGTTATAAGTAACCAGTTCTCCCAATGTTTCAACATCCGCAGCCTTCAGGCAGTTTAAAGCACGAACAGAGAGATCCATGTCAACCAGTTTTGTTTTCAAAAGCTGGCGCATGTGCAAAACTTCTTCATCAAACTCTTCGTTTGCAAACTTCTCGTCTGAATCAATGGTGATTTTTTCATCAGAGAAAAGCATAAAGTGATAAATCAGAATTTTTGCAGCTTCTTTTAGTGCATCTTTCGGATGGATTGAACCATCAGTCGTGATTTCAAAAACCAATTTTTCATAGTCGGTTTTTTGCTCAACACGGTAATTTTCGATAGCATATTTCACATTTTTGATCGGTGTGAAAATTGAATCGATCGGAATTACTCCAAACTCAGCATCGATAGGCTTATTTTCAGCGCTAGGGACATATCCGCGACCTTTATTGATGGTAATATCCATCTGCAATTTAACTTCAGGTTCCATCCGGCAGATAATTAGCTCTGGATTTAGAACCCGGAAGCCGGTCATAAATTTATTAATATCTCCGGCAGTAAATGTTTCCTGTCCTGAGATTGAGATAGAAACCTTCTCATTGTCAAAATCTTCAACTTCACGTTTAAACCGGATCTGCTTCAAATTAAGGATAATTTCAGTTACATCTTCCATTACACCTTTAATAGTTGCAAATTCATGGTCAACTTTATCAATTTTGACAGTTGTGATTGCATAACCTTCCAAAGAGGATAACAGAATTCTTCGTAAAGCATTACCGATTGTAATACCATAACCTGGTTCCAATGGACGGAATTCAAATTTACCGTACTTCTCATCGGTTTCAACCATTATAACTTTGTCGGGTTTTTGGAACGCTAATATTGCCATAATAATACTGAGTAATTGATTATTTAGAATACAACTCTACGATAAGTTGTTCTTTAATGTTTTCAGGAATTTCTGTTCTTTCAGGACGGGCTAAAAATTTACCGGCCAATTGAGAGTTATCCCATTCCAACCATGCGAATTTACTTGAACGACGCGAGTTCAAAGAAGTAGTAATTACTTCAAGTGTTTTAGATTTTTCACGAACACTAACAACGTCACCAGGACGTACATGAAATGATGGAATATTTACAACTTCACCATTTACATTGATGTGTTTATGAGAAACCAATTGACGGGCTGCAGCACGTGTAGGAGCAATTCCTAAACGAAATACAACATTATCTAAACGAGCTTCAAGCAGTTGTAACAGTACTTCACCAGTTACTCCTTTTGATGCAGAAGCTTTTTTAAATAAATTAGAGAATTGACGTTCCAACACACCATACATGTATTTGGCTTTTTGCTTTTCTCTTAATTGCAAACCGTATTCTGATTTTTTACGTCTGCGGCTAGCCAACCCGTGAAAACCCGGAGGAAAATTTTTCTTTTCTAATACTTTATCAGGTCCGAAAATTGGTTCACCGAATTTACGGGCGATTCTGGATTGTGGTCCTCTATATCTTGCCATTTCTGTCTTAATTTATTAGATTAAACACGTCTCCTTTTTGCAGGACGACATCCATTGTGTGGTAGTGGAGTAACGTCAACAATTTCACTTACCTGAATGCCAACGCTGCTGATTGCACGAATAGCAGATTCACGACCATTTCCTGGACCTTTTACGTATACTTTTACTTTTCTTAGACCAAGATCATATGCTGTCTTGGCACATTCTTCAGAAGCTACCTGAGCAGCATAGGGGGTGTTCTTTTTAGAACCTCTGAATCCCTTTTTACCGGCAGACGACCACGAAATAACTTCACCATTACCATTGGTCAACGACACAATGATATTATTGAATGAAGAGTGAATGTGTGCCTGTCCGATTGCTTCAACGATAACAACTCGTTTTTTTGTAGAACCAGTCTTTTTTGCCATAATTCAAATATCAATTATTTAGTGGCTTTTTTCTTATTAGCAACAGTTTTTCTCTTTCCCTTACGTGTACGAGCATTATTTTTAGTACTCTGTCCACGAACAGGTAAGCCTACACGGTGACGGATTCCACGGTAACAACCGATATCCATCAATCGTTTAATATTCATTTGGGTTTCAGAACGTAATTCTCCTTCAACCTTAATGTTCCCACTGATAGCTGCACGAACAGCAGCCAGATGTTCATCAGTCCAATCCTGAACTTTGATGTCTTTATCTACACCGGCTTTTTCAAGGAGGGTTTTTGAAAGATTGCGACCAATACCATAGATATAGGTTAATGCAATTTCTCCTCTTTTATTGTTAGGGATGTCAACACCACTTATACGAGCCATAAAATAAATTTTTTACAAAGTTAATTAATTATCCCTGACGTTGTTTGTACTTCGGATTCTTTTTGTTAATCACGTACAAACGGCCCTTCCTGCGAACAATTTTACAGTCGGCGCTACGTTTTTTAATGGATGCTCTTACTTTCATTATTTTGTGCTTTAGTTTTTATATCTAAAAGAAATTCTTCCTTTTGTCAGGTCATATGGTGACATTTCAACCTTCACTTTATCTCCAGGTAAAATTTTGATGTAATGCATCCTCATTTTCCCGGAAATATGCGCAGTTATTGTATGCCCATTTTCCAACTCAACCCTGAACATTGCATTCGATAATGATTCAATGATTGTTCCGTCTTGTTCTATTGAAGACTGTTTTGCCATAAATATAATCTAATTATCTAGTAATTTGGTGTTTATATTTCTATACTCTTCAGATCTAAACACCTGTACGAAAGATTATTTAATTTTCCGCTAATAAATCCGGCAAAACTACTAGAATTACCGGATTTACTTCGCTATTTATGAATTAAATTTAACAAGTTTAGAACTTTCACCAATCCAAGACAAAAATTGTCTAAATAGTTATTAGTATGCTCCACTGCCTGAACGTCCTTTAATACGGCCTGATTTCATCAGACCATCATAATGACGCATCAAAAGGTGACTCTCAATTTGCTGTAAAGTATCCAAAACAACACCGACCAAAATTAACAAAGAAGTACCGCCAAAGAAATAGGCGAACTGTTGATTAATTCCAAACATCATTGCAAAAGCAGGCAGAATTGTAATTATTCCAAGGAATATTGAACCTGGAAGAGTAATCCTGGACATGATGGTATCAAGAAATTCAACGGTTTTCTTTCCTGGTTTAACACCTGGAATAAAACCACCGTTTTTCTTCATATCTTCAGCCATTTGCAATGGATTAACGGTAATTGCCGTATAAAAATATGTAAATAGGATAACTAACAAAAACTGAGTAAGGTTATACCAAACACCGGTATGATTTGAAAAAGCAGCTGCGAAGCCACTCAAACTATCCGATTTGGCAAAACCTGCTAAACTAATAGGTATAAACATAATCGCCTGAGCGAAAATGATAGGCATAACACCTGCAGCATTAACTTTCAAAGGAATATACTGACGAACACCGCCGTATTGTTTGTTGCCAACAATTCGTTTTGCATATTGTACCGGAATTTTACGGGTTCCCTGAACCAATAAAATTGCTCCCATAAATACGATAACAAGAACAACAAACTCAAGCAGAAACATGACCATGCCACCACCTTGCTGTTCGATGCGCGAAATAAATTCAGCAACAATCGAGTGAGGCAATCTGGCGATGATACCTATCATGATAATCAGTGATATCCCATTACCAATACCTTTATCAGTAATACGTTCACCAAGCCACATTACGAACATCGAACCAGCAGTTAAAATGATAGTTGATGTTACTGTAAATAAAGCTCCTGTGATTGCAAATGCAGTTTCGGGCAATTGATAATGAAGATTTGTTAAATATGCAGGCGCTTGGAAGATCAGGATGACAACAGTCAAATAACGAGTTAGCTGATTGATCTTACGACGTCCTGATTCACCTTCTTTTTGCATCCGTTGGAAATAAGGTACCGCAATACCCAACAACTGGATAACAATAGAAGCCGAAATATACGGCATAATCCCTAAAGCAAAAATAGATGCTTTAGAGAATGCTCCTCCTGAGAACATATCCAACAATCCGAGCAACCCCTCAGATGTTTGGTTTTTAAGCTGAGCCAATTGAGATGGATCAACTCCAGGTAAAGAAACATACGAACCTAAACGATAAATTACAACCAAAAACAAAGTGATCCCCAACCGAGACCGCAAGTCTTCAATCTTATAAATATTCTTTAGGGTTTCAATAAACTTTTTCATCAGGTTTAAAGTATTTCGATGGTTCCTTGTAGATTTTCAATGACCTCTTTAGCTCTTTTAGAAAAAGCGTGAGCTTTAACTTCCAATTTAAGGTTCAATACTCCATCTCCCAAGATCTTCACTTTATCCCTTTTGGAAGCCATACCAGCTTCAACCAAAACATCTACATCAACACAAGTAATTTTTAATGATTCAGCCAATTCCTGAATTACATCAAGATTGATTGCTTTAAACTCTTTCCGGTTGATATTTTTAAAGCCAAATTTAGGAACAACACGCTGCAAAGGCATCTGACCTCCTTCGAAACCACGGCGACTTTTATAGCCTGATCTTGATTTGGCACCTTTATGCCCTCTTGTGGAAGTGCCACCATGACCAGAACCCTGGCCGCGGCCAACGCGCTTTACGCTCTTTGTTGAACCTTCAGCAGGTTTAAGATTACTTAAATCCATATTTCTTGATCTTAATAAGTTTAAACTTCTTCAACAATTACGAGATGCTTCAATTTATTGACCATCCCCATAATCTGTGGAGTTACTTCGTGTTCCACCGAACGATTAAGTTTCTTGATTCCCAAGGCAATAAGTGTTGCTTTTTGCCTTTTACATGAACCAATTGCACTTCTTACTTGGGTAATTTTTATCTTAGCCATAACTCCTTATCCATTAAATACTTTATCCAAAGTTACACCACGATGTTCTGCAACTGCATGTGCATCTCGTAATTCGAGAAGAGCAGCCATAGTGGCTTTTACAAGATTGTGAGGGTTCGAAGATCCTTTTGATTTAGCAAGGATATTATGAATACCAACACTTTCCAACACTGAACGCATAGCACCTCCCGCTTTTACACCGGTACCTGAAGTAGCCGGTTTTAAAAATACACGGGCGCCACCAAATTTAGCTTCCTGTTCGTGAGGGATCGTACCATTATGAACCGGAACTTTTACAAGGTTCTTCTTTGCAGCATCAACACCTTTCGAAATTGCAGTGGTAACCTCGCTGGCTTTACCCAAGCCCCAGCCTACGATACCATCTTCGTTACCTACTACAACGATAGCTGAGAAGCTAAATGTTCTACCCCCTTTGGTTACTTTTGTAACGCGGTTAATAGCTACCAACCGATCTTTCAGTTCCAGATCACTGGTTTTTACTTTTCTGATATCTCCTGTCATAACTATTAAAATTTAAGGCCACCTTCACGGGCAGCATCAGCTAATTGTTTAACTCTACCGTGATACAAATAACCATTCCGATCAAATACAACAGCCGAAATCCCAGCAGCTAAAGCTTTTTCAGCAACTGCTTTACCAATAATTGCAGCCATTTCGATTTTAGTACCCTCGGTACCTACGAAATCTTTATTAAGAGAAGAAACTGCCAACAAAGTTTTTCCTGACATATCATCAATCAACTGAGCATAAATCTGCTTGTTGCTTCTGAAAACATTCAAACGTGGTCTTTCTGCAGTTCCGGAAACGATTTTCCGGATTCTCTTCTTAATTCTATATCTTCTTTCTTGCTTCGTTAAAGCCATGGTTTTAAAATTTTACTATTTAGCACCAGCTGATTTACCGGCTTTGCGCCTAATAAGTTCACCAACAAATTTAACACCTTTTCCTTTGTAAGGCTCAGGTTTCCTGAAGGATCTGATTTTGGCTGCAATGTGTCCAATCAGTTGTTTATCACAGCTTTTCAGAATTACAATTGGGTTGCTACGTTTATCACTTTTTGCTTCAACCTGTACTTCTTTGGGAAGTTGCAGGTAAGTATGATGTGAATAACCTAAAACCAAATCAAGTACCTGACCTTCGTTTTCAGCACGATAACCAACACCAACCAATTCAAGTTTTACTTCGTAGCCTTTTGATACACCAACAACCATGTTGTGAACCAGTGAACGATAAAGACCATGAATGGCACGATGATTTTTATCATCTGAAGGACGATTCACCGTTAAAATATTTCCTTCTAATTCGAAAGTAATATCCGGATTAACCTGTTGTGTTAGTTCACCCAGCGGACCTTTTACTGTAACCAGATTTGTATCGCTTACAGTAAATTTAACACCAGCTGGTATTTCAATGGGTAGTTTACCTATCCTTGACATTATTATTCCTCCTAGATTAATAAACGTAACATAAGACTTCACCGCCAACGCCTAATTCCCGAGCTTCTTTGTCGGTGATTACGCCTTTAGAGGTCGAAATTACTGCGATTCCTAAACCGTTAAGTACACGTGGAATACTGTCGGTGTGGCAATATTTACGTAACCCAGGTTTACTAATTCTTTTAATTGCCTTAATAGCCGGGACTTTAGTCTCTGGATTATATTTCAATGCAATTTTAATGTTGCCCTGAAAATTCACTTCCTCCTCAAATTTATAATTGAGGATATATCCTTTATCTTTCAAAATTTTGGTAATTTCTTTTTTGATATTGGATGCAGGAATATCCACCACACGATGTTTTGCCTTCTGGGCATTTCTGATTCGTGTCAGATAATCTGCTATTGGATCTGTAATTTTGCTCATTACTTCTTAATTATAAATTACCAACTTGCTTTTTTAACACCCGGAATTAAACCAGAAGAAGCCATTTCCCTGAAATTGATTCTACTGATTCCGAACTGACGCATATATCCTTTCGGACGACCGGTTAGTTTGCATCTGTTGTGCATACGAATACGGGAAGAGTTCTTAGGTAACTTTTGAAGTCCGACAGAATCACCTTCAGCTTTAAGCTTGGCTCTTTTTTCGGCATATTTTTCAACAAGTGCAGCCCTCTTAACTTCCCGAGCTATCATTGATTCCTTAGCCATATCTTAAATCTTTTTAGCATTTTTAAACGGTAAACCTAACTCTTTCAATAAAGCATAGCCTTCTTCATCTGAATCGGCTGAAGTTACGAAAGTAATATTCATTCCGTTAATACGGGTAACTTTGTCCATTACAATTTCAGGAAAAATAATCTGCTCTGGAATACCTAAGGTATAATTACCACGGCCATCCATTTTACCTTCAATTCCTTTAAAATCACGGATTCGGGGAAGAGATACACTGATTAAACGATCAAGGAATTCATACATGCGTTCTCTGCGAAGGGTTACACGAACCCCGATTGGCATTTTTTTCCTTAACTTGAAGTTCGAGATGTCCTTCTTTGATTTGGTTTGGACTGCTTTCTGTCCTGCGATATTTGTAATCTCCTCCGTAGCGATTTCGATTAACTTTTTATCAGCGATAGCAGCTCCAACTCCCTGATTGATGATGATTTTCTCTAACTTCGGTGCTTGCATTACGTTTTTGTAGGAAAAATCCTTCACTAATGCAGGAACAACTTCGTCTAAGTATTTTTTCTTAAGTGTTGGTACGTAAGCCATTACTTAATCTCCTCTCCTGATTTTTTTGAATAACGAACTAATTTACCTTTATCATCCAGCTTCCGACCAATACGAGTAGGTTTTCCGGTTTTCGGATCTTTATTCATAAGGTTAGAAATGTGAATAGGTGCTTCCTTTTCAACAATACCGCCCTGCGGATGAGCCGCATTGGGTTTGGTATGTTTTTTAACCATATTAACACCTTCCACAATAGCTTTCTCGGTGGCCCGGATTACTTCGAGCACTTTGCCTTCCCGTCCTTTGTAATTGCCAGCAATTACAACAACAGCGTCGCCTTTTTTAATGTGTAATTTTTTCTGCATTTCTCTGATTTTATGCATTAAAGTACTTCAGGAGCAAGTGAAATAATCTTCATATTTTGATCACGAAGTTCTCTTGCTACGGGTCCGAATATACGAGTTCCGCGCATTTCACCAGCATTATTGAGTAAAACTACAGCGTTATCATCAAAACGGATATATGATCCGTCCTGACGACGAACTTCTTTGGTGGTCCGAACAATTATTGCTTTTGACACGGCACCTTTTTTCATGTCACTTCCCGCTATAGCGCTTTTTACTGCTACTACAATGGTATCGCCAAGCGTGGCATAGCGCTTACGGGTTCCGCCTAAAACACGGATAACAAGCACTTCTTTGGCCCCACTATTATCGGCAACGGTACATCTTGATTCCTGTTGTATCATGATTACTTAGCTCTTTCTATGATTTCCACTAATCTCCAACATTTCTGCTTACTGATTGGCCGTGTTTCCATGATCTTTACAGTATCGCCGACGTTGCAGCTGTTCTTTTCGTCGTGGGCGTAAAACTTGGATGTTTTGTTGACGAATTTACCATAAATGGGGTGTTTTTCTTTGCGGTGTTCAGCCACAACGATGGTACATTCCATTTTGTTACTCACAACAACTCCAATACGCTCCTTTCTTAGATTTCTTTCCATTACTAACTCTGTTTTGTGTTAATTTCCCGTTGACGTAGAATGGTTTTTAGACGTGCAATATTTCTTCTCACATTTACGATTACCTGTGGGTTTTCGAGTTGAGAAATTGCATGGTTCATTTTCATCCGTGTTAAGGAATCCTGATCGGTCTGAATTCTTTCCAGAATTTCAGCTTTCGATAATTCTCTAATTTCTGATGTCTTCATTATTCAGCGATTTCAGATTCAACATAATCACGTCTAACCATGAACTTAGTAGTTACCGGTAGTTTTTGAGCAGCTAAACGAAGTGCTTCCTTTGCAACCTCAAAAGGAACTCCATCTGCTTCAATCAATATTCTACCTGGTGTAATCGGAGCAACGAATGCTTCCGGAGCACCTTTACCTTTACCCATACGTACCTCTGCAGGTTTTTTAGTAATCGGTTTATCGGGGAAAACACGGATCCAAATTTGACCCTGACGTTGCATGTGACGTGTTACGGCAACACGGGCAGCCTCAATCTGGCGTCCGGTAAGCCACGTCTCTTCCAACGATTTAATACCAAAAGATCCAAATGCCAACTGGTTGCCGCGTTGAGCCAGTCCTTTCATTTTTCCCTTTTGTACTCTTCTGAATTTTGTCTTTTTCGGTTGTAACATCCTTCTTTACTTCTGAAAGGTTTACAAATTATTTTCTTTTTTTCTTAAATCCGCCACCTTTTGGTGCACCTTCGTTTGGACGTCTTCCTTCAGGTTTCTGTCCTACGTTTGGTGAAAGGTCACGCTTTCCATAAATCTCGCCTTTGCAGATCCAAACTTTTACGCCGAGTAACCCGGTTTTAGTAAGGGCTTCTGCCAAAGCATAATCTATATCAGCTCTCAGAGTGTGCAATGGAGTACGACCATCTTTGTACATTTCTGAACGTGCCATTTCAGCGCCGTTTAAGCGGCCCGAAACCTGAATTTTGATACCCTGCGCTCCCATT
>Ga0183100_1001031_pt1 | contig 15643 bp, 15 predicted proteins | sample Biomet2_FD_127789 | JGI IMG/M metagenome (GOLD analysis project Ga0183100, IMG submission 127789) | Microbial communities from bioreactor (seeded with anoxic lake sediment) at LBNL, California, USA - Biofuel metagenome 2 | ecosystem: Engineered > Bioreactor > Anaerobic > Unclassified ...
CGGCCGGGACGGGGTCGCGGCCCCCTAAATACCCCCGTCAATCTGCCGATAACCCCGGCAGCGGCCAGCCCCGCGCGCCTTGCGGCGGCGGCCTGCATCAGGAGTACCGCTATGCATCTGCGCAAACGCGTCATCGTCACCGGCGGAGCCGGTTTTCTCGGGTCCCATCTTTGCGAACGTCTCCTGGCCGATGGGCACGAAGTGCTCTGCGTGGATAATTTCTTCACCGGCGCGCGCTTCCATGTGGAGCCGCTGCTGGGCAATCCCCGCTTTGAGCTTTTGCGCCACGACATCACTTTCCCGCTCTATGTCGAAGCCGACGAGATCTACAACCTGGCCTGCCCGGCCTCGCCCATCCACTACCAGCACGACCCCGTGCAAACCACCAAGACCTGCGTGCACGGGTCCATCAACATGCTGGGCCTGGCCAAACGCCTGCGCGCGCGCATTTTTCAGGCCTCCACCAGCGAGGTCTACGGCGACCCCAGCGTGCACCCCCAGACGGAGGACTACTGGGGACACGTGAACCCCATCGGCCTGCGCTCCTGCTACGACGAAGGCAAACGCTGCGCCGAGAGCCTGTTTTTCTCCTACAACCGCCAGCACGGCATCCCCATCAAGGTGGGGCGGTTGTTCAACACCTATGGCCCGCGCATGCACCCCAACGACGGCCGCGTGGTCTCCAACTTCATCGTGCAGGCCCTGCAGAACAAGCCCATCACCGTGTATGGCGAGGGCGCGCAAACCCGCTCCTTCTGCTACGTTTCCGATCTGGTGGAGCTGATGGTGCGCTTCATGGACTCCGAAGACGCCTTCACCGGGCCCATGAACATGGGCAATCCCGGCGAGTTCACCATCATGGAGCTGGCCCAGCTTGTCATCGACATCACCGGCAGCGCCTCCAAGATCGTTTGCGAGCCCCTGCCGCTCGACGATCCGCGCCAGCGCCGCCCCGACATCAGCGTCGCGCGGGAGAAATTCGGCTGGGAGCCCAAGGTGCCCTTGCGCGAGGGGTTGGGGAAGACCATCGCCTACTTCGACGCCCTGCTGAAGGGAGACCTTGCCGGGATGGCGCGCCTGTAGCGCGCGGGAGAAGCCCATGCAAAAAGCCACCATCGTCGTCCCCACGTTCAATCAGGCCCAGTACCTCGCCGCCTGCCTCGATTCTGTGTGGTTTCAGGACTACCCGGAGCTTGAGGTCATCGTGGTGAACGACGGCTCCAAAGACGGCACCGATGAGGTCCTGGCCGCCTTCACCCGCGCGCTGGCCGAGGACACCGTGTCCTTCGCTTCCTATTACGACGCGGAGAGGAACGTCATCGAGCGCGTGTTCGAACCGCGCTATCCGCAAGCCGGGCGCGAGCTCAAGATCATCCGCCACGAGACGAACCGGGGCTTGGCCTGCGCGCTGAACACGGGCTTCGCCGCCGCCACGGGCGCATACTGCACCTATGTTCCCTCCGACGACGCGCTTTTGCCCTCCATGGTCTCGGAAATGGTCGCCGAGCTGGAGCGCGGCGCGGATTTCGTCTACTCCGACATGGCCATTGTGGACGACGCCGGGCACTGGGTGCGGCGCTTCGCCCTGCCGGACTACTCGTTTTGCCGCAGCTTCGCCGACTGGTACTTGTGCGGGGTGGCCAAGCTGTACAGAACGGAGCTGCACCAGCGCTTCGGCTTTTACGACGAGGCCCTGCTGGCCCACGACCATGAGCTGTTCCAGCGCTTCGCCGAGGGCGGGGCGTCCTTCGCCCATATTCCGCGCGTGCTCATGTACGTGCGCGACCACGCCAAGCGCGAGGTGGACATCCACGCGCCCACCAGTTGGAACCGCCTGCTGGAGGAATCCAAGGTGCTTGTGGCGCGCGCGCGGGCGCACATGGACAAGAAAGCGGAGGACTAGCGGGCCGGAAGGCCCTTCCATTCCAGATAGCGGGTCAGATTTTCGCGTTTGCGCGGGTCCGTGTCCGCATCGCCGATGACCTGGCGAATGAACGCGGGCATGTCCCACGGCCGGTAGCCGTGCTCCCCCTCCGCGTTCAGCGCCGCGGCGAAGGCCGCGCGCACGGGGCGCGGCAGGGCGCGGAATTCCTCCTTGCGCGCCGCCTCCAGCAGCAGCGCCCGGCATTCGCGTCGGGCTGCCGTGTCCGGCCGGGCGCGCAGCCACTGGGCAAAGCGCTCCATAAGCGCCGGAATGTAGCCGCACTGGTACACGAAGGAGCCCGTGGAGGAGAGAATGGCCAGGGTCTCCTTTGCGGCCGCGAGCGCCTGCTCCGGGTCGTCCAGGTCCAGCAGGGGGTACAGCTCCGGGTAGGGGTGGGCGTTCAAAAACTCCACGCAGGCCCAGGCCGAGTCGTACAGCCCGGCCACGGGAAAGCTGTTTGTGCTTTGTCCCGCGTGGCAGCGCAGGGTGGCCGTGCGCCGCGGCGAAAAGCCGGAGGGCGTGCGGTGCGAAAGCCGCAGCCAGAAGTCGAAGTCCTGTCCGTGGCGCAGGTCGGCGCGGAAGGGCGCGCAGGCGAGCATGTCCTCCCTGTGGACGCAGACGGTGATGCCGTTGACGTAGTTGCCGGAGAAGAACCGCGCGACTTGCAGCGGACGCGTCGGCAGGGGCCGCCAAAGGTCCGGCTCCGTGATCTTCCCCGTCTCGTTTTCCAGACTTAGAAAATGGGTGTGGAAGAAGCGCGTGCTCGGCTCCTCCGCGATGAGCTGGCGGTGCAGGGCCAGCTTGAACGGCTCGAAAAGATCATCCGACGACAGCCAGCAAATCCACTGTCCGCGCGCCTCGGCCAGGGCCCGGTTCAGGGCGGCCGCCGTGCCCCCGTTCGCCTGGCGGAACACGCGGAAGCGCGGGTCGCGCGCGGCGTGGGCGCGGCACACCTCCGGGGTGGCGTCGGTGGAGCCGTCGTCCACGATGACGGCCTCCCAGTCCGGGTCGGTTTGCGCCAGCAGCGAGCCCAGGCTGAGCGGTAAATACCGCGCCTGATTATACGTGGGCACCAGGATGCTGAAGGTCGGCGCGGAGTGCATATGCCCAGCCCTAAATGGCGTATTCCCCTGCGCGGTACAGGGCCAGGTTGGCGGGATTGGCGAACCACTGCGCCGTGGCGACCAGGCCCGCGCGCAGGCCCGCCTCGCCCTCGTAGCGGGGGGTCCAGCCGGTGCGGGCGCGCATGCGGGCCGCATCGCCCTGCAGGCGGTCCACCTCGCTTGCGGCGGGGCGCAGGCGCGCGTCCTCCTGTTCGATATGCGCCGCAACGCCCATGATATCCATGATGAGCCGCGCGGTTTCCCCTATGGAGACGGCGTGCCCGCTGCACAGGTTCAGCACCTCGCCTTCCACTCCCGGCGCGTTCTCCGCCGCGATGAACCCCGCCACCGTGTCGAGGACGAAGTTGAAGTCGCGCACGGGGGCGAGCGCCCCCAGCCGCAGGGTTTGCGCGCCGGCCGCCAACTGCGTGATGATGGCCGGAATGACCGCGCGGGTGGACTGGCGCGGGCCGAAGGTGTTGAAGGGGCGCAGCACCGTTACCGGCAGCCCGAAACTTTTGTGGTAGGAAAGGGCCAGCTGGTCCGCCGCTATCTTGGTGGCCGCGTAAGGCGACTGCGCCTGCAGCGGGTGCGCTTCCGTCATGGGGGTGAAGCGCGCGCTGCCGTACACCTCGCTGGTGGAGGTATGCACCAGGCGTTCAACGCCGCAGTCGCGCGCGGCCTCCAGCACGTTCAGCGTGCCGCCGATGTTGGTGGCCACGTAGGATTGCGGCGCCACGTAGGAATAGGGGATGGCGATGAGCGCGGCCAGGTGCAGCACGCTTTGGCAGCCGTTCACGGCCTGCCGCACGGCGAAGGGGTCGCGGATGTCCGTGGCGATGATCTCCATGCCTGCCAGCGCGTCTGGCGCGGCGTGGTCCAGCCAGCCCCGGCGGCCCAGGGAGTTGTACTGCACCATGGCCCGCACGCTGTATCCACGGCGCGTCAGCTCTTCCGCCAGGTGCGATCCGATGAAGCCGCAGGCTCCGGTGACAAGGACTTTTCTGCTCACCGCGCGCCTCCCTTGGCATGGTCCTTGGCCGGGGCGCACAGCGCGCGCGGGCCGCGGCCCGGGCAGCCCAGACCGGTTCGCTCCATGGCGAGTTTTTTGAAGGGGAGCGCCCCGGCCTCCGGGCGCAGCGGGGCTTTGGTGTCGTCGTTCAGCATGCCGCGTCTCCGAAGTTGTGGTGCCCAAGCATGCACTTCACCACCACGCTGGTCACGTCGGCGGCGAGGTATTCCGTGGGCGGGGTCCAGGTGGCGGGCAGAGAGAGCACGGCGCGCGCGCAGGCCAGAATGCGCCGCGGGTCGCCGCCGCTGAGCATGCCGCTGCCGCATTCCAGCGTCTCGGGGCGCTCGGTGGTGTCGCGCAGGGTCACGTTGGGCACGCCCAGAATGCAGCATTCCTCCTGCACGGTGCCGCTGTCGCTCAAAACGCAGCGCGCGGCCTTCTCCAGCGCCAGAAAGTCGAAGAAGCCGAAGGGCTCCATGAAGCGCACCGCCTCGCCCGCCGCCAGGCCGAAGGCCTCCATGCGGGAGCGCGTGCGCGGATGCACGCTGACGATGGCCGGCAGCCCGAATTCGCGGCACACCAGCTCCAGCCCGCGCACAAAGCCTTGCAGGCGGGGCTTGTCGTCCACGTTTTCCTGCCGGTGCAGGGTGACGAGGAAATACCCCCCGGCCGCAACGCCCAGGCGTTCCAGCACGTTGGACGCCTTCACCTTGTCCTCGTGGGCGAGCATGACCTCGCGGATGGGGTTGCCGGTGACGAGGATGCGCTCGGGCGAGATGCCCTCCACGAGCAGGTTCGCGCGGCTGCGCTCGGTATAGGGCATCAGCACGTCGCTGGAATGGTCGATGATGCGCCGGTTGACCTCCTCGGGCACGCGGTCGTCGCGGCAGCGGTTGCCCGCCTCCATGTGGAACACGCGGATGCCCCGGCGTTTGGCGGCGACAGCGGCCAGGCCGCTGTTGGTGTCGCCCAGGATGAGCATGCCGTCGGGCCGCTCCTGGTCCAGCACGCCCTCCATGCGCTCCAATATCTGTCCGGCCTGGCCGCCGAAGCTGTCGGCGCGCACGCCCAGGCTGTGGTCCGGCGCGCGCAGGCCCAATTCCGCGAAGAACAGGTCGCTCAGGCTTGCGGTGTAGTTCTGCCCGGTATGCACCAGCACGTGCTCGCACAGTTCGTCCAGGCGGGGAATGATGCGCGACAGGCGGATGATTTCCGGCCTGGTGCCCAGCACGGTCACTATCTTCATGGCGTGGCTCCCTGTTCCCTCGTTGCGGCGCGCGCCTTAGTTGCGGCGCGGCGTCTTGAAAATCTGCTCCGCGGCCAGCTCCCGCACCATCTCCGGCCAGGCGGGGGGCGTGTAGCCCAAAAGGCCGCGCAGCCGGGCGGAATCCAGCGAGCGGTCCAGGCGCAGGCTCTCGTCCCGCTCTATCGGCGTTGAAAGGCCGAAGGCCTCGCGCAGCAGCACAAGCAGGTCGTGCTTGGAAATGCGCCCGGCCGAGGCGTGCAGCAATCCCTCAAGCTCCGGCCGCTCGTCGATGATCCGCTGGATCAACCGTGAAAATTCCTGGGTGGTGAATCCGGAAAAAAATGCCTGCGTGAATCCGCGCACCGGGCCTTGCGCCGCCAGGAACCACTCCACTAGGCTGTACCCGCCGCGCAGTTCGCGGCCGATGAGCGAGGTGCGCAGGGTGAGCGCGCCCGGGCCGGAAGGCTCGCCCATGAACTTCGAGCGGCCGTAGAGGTCCACGGGATCCGGCGGCATGGATTCGTCGTACATGCCCGCGCGGCCGCTGAACACGCAGTCGGTGCTGATGTGGATGAGCCGCGCGCCAAGGCCCGCGCACAGGGCGGCCAGTTGGTGGGGCAGCAGGGCGTTGAGCGTGATGCAGGCCACGGGGTCGCGCGCGGCGTCGATCTGCTTGATGAGCCCGATGGCGTTGATGACCACCTGCGGGTCCGCCTCGCGCACGGCGCGTTCGATGGTCGCAAAGCGCATGGCGTCGACGCCGCCGATAAGGCGCGCGGGGTCGAACAGGCCATGGGCCGCGGCTTCTTCCACGCCGCAACGCACAGTGGCCACGACATCGTGAGCGGGGGACAGCGTCTGCCACAGCTTGTGGCCGAGCATGCCCGTGGCGCCGAGGATGAGAATTCTCATGCGATCCGCTCCTTGTGTGTCGGTTTTGGCCCAGCGGGGGGGCGCTTGCCCATAACCATGCAAAGCCCAAGCCAAAACCGCGCAGCCCGGTGTAGCATCGAAGGCGCCCGCCGCCTACCCCCGCCGCCTACCTCCGCCGGGCCGCCGCCTTCAGGTAGAATTCGCCCACGCGCTCGCCTATCCGCCGCCGGTCGGCCAGGCGGGCCACAAGCTCGCGGTTGCGCGTGGCCATGGCGTCGGCCAGGGCGTCGTCGGCCATGGCGCGCGTGAGGGCCGCGGCGATTTCGTCCATGTACAGGTTGCGGGCGAAAAGCGCGTTCTCCTCCTGGCGCACCAGGGGCGTTATGGTCTCCAGGGGCGAGACGATGGGCAGCGCGCCCAGGGCCATGGCCTCGTACAGGCTGTTGGGCACGCCGTCGGAGAGCGAGGGGGCGAGCATCACACGGGCCCCGGCCATGAGCCGCAGCGTTTCGGCGTTGGGAATGCGCCCGTGCAGGTGGCAGCGCGCGCGCACCTCCGGCGTCTGGGCGTTCCACCAGTCGCGCGTCTCGGGCGTGATGGCGAGCATGTGCACCGCGTCGGGCCGGATTTCCTCGAACACGCGGCCAAGGGCCTCAAGCACGGGCCGCGCCGTGCTTTGGCGGCACTCGTAGGCCTTGGGCCACACGATGACCCGGCCCCGCGTCGAGGGGGGGGCGGAGCCCATGGCGGAGAGCGCCTCCACGTCCACGCCGCCCGCGCCGGGAACCGGTCCCAGGGACGAGAGCTTGCCGGGGGCCAGGCCCATCTCCAGCGCCAGCTCGTAGTTGCGGGCGTTGTCGGCGATGAAGCAGTCGCAACGGGCCAGCACTTCGCGGATGCGCCCGGAAAACTCCGGGTCGAAGCGGTCCAGGGCCAGATCCGGCCCGCCGCGCGCCTGCACCACCCAGGCGCCCAGCCCGCCGACGCCGAAGCGCTGCTGCACATGCAGGTAGAAGTACGAGGCGTAGCGCAGCCCCAGCGTCTGCACCACATGGGGCCGCCACTGCCGGATGATGCGCGCCAGCCAACGTCCGCACATGTTTTGCGCCCCGCCGGGGGCCAGGGCCGCCGCCGCGCGCGTGGCCATGCGGCCCAGCCCGCCGGGCAGGTAAAGATTCTCCCGCGTGCCGGGCAGCGCGCCGCGCTGGGGCGGAAAACTCGTCACATACGTCTGCACCGGCCAGTCCGGCGGGGGCGCGCCCTCGTTCATGGAGAACAGGCGCGCGTTGAGCCCCGCGCCACGCAGCAGGTTTATCCAGCCGTGGGTGTGGCTGCTGTGCCCCAGGCCGACAAAGAGAATGCGCGGCGCGTCGGGCAGGGGCGCGGGGGCGAGACGGCCCATCATGCCCGGACCTCGCCGTCCAGCACCTCGGTGCACCACAGCTCCGTCATCATGAGCAACCAGGGGAAGGGCCAGCCCGCGCGCCCCTCGGCGAAGTCCCGCGCCACGGCCTGCACGGCGGCGGGATCCAGCAAGCCCCGCCGGGCGACAGTGGCCGGGCTCAGCGCGTCGGCCGCGGCCTCGGCCAAGGGGCCGCGCAGCCAGGCGCCAAGGGGCATCATGAAGCCCCGCTTCGGCCGGGAGCGGAAATCGGGCGGCAGCAGGGGCGCGGCCATGTCCACCAATGCGCGCTTGACGCCGGACGCCTGGTACGATCCGGGCGTCCCCAGCGGGTCTGGGTCCAGCTTGGCCCGGTCCGGCAGGGAGAGCGCCAGGTCCGCCACGGCGGGATCGAGGAAAGGCACGCGCACTTCCAGCGAGTGGGCCATGGACATGGCGTCGATGTCGCGCAGGAGCTGGTTGCCCGTGTAGCCGCGCAGGCACAGGGCGCTGACGCGCTCCAGCGGTCCCGCCCCGGCGAGCTCGTCGCTGGCGGCAAGTCCCTCGGCTTCGGCCAGGGCCAGGTTATCCGCGCTGGCCGCGCCGCCTGCACGGATCTGGGCGCGCAGCTCCGGCGCAAGCAGGCCTTGGCCCTGCTCCGGGCCAAAAATACGGTATTGCTCGGCATAGCGGTCAAGGAAGCCTTGCGGACGCGGATTGGCCGCCATGGCCGCAAACCAGGGGTACCCGGCGAACAGTTCGTCGCCCCCGGTGCCGGAAACCGCCACGCGCATTTCCGAGGCCGCCGCGCGGGAAACGAAATAACTGTTCACGCCGTCCACGGAGGGCTGGTCCAGGGACCAGGCGATGTGCGGCAGGGCGTCGCGGCACATGGCCCCGTCCACCACCACGTGGCTGTGCGCCACGCCCAGGTGGCGCGCGGTGGCGAGGGCGTCGGCGCTTTCGTCCATCTCCGCGCCCTCCTCGCCGTAGCCGACGGAGAAGGTCTTGAGCACGCCGGGGCTGTGCCGGGCCATGAGCGCAACCACGCAGGCGGAGTCCACCCCGCCGCTCAAAAACGCGCCAAGGGGGGCGTCGCTCACCATTTGCAGCCGCACGGATTCCTCCAGCGCCGCGCGCAGTGCGGCCCGCTGTTCATCCGGCGGCGCTTGGCGCAGACCAGCAACGCGGTCCACCCCAAGGCTCCAGTAGCGCGCAAGCTCCGCCCGGCCGTCCCGCACGAGCAGCCGGTGCGCGGGCGGCAGCATGCGCACGCCTTCAAGAATGCAGCGAGGCTGCCGCACCGACCCCTGGGAGAGCAGTTGGCCCAGCGCCAGCGGGTCCACTTTCGCGGGCACCAGGCCGGAGGCCAGAAGCGCCTTGAGCTCGGAGGCGAACACCAGCCGCCCCCCCTGCCAGGCGTAGTACAGCGGTTTGATGCCGAAGTGGTCGCGCGCGAGCAACAGGCGTTCGCGGCCCGGCCCGGGCCGCCGGTCCAGCACGGCCAGGGCGAACATGCCGCGCATGCGCTCCAGGCAGGCTTCGCCGTGGGCCTCGTACAGGCGCAGCACCACTTCCGTATCCGTGCCGGAGGTGAAGCGCACGCCGCGCGCCTCAAGTTTGGCGCGCTCCTCGCGGAAGTTGTACGTTTCGCCGTTGTAGACCACCTGGATCAGTCCGTCCGGGGTGGCCATGGGCTGGTGTCCGCTGGAGGAGAGGTCGAGGATGGCCAGGCGCGTCATGCCCAGCGAGCAGCCGGGATTGTGGCGCACGCCGTGGTCGCTGGGGCCGCGGTGGGCCATGGCGCGCACCATGGCCTCGGTGCGCGTCGGCTCCGCCGGGCCGAATATGCCGCAAATGCCGCACATGCCGTCCGTCCCGCCGCTAGGCCGGCACCGCGCATTCCCACACGTGGAAGGCGTGGTTCGGGCGCACCAGGGTGGCGCGCAGGTAGTCCGGGTCTTGGGCCAGGGCCGCGTCGGCCTGGATGAGCGCGGGCATCACCGTCTTTATGGCGGCGCGGCGCAGCTCCGCGTCGGTGATGATGTGCGGCTCCAGCACCCAGGCGTACATGTTGATGGTGGACCAGTAGTCGCCGCTGACCGTGAAGCTCCCGGCCAGTTGCGCGCCGAATTCGTCGATGTCGAAGGGCACCTCCTTGGGCGAGAGGTAGCAGCCGTTTTCGTTGGCCTGACGGAACAGCTCCACCAGCGCATCGTAGGTGGCGGTGTTGAGCAGGCCGCGCTGGGCGAAATGCTGCTTGAGCGCGCCCAGCAGCCCCTGCGCCAGTGCGAGCTGGAGCTCCGCCCGCGGGGAGGCGACCGGCGCGGCAGGCGGCTGGGAATAGAAGGTGGGTTCGTAGATCCACACGCGCGCGCCCGGCCGCAGCCCCCGGCGCAGGCGTTCCAGATAGGCCGCCAGTTCCGGCGCGTCCAGATGGTGCAGAAAGGCGTGGATGAGCACGCCGTCCGCCTGCTGGAGCAGCGCGTCCAGGTCGGCCCCGGCCGCGTCGAGGTACTGCGTGTGTGCATCAAGCCCCCGCTCCCCGGCCTGCTTCCGGGCCAGGTCGAGCATGGTGCGCGACCAGTCCAGCCCGGTGACGCGGCAGTCCGGTCCGGCGATGAGCCTGCCGATGCCGCCGGAGCCGCATCCGGGCTCCAGCACGGTGCCCGGCCGTCCGCCGAGGAGGAAGGCCTTGGCCCGGTTCAAATAGTCCTGGCGCACCGCCCGCGAGAGCAGGTCGTCGTAGTCCCACACGGAGGCCATGAGCGCCCCGTTGGTTTCCCACCAGGCCAGTTCCCGCGCGTTACGATCGGGATCCGGGGTCAACCCTCTGCCATGTTTCTCGATATTGGCCATATCTCCATCCTTTGCGGTCGTTGCGGCGTGCCGTCGTCCCGCCTCAGTAATAGGGGCAGTCGGCGCAGGCAAAGGGCCGGTTGTCGCGGAAGCCCGCGCGGAACCCGGCGTAGGCCTCGCCATTGTATATTTCCGCCAGGGGCGTTTGCCCGATGTTGCCGAAATGCAGCACCTCGTGGTTCGTCATGGAGCAGCAGGGCACGAGGTAGCCCATGGCGTTCATGGCCAGCGTGTCGAAGGGCTGGCTGCAATGCAGCAGGCTCTGCTCCTCGAAGTTGACGGTCATGCCCTCGGTGTGCGCCGCGAGCCCGGCCTTGAGCCGCGACACTTCCCCGGCCTCCAGGCCGAAGCCGCCCTGATGCGTGTTGAGCAGCTGGATATTCCACACCGGGATGCGCAGCCCGCGCAAAAAGTCGGCCAGCAGGGGCAGTTCGCCCTTGTTGGAGGGCGTGAGCACGGTGATGACGCTCAAACGGGGCGCGTGCGCCCGGGCCAGCTCCTCCAGCCGCGCCAGCAACAGCGGCAGATCGGTGCCGCGCCGCGTGGCCGCGATGACGCCGGGGGCGAGGGTGTCCAGCGAGATGTACAGGCCGGTGAGCCCCGCGTCGAAGTAGCCGCCGTAGCTGGCCGGAGGCGTTGCCAGCAGGTTGGAGACGAAGCGTATGGCCCCGAACAGGCCGCTGCCCGCGGCTTTGGCGATCATTCCCGTCAGGGCGGGGTTGAGCGTGGGCTCGCCGAAGCTGTGCAGGAAAAGATCGGCGCCCTGCTCCGGCAATTCCGTCCGCATTGCGGCCAGTCCCGCCAGCAGCGCGTCGAACAGCGCGGGCGGCAGGTCGCGGTTCTTCGATTCGTAGCTGCGCGCGGTGCGGTAGCAATAGGCGCAGGAGAGATTGCACCGCGAGGAACTCTCCACGTACACGGACCGGATCATAGGTCCTCCTCGCTTGCGTGATGCGCTTCGGGCAGAATGCACGCGCAGTAGAGTGGGCTTTGTCCGTCCCAACGGGGGAGATTTTCCAACGGGCAACGGATCCATAACAATGCCAGCTTGCGGAAAGGCCGTTTTTCGGGCGCCCACCATCGGTCGATGAACGCCTCGTCCAGGGGTTGGAAGACCTTTTTGCCGTAAAAGTATGCCAGGGTCACGGCGGGGGAGGTGATGCAGACAATGCCGCATTGCTGAACCGCCTCGGTCCATATTTCGATGGGGTAGCGCCGGAACCGGCGGTCCAGCTCCACCACAAGGTAATCCGGGGCCAGCAGCCCGCGCAGCCTCTCGGCTCTGGGAATGGTTTCCCCCGGGTGCGTCTTGAGCAGGATGGTCGAGCCCGGCGGACAGCTTTCGCGGACCACGGCGGCGTACATCGCCACGTCGGTTTCGGGCGAGAGATCATCGGCCTCGGCGAAATTCGCCGTCAGCAGCAGAAATTTGGGACGATCGGCATGGGCGGCAAGGACCGCTTTGATATAGCGCCCCAGCTCCTCCGCCGAGGCGGCGCATTCCCGCAGCACATCCAGTATGACGGCACGCGGATAGACGCGCAGGGGCACGGAGTCGAAATAGTCGCCGAACTGGTCGATGGGTATTCCAAGCACAGCGAGGTGGGGGGGGATCTCCCGTTCGGCCAGCAGCTCTTGCAGGGAGCCGCGTCCGGCGTCGCGCTCGGCGCACGCCCACCGCAGCGCCTCACCGGCGTCGTCCGGGTTCAGGCGGGGAAGGGCCTTGACCGCCACACCGGCGTAGGCCAGGCGCTCGCGCCGCCAATGCACCATGCCGAACACGTCGCCGAAGCAGATTCGGCGCGCCTGGGGAAACGCGCTGGCCATGAGCTGCGCAAAGCAGCCCACGGTGGCGTGGCCGTAGTGGAACTCGTCCAGCTGCGGCAGGCCGAAGGCCTCGCGCGCCGCCTCCGCCACGTCCTCCGGGGATTCGCGGCGTAAAATGGCATCCAGGTCGGCCTCGGCCACGGCGACGATTCTGGGCGGCCGCGGCAGGCCGCAGGTCATGGCCCGCACGCATTCGGACATTTCGCCGCGCACCGCGTCGGACCCGGCGGCCCCCCAGAAGACGAGGAGCGTCAGCTCCACCTCCTCGCCGGGGTGCAGCAGGCGCACCGCGCTGAGGAACGAGGTGACATAGACCGGGGTGATGATGTGTGCGGCGATGCGGATCATGTGTTGGGCTCCGGAAAGGACGTTGTGACGTGTTGCTGGGCGATGCGGCGCGGGTGCGCTTCGAACGCGCCGACGGCAAGGCCCTTGAGTCCGGGCCGTCTGTTCGGCCCGATGGCGTGGTGGCATGGGACGAGGCGGAGTGCGCGCATTGCCGTTTCTGTCTCCGCTTCAGCCAAGGCCGTTGGCCCGCAGAAGGTCCCTGGGGTTGCCCACGTCCAGCCAGTCCTCGTCGATGCGGTGGCAGCCCACGGGGCGGCCCAGCCGCAGCAGCTCGTTGAACAGGGCGGTGATGGGAAATTCCTCGCCGTCGTCAGGAATGAGCTCCAGGGCGGACGGGTTGAGCACGTAGATGCCGGTGCTGACGGTGAACGAACTGACGGGCTTTTCCACCAATTCCGCCACGCGGTGGCCCTGCGCGTGGACCACGCCGAAGGGCACCTCGAAACTGTACGGGTGGACGCCGATGGTCGCCTCCATGCCCTCGCGGGTATGGAAATCGAGCATTTTGCTGATGTCCGCGCCGGTCACCTGGTCGCCGTTCATGACGATGAGCGGCTGCGAGGGCGCTTGCGGCAGCAAGCGCAGGCTGCCGCCGGTGCCCAGGGGGCGGTCCTCCCGCAGATAGCGTATGGAGCAGCCGAAGGCCCTGCCGTCGCCGAAATGCCGCTCGATCATCTCCGCCAGATAGTTGACCGACAGAAAAATGTCGGTGATGCCGTGCCCCACCAGATGCAAAACAATGCGCTCCAGAATGGGCCTGCCCGCCACCAGCACCATGGGCTTGGGGCAGCTTTCGGTGTAGGGCCGCAGGCGCGTGCCCTTGCCCCCGGCCATGACGACGGCGGCGTTGGGCTTCTGGGGCGAGCCGATGAAGTCCTGCAGGAAGTGGATGGAGACGAGGCGGCCTTCGTCGTCCAGCACGGGCACTTGGCGCACGTTGAGGGCGCGCATGATGTCCACAACCTGCGCGCGGCCCGCGTGCGGGCTGACGCGGCGGAAGTTGCGCGACATGACCAGCTCCACGGGCGCATCCATGTCCAGGCCGGAAAGCAGCCCGCGGCGGAGGTCGCCATCGGTGACGAGGCCCACGATGCGGTGTTCGTCGTCTTCCACGAGGGCCAGCTCGCGCCAGTTGTCGTTGATGCAGCGCATGGCCTCGCGCAGGGGCGCGCGGTGGTCCACGACGTAACGCTTGAGGTCTTCGGAGTCCATCATCCCTCCTTCTTGCGGCAGCTCACGACCCAGTCGCGTATCTCCCCCGCGCCGCGCGGCAGCGAGCGGATGGTGTAGCCCAAATCGAGGTCCTCGAACCCGGCGTACAGCGCCAGCAGGCTCTCGCGCGTGGCGAAGCGCATGACGCCCATGCCCGCGAAGGGACCGACGGAGACGTTGCGCAGGGTCAGCGGGTCCAGGCGTTCGCCCTCGCCGTCGCCCAGGCAGCCGGCCATGGCCGTGAACGAAAAGTGCCAGCCGCCCGGTTTGAGCACGCGCAGCACCTCGGCCACGATGCGCCGGGCGTCGTCCTGGGCGTTGCACTGCAGCGCGGCCACATCATACACGCAGTCGAAGCTCGCGTCGGCGAAGGGCAGCTGGTCGAAAAATCCGCGCACGAAGCGGCCGGGCAGGCCTTCCTCCGCAAAGCGGGCGCGGCCCTTGGCCAGCGCCGTGGGCGATGCGTCGAGCCCGTGGTAGTTGAAGCCCTCGCGGGCGAGGTACCAGCCCGGACCGCCGCCGGGGCCGCAGCCCAGCTCCAGCATGGCCACGCGGCCGCGGTCCGGCGCGCCGTAAAAGCGTGGCGCGATGAAGCGGATGAACTCCTCGCCGGGGTACTTGCCCCAGGAGGCGCGCTGCCGGAAGATGTCCTCCCAGACCGGGTCCCAGCTCATCTTTCCTCCTGCGCGCCTTCGTTGGCGCGGGCCGCCTCGTACACCAGCTGCCCGGAAAACCTGTTTTCGCTTTCGGCGCCGGTGGCGTAGTCCACGCAGACCCGCCGCACCGTGCGCAGTCCGCCCGCGCGCAGCAGGCCGTCCATTTCCGCGGGGGTGAACAGATGCCCCATGGCCGGAATGCGGCGGCCGTCTATCTCCCACTCAAAGGAGCTGTCGCCGCGGCGCTCGTCGGGTTTGACCGCGTCCGCCACAATCCGCCAGGCCACCTTGCGCCAGCCGTAAGACGCCGCGTTGTGCCGGTTGTTCACGTCCAAAAAAAGCCGTCCGCCGGGCGCCAGCAGCGCGGCCAGACGTTTGAGCCCGGCCACCCTCGCCCGCCTGCCGGGCATGTGCCCCAGCACGTTCCACAGGCACAAAATCACGTCGAACCGCCCCTGGTCCAGCGGCAGGGCCTCGGCGGCGGTCCGCCAGACAACGGCCCCAGCATGCTTGGCGCACAGCTCGGCCATTTTCTCGCTGGGTTCGGCCAGCACAAGCCGCGCCATGCCCAAGCCTCGCGCCAGCGCCGCCCCGCGCACGCCGTCGCCCGCGCCCACATCGAGCAGGCTTTGCGCCCCCGCCGGGGCGCGGCGCGTCACAAACGCCTCCACCGCCCGCAGGTACGGCGCGCGCTTTTCGCTGTACTCGCGGTAATGCGCGGCCAGGGCGTCGTAGATGTCCCCGGAACCATCAATATTCATGCCAGATCTTCCCAGCGCAGGGGTTCGTCTTCCTCAAGGGGGCGCGCCAGCGCGCGGCCCACCACCTCGTCCAGCCGACCGGGGGACAAGCCCGCCTCGGGCCGCTTCACCTCCAGGTCCGCCTCGGCCAGCACCGCGCCCTTGGCCAGCGGGCGCGCCGCCACCAGGCTTTTGCGGATGAGCGGCCGGTTGGCGCGTTCGCAGGGCTGGGGAATTTTTTGCCCGTCGCCCAGGGCCTGCCATGCCAAACGCACGCCCGCGATCATCCCGGCAAGCTCATCCGGCTCAATGGACGCCTGATGGTCCGGCCCGGGCAGGGTGCGGTCCAGGGTGAAATGCTTTTCAATGGCCGCCGCGCCCAGCGCCGCCGCCGCAATGGCCGCCGCCGCGCCGATGGTGTGGTCGGAGAAGCCCACCGGCACGCCGAAGGCCTCGGCCATG
>Ga0183100_1001033_pt1 | contig 15622 bp, 16 predicted proteins | sample Biomet2_FD_127789 | JGI IMG/M metagenome (GOLD analysis project Ga0183100, IMG submission 127789) | Microbial communities from bioreactor (seeded with anoxic lake sediment) at LBNL, California, USA - Biofuel metagenome 2 | ecosystem: Engineered > Bioreactor > Anaerobic > Unclassified ...
AAAATAGGAATAACCAAGTGGAAAATAAATTTTAATTTTAAGGATTATAAAAAGGATTTTAAAAAAAATTATAGAATATATTTTAATGAAAACGATTTATACAATAAATTCTAGGAGGAATAACAAAAATGGATGTATTAAAAGTATCAACAAAATCAAATCCTAATTCTGTAGCAGGTGCACTTGCAGCTATAATAAAAGAAAAGAACATTGCAGAAATCCAAGCTGTTGGGGCAGGTGCTATAAACCAAGCTGTTAAGGCGATAGCTATAGCAAGAGGGTTTATAGCTCCAAGTGGTAAGGACATAGTCTGTATACCAGCATTTACAGATATAATAATAGATGGAGAAGAAAGAACAGCTATAAAATTAATAGTACAACCTAGATAAATAAATTTATTTTCAAATTTATGAATAAGTAGTAATTTTTAAGTTGAAATTATCTATAAAAACGATTATAATATAATAGTTAAATGCTATATTTATTAATTTTGTGTAAAGAGGTGTATATATGATAGCAAAAGAGGTTTCAGTAAAAAACTCATCTGGTCTTCACGCTAGACCAGCAACATTATTAGTTAAGAAAGCTTCATCATTTAAATCAGACGTTAGTATAGAATATAACGGAAAGAAAGCAAATGTAAAGAGCTTAATCGGAGTTTTATCTTTAGCAGTAACTAGAGATGCTTTAATCAAAGTTGTAGCTTCAGGAGATGACGAAGCTTTAGCAGTTGAAGAAATTGTTAAATTAGTTGAAACTTTAGAAGACTAATATGCAAATCAAGGTTCCATATTTTTAATATGGAACCTTTTTCTTTTGTATAAATAATATATATTTAAATGGTAATTAAAACTATTTGAATATGATTAGCATATATGTTTTATACAAATTATTAGTAAATATTTAATTATCATCAATAATTAAATTACATCTTAATAATAATATAACTAAATCTAAAGCGGCAAAGAACACAAAAATATAGATTATTCTTTCTATTAACGAACTATTTAAAGAAATTATGTTGACTAAGTTTAAGTCGAATAATCCTATTGTCCCCCAATTTAAAGATCCTATAAAAACTAACCAAAAAGAAAGCTTATCGAATATATTTAATTTACACACAGTTTTTCACTCCAATCTTTTATATAAATCTTACTATATTTATATGAATCTTAAAGATAATAATAACAAAAAGTTAAACTTTAATTTATGCCTAATTTAGATACATGAAATTAAATAATAGAAAAAATAATACAAATTATGCAAAATAAAAATTTTAATAAGCAAAAATGAAAAAAATATGATATAATACGAATGTTGAAAGAAAAAGTATAAAATATATTCGTGTGGAGGTTTTTGAATGAGAAATTTATATAGTACACCTTTAAATTCAAGATATGCATCTAAGGAAATGAGTTTTATCTTTTCCGATGATATGAAATTTACAACTTGGAGAAAATTATGGATAGCTCTTGCAGAAGGTGAAAGAGAACTTGGATTAAATATAACTGAAGAACAAATTAGGGCGTTAAAGGAACATATAAATGATATAAATTATGAAGAAGCAGCTAAAAAAGAAAAAGAAGTTAGACATGATGTTATGAGTCACGTACATGCATATGGTCTTCAATGTCCAACCGCTAAAGGAATTATTCATTTAGGGGCTACATCTTGTTATGTTGGAGATAATACAGATGTTATAATAATGAGAGATGGTTTAAATCTAATTAAGAGTAAAATAGTTACTGTTTTAAATCATTTGAAAAATTTTGCATTAGAGTATAAGGATATGCCAACACTTGGATTTACGCATTTTCAACCAGCTCAATTAACTACAGTAGGTAAAAGAGCTACATTATGGATGCAAGATTTAGTAATGGATATTGAAAATATAGATTTCGTAATATCAACATTAAAGCTTAGAGGTGTTAAAGGAACTACAGGCACTCAAGCTAGTTTTATGGAGCTTTTTGATGGCGATGAAAGCAAAGTTAAAGCATTAGATAAAATGGTAGCAGAAAAAATGGGATTTGATAAGAGTTATGGAGTTACAGGTCAAACTTATCCAAGGAAGCTTGATTCAATAGTTTTAAATACTTTATCAGAGATTGCTCAAAGTGCTTACAAGTTCAGTAATGACTTGAGATTGCTTCAAAATATGAAGGAAATGGAAGAGCCGTTTGAAAAGAATCAAATAGGATCATCAGCTATGGCATATAAGAGAAATCCTATGAGAAGTGAAAGAATAAGTGCATTAGCTAGATATGTAATAGTAGATGCATTAAATCCAGCAATTACTGCAGGAACTCAATGGTTTGAAAGAACTTTAGATGATTCAGCCAATAAGAGATTATCTGTTGCTGAAGGGTTCTTAGCCTTAGATGGAGTGTTAAATCTATACATAAATATTGCTGAAAATATGGTAGTATATGATAAGGTAATAGCATCTCATGTCTTAAACGAGTTACCATTTATGGCTACTGAAAATATAATGATGGAAGCTGTAAAGAGAGGTAAGGATAGACAAGAGTTACATGAAAATATTAGAGTTCACTCAATGGCAGCAGCACAAAGAGTAAAAGGGGAAGGATTAGATAACGACTTAATAGATAGAATTATAAATGATGGTTCGTTTGGTCTTACTAAGGAAGAAATCTTAGGAATCATTGATCCTACTAAGTTTGTTGGAAGAGCACCAAGCCAAGTTACAGAATTTATTGATGAATATGTAAATCCAATTATCCATGATAATGAGGAAGCATTAAAAATTAAAAGTGAAATAACTGTTTAAGAGATATGACATAAGGCATAATCAAAAAAATAATAAGTCAATATGCCTAATTTAAAACTTTTCAGATGGAATTTTATATTTCAGATGAATTTAGTTAAACTTATCACTCAATGGGCACCTAGTCTTAAGACAAAATAGACTAGCATGCTGACTTTGTATTTTATTTGAAGAGACCTAAATAAAGACGCCTTAACTTTATAGCTAAGGTGTCTTTGTTTTAATTAATTTTTAATGCTCTAAGAGTTGGATATTTATTTGGGAAAATTTCGCTAAGAGGATAATTTAATTTATTATAACTATGGCAACAATAAAGATAATCATTATTTGGAAGTTCATAAGTAATAAAACCATTGTGAAAAAATCTTCCGATTTGAGGAGTATAAAATTGAATTAAGCATCCTTTAGACAATGAATTTTCATTAGGAAGTTTAGTGGCTAATTTTTGTGTTGTTAGATATAAATAAATATCTTCAACTCTAACCCAAGGGAGAGTATATGGCTTCCAAGATTTGGTTTGCTTAACTCCGCCAGAATAAAGGATTTGAGAAATAAAATTTGTACAGTCTCCGCCAAGATCTTCAAAAGATTTATAATTAGGATTCGGTTTTAATGCAAAGGTCTCTGCATAATTACAAGCCTCTGTGATATTAAAATTAGAGTCTTTACGTTGGTGATGATTGTTATTAGAAAAGAAGCCGGAGGTCATGAAAGTGTCATATAATAAATCAATTGAAGAAAGTTTATTAGTCCATAAGCTTTGAGTTTTAGAAAAAATAAAATTATTTATTTCACATAAGTCAGCTTTTAATACATAGTTATATAAAAGTGGATTTTCCTCATTCTCAATTAAAAAATGTATTTTAAATTTATTGTGTAAATGTTCTAAAATGACAATATACTCATGAATACAAGCAGAACGTATGTTAGACGGAGATGTTTGTACTATAAAACAAATTTTCAAATTAAGTTTTAGTTTAATAAAATTGGAGTTTTGATCTAGTATCTCATAGGTATAGTCAAACTGAAAATTATTAAATGAAGAATTTAATTTTTTTCTCCATTTAAAGCTAAATAGTTTTTTAAAATATATTTTTTCAAGTATAAAATAATCTAAAGCATAGATGTTATTGGAAAGCAAATTTAGTTTTTCGTAGGGAGTAGAAATCAGAAGACATAAATAATATAAACTTTTAGATAACATATATATTTCCTATTAAAAATTACTTTAGGCATATGAAATAAAATAACAGACCAAAGATACACTATATATTTTGTATAAGACAAGGTGGTGAATTTTTGCTAATACGGAACTTGCCGATGTAGTATGGAGGGAAATAAACAAGCATACTGGTCAGTTGATTTTTTTTGAATATGCCTTATCAACATATATTTATTAAAAATATTATAAAAATATATCAAAATAAGAATAGAAAGTATATGATTTTAAATGTAATGTATATTAAATTATATTTGATCTTTATCATTAAGTGTACATTGCTAATTGCAACGTATATAGTAAAAACAAAAGTCATAAAAATTAATAAGTAGATACAATTGTAAATAATGTGTTATAATATGACGTGACTGAATTCTTAAAAACAATATATATGACTAATTTAGAGTAAGAAAATTTGGTGAATATAATTGCAAATAGTAATTATTATAGGATAAAATCAAATTTGTTAAAGATTTTTATAAAGGAGCTATGTAAAGAAATGCAAGAATTATCTAACGTAATAGCTGGTAAGTATGAAGAAATAATTAATAAGATAAAGAATTTTTCAAGTGAATATCTTAATGATGAATATAAGAATATTTGTGTTATGGCTGCAGAAACATTATTTCTAAATAATGAAGAACAATTAAAAAAAGGGAAAAGTTTTTCATGGGCAGCAGGAATAGTACATGCTATAGGAACTATAAATAATTTATTTGATTCAAAGGAAGAACCATATATTAAAGTTACTGATTTATATAAGGCATTTGGTATTAGTAGTAGTACAGGTTCTAACCGATCAAAAGAAGTAAAAAAGCTATTAGATTTATCGAAAGAAAACAAGCAATGGATAATAGGTGAACCTATAAATGCCACAATTACCAATAAGCTAGAGATGGAATATAAAGAAGAAGTTGCAGTAACAGTTGATGATATAGAAAAGGAAAATGGAAAGATTGAAAATAAAAAAGAAGAACCTTTTAAATTTGCTGTTCATAAGAATTTTATAGTAGCACAAAGAATCATAAATTATGCATGGAAGCAAAAAAATTATAAGAATAAAGCAAAGTATGCTAAAGAAGCATTAAAAATATATGAAGATTGTGCAGATGCATATATTATTCTATCTAAAGATTCTAGTTTAAATAATCTTCAAAAGAAAGCTCTTTTAGAGAAAGCAGTCAATGCAGCACAAAATCTATTAAGAATAGATAATTTAGAAACTGCACAACCTGAAATATTTAAATTAAAGATAGCTAAATCTCTTTTTGGTGCTAAATACAGTTTGGCAGTTCATTTATGGGAAAATGAAGAAAAGGAAGAGGCAATAAAAAATGCTCTTGAAATCTTAAAATATAATGATACAGATAACTTAATGGTTAGAAGCTTATTAGTAAATTGGCTTTTAACTGAAAATAAATATTCACAGTTAAAAGATTTATTAGAAAAGTATGAAAAAGATAATTTAGCAGCTATAAATTATAGTAGATCTGCATTGTTATATAAAACTAATGAAATTAAAGATGCAGAAAATGCATTAAGAAGAGCATATAAGAGAAATCCATTTGTAATACCATATATACTAAAGCAAAAAAAAGTTCCGAATTTATTGCCAAATATATTCAAACTTGGAAGTGAAGAAGAAGCTATAAAATATGCTAGTTTAGGATTAGAAGTTTGGAATGACCCTAAGATGATTCAATGGATTAAGGAAAAGAAAAAAGATTTTGATATGATAAATTTTAACTAATACTTTACATAAGCATGATGATGTGATATCATGATAGTAAATTTAATAAAGTGTCTTCAGGGTTGGGTGAAATTCCCTATCGGCGGTACAGCCCGCAAGCTTAAATAGCAGATTTGGTTAAATTCCGAAGCCGACAGTAAAGTCTGGATGAAAGAAGATAGTAATTAATATAAATTGTATTTAAAATTAAAATTTTAAATGTTCTTATTAATTTGTATGTGTACCCTGAATTTTTAAAAAAATTCAGGTTTTTTTGATGTTAAAAAGATAATAGATTAAAGTTATTAATATTATATAAGGTAGATATAACTTTATATGTTTTTATATAACAATCAAAAGTAAAACAAATTATTTTGAAATTTTAATTGTAAATAAAATAAATAATTACGGTTATAATTAAGAACCCTGAAGATTTTGAAACTTTAGGGTTTTTTTGAATTTAGAAATTTATAATGGGCAAAATACATAAAAGGGAGATGATAATTCTTGGATGAAAAATATATGGAAAGAGCCCTAGAATTAGCAAAGAATGGAATAGGCAAAGTAAATCCTAATCCATTAGTGGGCGCTGTTATAGTAAAGAATGATCAAATAATAGGTGAAGGTTATCATGAATGTTATGGAGAAGCTCATGCAGAACGAAATGCAGTGAAAAATGCAATTAAATCAGTAGAAGGAAGTACAATTTATGTTACTTTAGAACCTTGTGCCCATTATGGAAAAACACCTCCATGTGTAGACTTAATAATTGAAAAGAAATTCAAAAAAGTTGTAATAGGAATGCTAGACCCAAATGTTTTAGTAGCAGGAAAAAGTATTGAAAAATTAAAAGAACATGGAATTGAAGTTGTAGTTGGTATTAAAGAAGAAGAATGCAAAAAGATGAATGAGATATTTATAAAATATATTACATCAAAAATTCCGTTTGTAATTTTAAAAAGTGGTATGTCTCTTGATGGGAAAATAGCAACCTATAGTGGAGAATCTAAATGGATTACATCTAAAGAATCTAGAGAAGATGCACAAAATTTAAGAAATAGATTGAATTCAATTATGGTAGGTGTAAATACAATTATTGCCGATGACCCGGAACTCACATGCAGAGTTAATAATGAAAAAAAATTAATAAGAATTGTTGTAGATACTAATCTTAGAATTCCTTTGGATTCAAGAGTAGTTAACAATAATGATAAACTCACTATTGTTGCAACTACATTAAGCGCAAATGAAAATAAGAAACAGACTTTAAGAGATTTAGGGGTTAAGATCATAGAAGTTTCAGAAAAGAATAATAAAGTTAATCTAAAAGAACTTGTAAAAAAGCTTGGACAAGAGGGAGTAGATTCTATACTTATTGAAGGTGGAGGAACATTAAATTTTTCAGCACTAGAAGAAAATATAGTAGATAAAGTAATTTTTTATATAGCTCCTAAAATATTAGGAGGAGAAAATAGTAAAAGCTGTATAGCAGGAATAGGGTTTTCTGCATTAGATCATGCAGTTAGCTTAAGGGATATGAGTTATAGAAAAATCAATGAAGATTTAGTAGTCGAAGGATATATAAATATAAAAAAATAAGGAGGAAAAATGTTTACTGGAATTATTGAAGAAGTTGGAATATTACAAGAACTTAGTACAGGTAATGGTTTTGGAGTGATGGAGATTAAATGTAACAAAGTTTTAGAAGATACTAAAATAGGCGACAGTATAGCTACAAATGGAGTTTGTTTAACAGTTAAAGAGAAAAGTTCACATTCATTTAAAGCAGAAGTAATGGGAGAAACTTTGGCTAAAAGTAATTTAGGGAGTTTAAAAGCTGGTGATAAATTAAACCTCGAAAGAGCCTTAAGACTTAGTGATAGACTTGGTGGACATATTGTGAGTGGACATATTGATGGAGTTGGTAAAATAGTTTCGATAAAAGAAGAAAGTAATGGAACCTGGTTTACAATTTCTGCACCTAAAGATGTTTTAAAGTACATTATATATAAAGGTTCTATTGGAATAGATGGAATAAGCTTAACTGTTGCCTTTGTTGATGATGAAGTATTTAAGGTTTCAGTTATACCACATACTTTAGAGAACACTATTCTTAAAAATAAAAAAATTAATTCTAATGTAAATTTAGAATGTGATTTAGTTGGGAAGTATATAGAAAAATTATTTACTCCAAAAGATGAAAAAGAAGAAATGGAAAAAAGTCATATAACTATGGAATTCTTAAGGGACAATGGATTTTAAGATAAGCATTTTAATAGTAATGATTTAAATTACATAGATATGAGGGTATAAGAAAATTCTGGTGGATTATAAATATTAAAAATTAAGGGGATAAAAATATGAAATTCAATAGTATAGAAGAAGGATTAAAAGATATTAAAGAAGGAAAAATGATAATAGTTGTCGATGATGAGGGTAGAGAAAATGAAGGTGACTTAGTAATTCCAGCAGAAATGGCTACTGGAGAAAATATTAACTTTATGATTAAGTATGCAAGAGGACTAGTATGTGCACCAGTAGAAGTAGAAATTGCAGTGAAACTAGGATTAAACCCTATGGTTGAAAATAATACAGATAACCATGAAACTGCATTTACAGTTGCGGTAGATCACAAGGAGACAACAACAGGAATATCAGCATTTGAAAGAGCTTATACAATAAATAAGCTTGCAACTTCAACAGAAGAAACTGATTTTAGAAGACCTGGTCACATATTCCCGTTAATAGCTAAGAAAGATGGAGTTTTAGAAAGAATTGGGCATACTGAAGCTGCCGTAGATTTAGCAAAACTTGCAGGATTTAAGGGTGCAGCAGCTATATGTGAAATAGTAAATGATGATGGAACTATGGCAAGACGCGATGATTTAATGAAATTTGCTAAAGAACATAATTTAAAGATTTTGACCATAGAAGATTTGATTAAATATAGAAAAGAAGTACATTTAAGCGTAACTAAAGAAACAGAAGCTAAATTGCCAACAACGTATGGAGATTTTAAAGTAGTAGCTTTTAATGAGAAAAACACATCAAAATGTCACTTAGCTTTAGTTAAGGGAGATATTACAACTAATGAGCCTGTGCTTGTAAGAGTTCATTCTGAATGTTTAACAGGTGATGCTTTAGGATCTAAAAAATGTGATTGTGGTGAACAATATGCATCAGCAATGGCAATGATAGAAGAAGAAGGTCGTGGAATACTTTTATATATGAGACAAGAAGGACGAGGAATAGGTCTTTTGAATAAATTAAAAGCATATGCACTTCAAGATACAGGATTAGATACTGTAGAGGCAAATTTAGCACTAGGATTTAAAGATGATATGAGAGATTATAAAGTAAGTGCAGATATTCTTAAAATTTTGGGGATAAATAACATTAGATTAATTACAAATAATCCAGCAAAAATAGAGGGACTTGAAAAACATAATATTGAAGTGATTGAAAGAGTTCCAATACAAATGCCGATAAACAAAAGTGATGAATTTTATTTGAAAACTAAAAAAGAAAAAATGAATCATTTGTTAGATATATAAAAATAAACATAAAAAATTAAAATAATGGAGGAAACAGTAATGAGTATATTTGAAGGAAATTTGATATCAGAAGGATTAAAATTTGGAATAGTAATAGGAAGATTTAATGAATTTATAGGTGGTAAACTTCTAGATGGCGCATTAGATGGATTGAAAAGACATGGAGTTAAAGAAGAAGATATTGATATTGCATGGGTACCAGGTGCATTTGAAATTCCATTAATAGCTAAGAAAATGGCGAAAAATCCTAAATATGATGGAGTAATATGTTTAGGTGCAGTAATAAAGGGATCTACTTCACATTATGAATATGTTTGTTCAGAGGTGTCAAAAGGAATTGCAAGTGTTTCTCTTGAAAGCGAAAAACCTGTATTATTTGGTATACTTACAACAAATACTATAGAACAAGCAATTGAAAGAGCAGGAACTAAAGCTGGAAATAAAGGATATGAATGTGCAGTTTCAGCTATTGAAATGGCTAATTTACTAAATACACTAAAATAGTAGTAAATAAGTTAGGTAGAGGGAGAATAGTTCCTCTACTTTTTTATCGAATTTTTCAAGTGAATTTACAATATAAGAAATTAATTATTCTTAAAATATTATATAGTAGAAATAAAAAAAATGTGATAGAATACCTTGGAAAGATTAAATGAAAAATATTTAAATATAATTTTGATAAAAGGATAGAAGTTAAGATGGAGAAAAAAATAAAAATAGTAAGTCCAGTTTATCAACGGATTGCTGCTGATATTGCTTCGAAAATAGCAAATGGGAATTATGAAGTAGGAGAAAAGATATATGCACGTTCAGTACTAGCTAGTCAGTATGGGGTTTCATCAGAAACAGCTAGAAGAGCTATTTGCATATTATCGGATATGGATATTGTAGATACAACTAAAGGAAGTGGGGTAATTATAAAATCCAGCGAAAATGCAATTAAATTTGTTAGACAATATGATGATGTTAAAACAGTTAATGATTTAAAAAATAATATATTAAATAGTTTAGAACGTCAGAAAAAAGAAAATGATTATTTGAAAGAACAATTATATGAATTAATTAATAAAACAGAAAGATTTAAAGCTATAAATCCATTTATACCATTTGAAGTACATATATCTAAAGAAACACCATACATAGGAAAGACAGTAGCTGAAATTAATTTCTGGCATAATACATCTGCAACAATTATATGTATTAAAAGAAATGGGTACCTTGAAATGTCGCCAGGACCATATGCAGTTTTATGTGAAAATGATACTTTCTATTTTGTAGGAGATGAAAGTTGTTATGATCGTGTAAATAAATTTTTAAATCCATAATTATTTAAATAATCTAATAATAGTAGAGTATAATGTGGTTTGAATTTTCAAGAAAATTTAGTGCCTAAATGCGAATAACACATTACACTCTATTTTTTCACGTATATTTATATTTAAGACAAATTACTATTTTTTGAATAAGAGTTAAATAAGGGATTCAATGAAATATAAAAAATTGAATCTAAGTCATACATGACTTGTTATTTATTTTAATATGCCTAATGTGAATTTGACAAAAGTAACAACTTGATGATAAGATTAAGTTGTTGGTAAAAACCTAACAAAAGTAACAACTTGATTAAATTATAAAGTTGTTAATAAGCAAGGAGGCATTTTAATGATAGAATTTAAGAACGTACGAAAAGATTTTAAAAATAAAACTATTTTAAAAGATATATCTTTTAATGTAAATAAAGGAGATTTAGTTGCAATTATAGGGGCAAGTGGATGTGGAAAGACAACTACTCTGAAGATGATAAATCGTCTTATTAATCCATCTTCAGGTCAAATTTTAATTAATGGAGAAAATATTGCATCTAAAGATGTTATAAAATTAAGACGTGATATTGGTTATGTAATTCAACAAACAGGCTTATTTCCTCATATGACAGTTAGAGAAAATATTGAAATAATTCCTCACGTTGAAAAAATGAATAAAGAGAGTATAAAAAAAAGAACTTATGAACTTATGGAAATGGTTGGTTTAAATAGTGAAGAATATTTAGACCGTTATCCAAATGAATTAAGTGGAGGTCAGCAACAAAGAGTTGGAGTTGCAAGGGCTTTTGCAACAAATCCTGAAATAATTTTAATGGATGAACCTTTTAGTGCACTTGATCCTATAACACGTATACAACTTCAAGATGAGTTAGTTGATTTACAATCTAAATTAAAAAGAACAATCGTATTTGTAACTCACGACATGGATGAAGCAATAAAAATAGCAGATAAGATTTGCATAATGCATAAAGGCGAAGTTATTCAATATGATACTCCTGAAAATATTCTTAAAAATCCATGTAATGACTTTGTAAGTGAGTTTATTGGTAAAAATAGAATATGGTCTTCTCCAGAATTTATAAGATCTAAGGATATTATGATAGAGAATCCAATTGCTTGCTCTAAAAACATATCTTTGTTAAAGTGTATAGAAAAAATGAGAAGTTCAAAAGTTGATAGTTTAATGGTAATTGATAAATCAAATCATCTTTTAGGAGTTGTTACAGCAAAACAAATACAAAATAAAACAGATAGAAGTGTATTAGTGGAAGAAATAATGAATGATGAGTTTGTTAAGGTAAGTCCAGACGACACAATAATAGATATTCTTGAAACTATTAAAGCAAATAAAATATCTCAAATCCCTGTTCTTGATAATAATGGACTATTAAAAGGGATAATTACAAAAAGTAGTTTGGTTACTACACTTAGTGGACAATTTTTAGATACGGAGGAGATTGAATAGTATGACTGATTTTTTTAATTATTTATTTGGAGCAAAAGATCAAATAATTACATTATTACTAGAACATATAAAACTTACTGCTTTATCAGTAGGAATAGCTATTATAATTGGTATTCCATTAGGAATACTTATAAGTTATGTTAAGAAGTTGAATTCACCAGTTTTAGGAGTAGCTAGTGTTGTTCAAGCAATTCCAAGTATGGCACTCCTAGGTTTTGCAATACCTTTTTTAGGAATAGGAACAACTCCTGCGATTGTAATGGTAGTATTATATTCACTTCTACCGATTATAAAAAATACAACAACGGGAATTAATAGTATAAATGCTCAAACGTTAGAATCGGCAAGAGGTATAGGTCTTACTAAGTTTCAGGTTTTAACTAAAGTGCAAATTCCATTAGCATTACCAGTTATAATGTCAGGAATTAGAATTTCTGCAGTTACAGCAGTAGGACTTATGACAATGGCAGCATTTATTGGAGGTGGAGGACTTGGATATTTAGTCTTCTCTGGAATAAGAACTGTTAATACAAATCAAATTTTAGGTGGAGCAATTCCATCTTGTATATTAGCATTAGTAGTAGATTCTCTATTTGGAATAGTTGAGAAATTAGTTACACCAATAAGCTTACAAAAAGTAAATAATAAAAGTACTGCATCAAAGATTAAGATAAGAAGAGTGCAAAAAGGAATTTTGGCAGGTACATGTTGCTTATTAGTTGCAATATTTGTAGTAACTGGAGCATCAAAAGGTGTTAATAATCAAAAAACAATTACCATTGCTAGTAAAGACTTTACTGAGCAAGAAATTCTAGGAAATATTTTATCAGAACTTATTGAAAATAAAACTGATATTTCTGTAAATCGCAAATTTGCATTAGGTGGTTCTCAGGTTATATTTTCAGCATTAAAAAGTGGTGACGTTGATATGTATGTAAGTTATAGTGGTACAGCTTATGGAGATATATTAAAGTATCCACCAATATCTGATGTAGAAGAAGTTTATAATACAGTAAAAAAAGATTATAAAGATAAGTTTAATATAGAAGTATTAAAGCAAATGAATTTTAATAATACGTATACTTTAGCAGTTACTAAAGAAACAGCTAAAAAATATAATTTAAAAACAATAAGTGATGTTGCTAAAGTTTCCAATGAATTGACGGCAACTACAACATTAGAGTTTCTAAATAGAGAAGATGGACTAATTGGATTAGCTAAAAAATATAATTTGGATTTTAAGGATAAAATCGGAATAGATGGAACTCCAAGATATTCAGCTTTAATGAATAAGGAAAGTGATATTATAGATGCATTCTCAACAGATGGATTATTAAAAAAATATGATTTAACTGTTTTAAAAGATGATAAGCACTTTTTTCCACCATATTATGCAATTCCTGTTATACGTTCTGAAATATTAGAGAAATATCCAGAAATAAAACCATTAGTGGAACAAGTTGGACAACTAATAAATGATGATGTAATGATTGAAATGAACTATAAAGTGGATGAATTAAAAAAAGATCCTAAAGATGTTGCAATTGAGTTTTTGCAAGAACAAGGATTATTATAAAATAAATAAGCTGCCTTCAAATAATTAATGATTATTTGAAGGCAGCTTTATTAAATATAAGGAATATTGAAAAAATATATATTACTATAAATAAAAAGTTAGTATAATGTGTATATAAATTACTTATTAGTATATAGAAAGAAGGTGAACGTAGTTGGATATACTAATAAGATAGTATATGCTCAACTATAGAATAGCTATGAAAGAAAAGACAAGTACTATAATAAAAGAAATGATTAATTATTATTTAGGAGATGTAAGAAGAATTAACCACTTCTTAAAGGTGTTTTCGTTTGCTAAGTTAATAGGTGAACTAGAAAAATTAAATGAAGAGACTCAAGATATTTTGGAAGTAGCAGCTATAATGCATGATATAGGAATAAAGATTAGTGAAGAAAAATATAATTCATCTGCTGGAAATTATCAAGAAATTGAAGGACCACCAGTTGCAAGAGAAATGTTTTCAAAATTTAAGTTTGATGAAAAGTTCATAGATAGAGTATGTTATTTAATTGGACATCATCATACATATAGTAAAATTGATGGGATTGATTATCAAATATTAATAGAAGCAGATTTTTTAGTTAATATTTATGAAGATGAAATTAAAGAAACACAGGTTGAAACTATTAAAGAAAAATATTTTAAAACAAAATCAGGAACTGAACTTTTAAGAAATTTGTACTTAATATAAATCTATTTTAATTAAGACACAATTAAAAAAATAATAGACCAGTATGCTTGTCTATTTTGCACCATACTGCGGAAGCAAGTTTTACTAATAGGTTTGCTATAAGTAAAACTTGCTTCCTTGTCTGATACAAAATATACGATTCATCTTTGGTCTACTCTAGATGAATTTAGTTGAACCTATACCTTTATGGGTCACAATGTACCTCAAAGGGATACCTTGTATTAAGACAAAATATATGTTGCATCTTGAATTGTTATTTTTTATATGCATTCTTTATATAATATATGTAGTTTTTGATTAGTATAATTTAGAATTAAAGCTAGCACATTTTGTTTCAGCATATATTTGAGCTTTTGAGCCTGATACATTTATAGAACGTAAATCACAAAGTTTATTATAGTTATGAGCACAGTTTTCAGCTTTACAAATAAGAGAATCACATTGCGTAGTAGAATTTGTATTATTTGTTAAAGCACTATATAAAGCTTTATTTAAAAATGAACCACAGCAAGTTCCAGATTCACTGCTTGCAGATATGCCTCCAATATCGACTCTGTTTGAATAACAAACACCACTTTTGTTATGTGAACAATTATTTACATTACAATTAATTTCTTGCACAAAAAAACACTCCTTTAATTTAGAAATTAGTTAATAGAATTTAGTATTTTTATTTAGATATTGTATTATTTAAATTACTGATTAAAGTACCTATCTAATAATCCTTTAAATGCTTTACCATGTCTAGCTTCATCTTTACACATTTCATGAACTGTATCATGTATAGCATCTAAATTGTTTTGTTTAGCTAATGTTGCAAGTTTCTTTTTACCTTCACATGCACCATATTCAGCTTCAACTCTGGCACTTAAATTAGATTTAGTATCAGGAACTACAACTTCACCTAAGATTTCAGCAAATTTTGAAGCATGTTCTGCTTCTTCAAAGGCAATTCTTTTGTAAGCTTCAGCCACTTCAGGATAACCTTCGCGATCCGCTTGACGAGACATTGCTAAATACATTCCAACTTCAGTACATTCACCCATAAAATTAGCTCTTAAACCGTCTAATATTTCATCATTAAGTCCTCCTACAATTCCAATCCTATGTTCATCAGCAAAATTCAAATCATCCTTCATTTCTTTAAATTTATCAGCACCAACTTTACAAATAGGACAAACTTCAGGTGGAGCATCGCCTTCATGAATATATCCACACACAGTACAAATAAATTTCTTCATTTAAAATTCCTCCATAAAATATTATTGTATT
>Ga0183100_1001034_pt1 | contig 15612 bp, 12 predicted proteins | sample Biomet2_FD_127789 | JGI IMG/M metagenome (GOLD analysis project Ga0183100, IMG submission 127789) | Microbial communities from bioreactor (seeded with anoxic lake sediment) at LBNL, California, USA - Biofuel metagenome 2 | ecosystem: Engineered > Bioreactor > Anaerobic > Unclassified ...
ATAGGCAATTCCCGGTGTCCAGACTTTGTTGACCAAGGCAGCGCCCAGGTTGTCGGCTTTAATTTCATTGTAAACCAAAGAGTAGGAAACCAGACTCTCTACCTCCTGCTGAGGAATGGCTGCCACAGTGGCGTATCCTTTATTCTTCATCCAAGCCGTAAAAGCCTCATCATTCGGAGCATAGCACGTATACAGACCTGCACCTTTCAATACAGAAGCATGCAAGGTACGGTCCAGTGCCTGCAGGTACAACTTGAAATTTCCATTTGCCTCTAGTTCTTGATATATGGGATCCTCCAGCCAGGAAGGGCGATCATAATACGAATCGATATCTTTGGAACATTGTGTAAACAGCAGCAGCATCGTTAAACACAACAACAAAGAAACTTTAACTTTCATACCGTGTTAATTTTGATGGATAGTTTGTTGTCCGGGGAAAAAAAGAATATCCGGGTAAGTCCTGGACTCACTTGAAGCAGTTGCAGAACATCCGTTCCACACCGATTGAAATCGCATATAGTAATGGGAAACAGGTTTTCTCATTGATGGTATTCAGAATTTAAGGTGTTTTCTATCCGTTACGGTTTGTCAATAGTACTGTAGGTCAGACCTTTCCAAACTGCATATGCAAAAATACCTTAATGGGAAAGGATTTAACTAGTAAAAATGATATAATGTTTCATGAAAATGAGACATTTCATAGGCATTTTAGCGTATTCAAAAGGCTCATCCATAACCATATTGAGGCCGTCGACCGACAAAGGCATGACACAGCCTATTCCATCTTACGGACGTTTTGACCGCCGGGCAGGGAAACACGACACTCCTAATTTTATATGAACCGTTCTGAATGAAAAATTGTTCTACTGTCGAATATGAGTCTTTGGAAAACGTTTATTCTTAAAACGGAGGTTTTGCGCGACTCGGCATAGTCGAAATAAATTTCGCCTCTGCTCTCGCTGCTTAAAACGTTCAGTTCTCCTAAACGGAGGTTTTGCGCGACTCGGCATAGTCGAAATAAATTTCGCCTCTGCTCTCGCTGCTTAAAACGTTCGACTTTTTTTGTTACTTTGTACTCGAATTTCTGTACCGGACAAACGGGCAGGGATATAACCTGAAACTTTTGTATGACATTTGAAGAACTTGATTTAGAAGAAGAAGTCTTGGATGGACTGTGGGCCATGAATTTCCATGATTGTACCCCGGTTCAGGAGCAATCAATACCTATTTTACTGGAAGGCAAAGACCTGATCGCTTGCGCCCAGACTGGGACTGGCAAGACTGCCGCCTACCTCCTTCCCATTCTTAACAACCTGGTAAAATCCGAACATCCTGAAGATGCGATCAATGCCATCGTTATGGTGCCAACCCGCGAACTGGCTCAACAGATCGATCAACAGATAGCCGGATTCGGCTATTATCTGCCTGTTTCTTCCGTTGCCGTTTACGGAGGGAGCGACGGTATTGTGTGGGAACAACAGAAAAAAGGGCTGCAGGCCGGCGTAGACGTTGTCATCGCGACGCCTGGAAGGTTACTTTCTTATTTGAAGCTAGGGCTGATTGATCTCTCACAAGTACAATATTTCATATTGGACGAAGCTGACCGGATGCTCGATATGGGCTTTTTCGATGACATCATGCAAGTGGTCAATGAGCTACCAAAGCGACGGCAGACAATGCTATTTTCCGCCACTATGCCTGGCAAAATCAGGGAACTGGCCAAAACCATTATGAATGAACCTGCAGAAATCAGGCTGGCCGTTTCAAAACCAAATGAAAACATCATCCAATCAGCTTATATCTGTTACGAACGTCAAAAGGCGTATCTTGTCAAAAGCCTTTTTACAGAAACGCTACCAGACAAGGTTCTGATCTTTGCTTCTTCAAAAATCAAGGTCAGGGAAGTAACCAGGACCCTGCGTTCCATGAAACTTCCGGTTGCTGAAATGCATTCAGACCTTGATCAGTCAGAACGGGACCGTACCATGCAGGATTTCCGATCTGGCAAGACGAACATTCTGGTTGCCACCGATATCGTGTCGCGTGGTATCGACATTGAAGACATCAGTGTGGTTATCAACTACGATGTGCCTCATGACGCCGAAGATTATGTGCATCGCATCGGTCGTACGGCACGGGCCAGTGCAGAGGGATTGTCCATCACCTTTGTCTCTGAAGACGAACAGGACTATTTTGAACGTATTGAAAAATTTCTTGGGAAATCCATGTACCGGCTTCAATTGCCGCAAGAAGTAGGCGAAGGACCAGAATGGGCCCCGTCCAAACATCATGGAGGCGGATTCGGAAACAAAGGCAGAGGCCGTAACCCGCATAAAAAAAGAAATAGCTGAGTTAACTTCAACAGCCTGAGATTCAATTAGAAAAAAAATTGACTCCCCCTGTCGGGTTTAACAAACAAAAAAGTTTTGAAGAATTTCGGATCTTTGAATCAAAGTTGATGTATTTTTGAAAAAAACAGACAGCTATGGCACAAGAAAGAACCATCGTCTTCATGGAATTTCATGATTTAGGTGAAGCAGCCATCGTAAAGGGTGCTCTTGACTCAAACAATATTCCCTGTTTCCTAAGCAACCAGAATAGCCCATATCCTGGATTACCCGATTCGTTGGGCAGTGTCCGTCTGCACCTTTTTGAAAAGGACAGAAAAAAGGCCGAGGAACTGATGGATCTCATTCAGTATACCGCGGCCGATGATGAAGAAGAGGAAAGGATTGACTACCTGAACGACGACGCCCTCGAAATGGATGACTGACGAATCCGGTCAAATCGCATACAGTCTCTCTCGTTGTTCTTTGACCAATGGATCCAGCAAATAGCTTTCATAGTCCGTCATCTTATCGATGATGCCATTTGGTGTCAGCTCAATGATGCGGTTGCAAACCGTCTGAATGAACTCGCGGTCCTGTGAAGCCATCAGAACATTGCCTTTAAAGACAGTCAGGGTATTGTTGAACGCCTGGATCGATTCCAGGTCAAGGTGGTTGGCCGGAGAATCCAGTATCAGGACATTGGCATTTTTCAACATCATCCGGGAAATCATGCAACGCATTTTCTCGCCTCCGGACAAGACCGAAGCCTTTTTATAAATTTCTTCACCGGAAAAGAGCATTTTACCAAGATAACCACGAATATAAAAATCACTCGTATCGTCAGAAAACTGGCCTAACCAGTCAGCCAGATTTAAATCAGTATTGAAAAAAGCGCTGTTGTCAACTGGTAAATATGCGGTGGTAATGGTAATGCCCCAGTTATACGTCCCTTCATCCGCATGTTTTGCTCCGTTCAGGATTTCAAACAAGGCCGTCATGGCTCTGGAATCGTGAGAAAGGAAACAGATCTTATCCCCTTTTTCAACATTGAAATTCACATCCCTGAACAAGACATCACCTTCCACACTGGCTCTCAGCCCATGCACTTCAAGAATGGAATTTCCCGGTTCACGATCGGGGGTGAAGATAATCCCCGGATAACGGCGTGATGATGGCAGGATATCTTCGACATTCAGTTTGTCCAGCATTTTGCGGCGACTGGTTGCCTGACGGGACTTGGCCACATTGGCTGAAAACCGGCGGATAAACTCTTCCAGTTCCTTGCGTTTCTCCTCTGTCTTCTTGTTTTGCATCTGTTGCTGACGAAGAGCCAGCTGGCTGGACTCATACCAGAAACTGTAGTTACCGGCAAACTGCTGAATTCTGTTAAAGTCTATATCAATGGTGTAGGTGGAAACCGAATCAAGGAAGCGACGGTCATGAGAAACAACCAGAACGGTATTTTCATAGTTGGCTAGATAGTTTTCCAGCCACATGACCGTTTCAACGTCCAGGTCATTGGTCGGTTCATCAAGCAACAAGTTGTCAGGATTGCCAAACAAGGCACGCGCCAGCAACACCTGTACTTTTTCTTTGTTGCTGAGGTCGGCCATTTTCATATAATGCTGGCCTTCTTTAATACCCAATCCACTTAAAAGGGCAGCGGCATTGCTTTCGGCGTTCCAGCCATCCAGCTCGGCAAACTGATCTTCAAGTTCTGAGGCACGCAAGCCATCGGCATCTGAAAAGTCTTCTTTCTGATAGATGGCTTCCTTTTCTTCCTTGATGGCCCAAAGTGTATCGTGCCCCATCAAAACGGTATCCATCACGGTAAAGGCATCAAATTCGAAGTGGTTTTGCTTCAATACGGACAACCGCTCGCCAGGTCCAAATGAAATGGTGCCGCTGACTGCTTCGATGTCTCCGCTTAACACCCGGAGCAACGTGGACTTCCCTGCACCATTGGCGCCGATAATGCCATAACAGTTCCCCTGAGTGAATTTGAGATTGACATCCTGAAACAGGACTCGTTTACCGAACTGAACTTTTAAATTGTTAACTGTAATCATTTTTTACCTGTTGTTCTAATGGCCTTTCACAAAGCCAGCTTGTTTATACTGCCTCTTTTCTCAAAGAGCATGCAAAGTTAGTTTTTTTTAGGACGTGAACAAAACGCTCAGGCGTTTTCCTCCGATAAAAGAGCTGGCAAGATCCTAACTAATAAGGCCATAGGCTTCCGGTTCCGTTCAAACCAATGGCAGCTGTTGAGTCGGGTGATCAGACAATAAAAGATAGAGCCCCAGAACAAGCACTGAACCCTGATGCCACTCCAAAGGAGAGTATTCAGCCCTTAGAAATTAAGAAAGCCCTGCCAAACTGGTTGACGGGGCTTCCTTTTCAAATTGCTTATAGGTCTTATTCTTCCGTTTTCTGTGAATTGTCACCGCGGTCACGGTATGGGCGATCTCCACGGTCACGATTCGGACGATCATTACGATCACGGTTCGGACGGTCTCTGTGTTCGCGTTCAGGACGTTCTACATAGCCTTCCGGTTTGGGCAACAACGCTTTGCGGGATAGTTTGTACTTACCTGTTTTCGGGTCTATATCAAGCAACTTCACGTCAATTTCGTCTCCTTCTTTCAAGCCTGCTTCTTCAACCGTTTCAAGACGTTTCCAGTCTATTTCGGAAATATGCAGCAGACCATCTTTGCCAGGCATGAATTCGACAAAAGCGCCATAAGGCATGACGGAACGAATCTTTCCGTGGTAGGTTTCTCCTGGTTCAGGAATAGCTACAATGCTGCGGATTTTATTCATGGCTGCATCAATGACGGCTTTGTTGTTGGCGGAGACCTCTACGCGGCCCTGACCTTCCAGCTCTTCGATGGTAACAACCGCTCCGGTTTCTTCCTGAATGCCTTGGATGATCTTTCCGCCAGGGCCGATGACAGCACCGATGAATTCTTTAGGAATCCAGAGCACTTCAATACGTGGAGCATTCGGTTTCAAATCAGGACGTGGAGCAGCCAACGTATCGGTGATCTTCCCAAGAATGTGCAAACGACCGGCGTGAGCCTGCATCAGAGCTTCCTCCATGATTTCAAAGCTCAAACCGTCACATTTAATATCCATTTGGGTAGCTGTGATACCATCTTTAGTCCCCGTCACCTTAAAGTCCATATCACCCAGATGATCTTCATCACCCAGAATATCTGAAAGAATAGCATATTTACCTGACTTGGCATCAGAAATCAAACCCATGGCAATACCTGAAACCGGTTTCTTGATGGGCACACCGGCATCCATCAGCGCCAGGGTTCCGGCACAAACCGTCGCCATGGAAGAAGAGCCGTTCGATTCCAGAATATCTGAAACGACACGGACAACATAGGGATAATCATCAGGCAGCATGTTCTTGAGAGCGCGGTGAGCCAGGTTTCCATGACCGACTTCACGACGGCCGACACCACGGCTAACTTTTGCCTCTCCGGTACAGAAAGGCGGGAAGTTGTAATGGAGGAGGAAGCGCTGTTTGCTTTGATCCAGCACATCATCGATCATTTTTTCATCCATTTTGGTGCCTAATGTAACGGAAGAAAGAGACTGCGTTTCGCCACGGGTAAAAATGGCAGATCCGTGGCAGCCAGGCAGATAATCCGTCTCGCACCAGATCGGGCGTATCTCCGTTGTTTTACGGCCATCGAGACGTCTACCCTCATCAAGGATGCAACGGCGCATGGCTTCTTTTTCAACATCATGGTAGTATCGTTCTACCAATGGTTTCTTTTCCGGAAGAGCATCCGGATCAATCGTATCTAGATAGTCACTGAGAATCCCATCGAACCCTTCCATGCGGGCATGTTTGTCGGTGTTGCTCGATGAAGCAATGACATAGGCCTTATCGTATGTCTTTTCCCAGACATCTTTTCTCAAGTCTTCGTCATTGACTTCATGGCAATAGGTCCGTTTGACGGTTTTGCCAACCTGCTCGGTCAGTTCCATCTGAGCTTTGCACTGAAGTTTGATGGCCTCATGGGCTACTTTCAAGGCTTCGATCACATCAGCTTCCTGCAATTCCTTCATTTCACCTTCCACCATCATAATATTTTCCATGGTGGCACCAACCATCAGATCCAGGTCTGCACGTTCCAGATCCTGGAAGGTCGGGTTGACCTTATATTTTCCATCAATACGGGCGACGCGAACTTCAGAAATCGGTCCGTTGAAAGGTATATCTGAAACAGCTATGGCAGCAGAAGCAGCCAGTCCGGCTAGTGCATCGGGCATATCCTTGCCGTCGGCAGAGAACAGAATGACATTAACAATGACATTGGCATGGTAATTATCCGGAAAGAGTGGGCGTAAAACTCTGTCCACCATACGGGATACCAGAATTTCGGAGTCTCCTGCACGACCTTCGCGTTTGGTAAAACCACCAGGAAAACGGCCGAAAGCAGCGAACTTTTCTTTGTACTCTACCTGTAAGGGCATAAAATCTGTGCCGGGAGTGGCATCGATATCAGCACAAACAGTAGCGAGCAACATGGTATCGCCCATGCGTACCATGACAGATCCGTCTGCTTGTTTGGCCAATTTCCCGGTTTCAATCGTGATGGTCCTTCCATCACTCATTTCAATTGTTTTGACAATCGGGTTGATCATAAAAAAGCGTCTTTTAAAATTGTCTATTTTTTTTCACTTAAAAATCGGGCAAATTTAGCAAAAATATTCCGACTTTCTGTTAGACCTTTCTAATTATATTGCCGATAAAATCCTCACTATCATAGCCGGTATAATCATATTCGACGCCCAAAAAGACTTTTTGCCGTCATTCATTTTGCAGAAAACATAAAAATCCTTACGTTTGCTGTACCAATTGGTTAAAACGATGCGAAAATTCATCTCATTCTCTATCATCATGATACTTGTTCTGACTGGCTGTACCAGAAAGTCAAGTTTTGTCGTTAAGGGTGAGATCGATCATGCTGAAGGAAAGGTCCTATATTTTGAACGTTTCGGTCTTAGTTCAACCAGCCTCCTTGATTCGGTCAAGCTGAACAAGGAAGGAACATTCAAGTTTAAAACGGAAGTGCTGCCTGCACCTGAATTTTACCGCCTTCGAATCGACAAGCGTTTTATTCATCTCGCCGTCGATTCGGCCCGCACCGTTACAATCAAGGCTGATGGCTCCAATTTTGGCAAAGATTATACGGTAACCGGTTCCAAACCTTGCGAACTTATCCGTGCTTTATCCGTTTGGCAAGGGATGACGCTACTGAAAACCGATTCCTTGAGAAACTTGTATAAGCAGCAGAAAATCTCATCTGAGACCTATCAGAATGCACTGTTCCGGATTTTTAACGAACACCGGAACCGGGCAAAAGCGATTATTTTTGAGAACCCGATGTCTCCGGCCGCTTATTTTGCTTTGTTTCAACGTTTTTACAACTACCTGTTGTTCGATCCATACGATGTAAGTGACAACAAATGCTACGGAGCAGTTGCAACCTCCTGGAATACTTTTTTCCCGGATGCCCAACGAACCAAGAACCTGGTTACCCTGACACTTCAGGGGATGAAGGAAATCAGGCAAACACGCAAAGCCAAAGACATCCAAATTGTAGAATCAACCTCATCTGAGTTTTTTGACATCAACCTGCCCGACCTATACAATAAAAAAAGAAACCTTTCATCCCTAAAAGGGAAAGTGGTACTGCTGGATTTCACCGCCTATCAGACGGACTTTTCCTCATCCAGAAATATGTATTTCAGGGAATTGTACGAAGAGTTTTCCAATCAGGGTTTTGTCATTTATCAGGTATCGTTCGATACAGACGAACAATTTTGGAAAACCAGTGCCTCGAACCTTCCTTGGATTTGTGTGAGGGACGCCAACAGCGACCGCTCCGAGTTACTGACCAAATACAACATCAGTCAACTTCCGACATTTTTCGTCCTGAACAAGGAGGGATCGATCGTAGCAAGAGACTCACAGATAAGCGATCTCTATAAGGAGATTCAGAAGCTGCTTTAAAAAAAATGTTATAAAACAGCAGCCCGGGTCTTGACATCGTCGCATTTAATTTATACATTTGCAACAAGATAAATGAGAGTTCCGGTTCCGGCCGGAATTCTTTTTGTTTTTTAGTCCAACCTAATTATTGAAAAAAAAAGGAGGAACAGTACATGGCAGTAAGCTACATGACCGAATACGGTTACAAAAAATTACAAAAAGAAATCGAGCACCTCGAACTGGTGGAACGCCCAAGAATTTCTCTGCAGATTGCGGATGCCCGCGATAAGGGTGACTTATCCGAAAATGCTGAATATGATGCGGCAAAAGAAGCTCAAGGCATGCTCGAAATGAAAATATCCCAACTGAAAGAGTTGTTCCTGAGCGCCCGTATTCTGGACGAAAGCCGTATCAATACCGATACCGTACAGATACTGACAACGGTAACACTGCTGAACACCAAGACCAAGCAAGTTTTTGACTATACGATTGTGTCCGAGTCCGAAGCCAACCTGAAAGAAAAGAAGATCTCAGTCAGCACTCCAATTGCAAAAGGACTTCTTGGGAAACGGAAGGGGGACATCGTTGACATCCCGGTTCCTGCCGGTGTGATCACATTAAAGGTCCAAAATATTGAATTAGTTAAATAGATCATGGCAACCATATTCAGTAAAATTGTCGCCGGAGACATTCCGTGTTACAAGATTGCGGAAAACGATCGTTTCTTTGCTTTCCTTGATATCAATCCGTTATCAAAAGGACATACCTTGGTTATTCCCAAACAGGAGATTGATTATCTGTTTCATTTGTCTGATAAAGATTACTCAGACATTCACCTGTTTGCCAAGCAAATAGCTGCGGCCATTGAGAAAGCTATTCCCTGCAAGCGCATCGGCATGGCTGTGATTGGACTGGAAGTGCCTCATGCGCACATCCACCTCGTCCCAATCCAAAAAGAATCGGATATGTTTTTTTCAAACCCCAAACTGAAACTGTCCAACGAGGAGATGGAGCAGATAGCTGCCTCCATACGCAACCAGCTAGCCTGATCATTTCACTGCTAAAAACAAAAGCCGTTCAACAGGAGAAGTTTGAACGGCCTTTGTTTTATTGTCTGATCCACAGACACCTCTTGAAACAAGAGGCAATAGAGCATCATATGCCCGGTGGTGTTTCTATTATTTAGCTATGCGGAAACCCGCAGAGCCAGCATAGTTTGACGGTAAATTACCAGCCCTGTAGCTGACACTAAGTGTTGCCACATTTGTATCAGCCCAGCCTCCGCCTCTTCTTACCTTTTTTGTGATACCTTTAGCGGCAGCGGCCTCATCATCAAGACCTGCCGGATTCGTTTGAGTAGCTGAAGAATACGTCGAGTACCAATCTTCGCACCATTCCCACACATTCCCGCTCATATCGTAAACACCGGCTTCATTGGCCAATTTACCGCCACCAACCTGAGCAGAATACTCAACAGGATCCGCCTCGTACGTATTGGCGTAATACCAGGCAACATCTCCTGGAGTATTGCTTCCGCTGTATACATAGCCTTTACTGTATTTGCCGCCCCTGGCTGCATATTCCCATTCGGCTTCAGTCGGCAAATGTCCTCCTGCCCAACGACAGTATTCATCAGCACCGTACCAGGTCACAAAGGTCACCGGACGATTTTCATATCCTTTTTGCGGATACCAGCAAGCATTATCCGTACTATAGTATAAACTTTTAGCATTGGCATATATCAGGGTATAACTCGTCCCGTTATGTGTCATGCAAGTGCCGCCGCTGCCCACTTTCCGGCTGTTCAGGAATTGAGCAAACTGAGTTGTGGTGACTTCTTTTTCTCCGATGTTGAAACTCTTCAACGTCACTGTATGGACAGGTGTATTGTCATCATTGGCTGTTCCTTCGCTGGTGCCTCCCATGTCAAAAGGGATTTCGCCTTCAATAAAGACCAGATTCATGACAGGATTGGTTGGAATGAATGAATAGGTCGTCCCATAATAGGTTGTATCGCCAAGACTGGCATAGGCTCTGAAATGATACGTCGAATCTGGGCTCAGGCCTGTCAGTTTAACCGTAAAATCAGTCAAGGAACCATCAGAAGAAATGTGCCGGCTATTATACGCTTTAGGATATGTAAGGGTCGTTGAGAAGCATACACCTGCATCCACTAGATTATCACCTGTAATGGCTACCGTGCAACGGATATCAGCCGAAGTCCCGGTTACGTTCTCAACCTGGTACGTTTTGGCCGTTACTGAAACATCGTCTTTACAAGACTGAAAGGCTAGCCCGATAGTCAGAGCCATAGCGGCCATGAATTTCTGTTCAAGATTCGTTATATGCATATTCTTTTTGGATAGAGACAAATGAGATGGCTTTCAAAAAGGTCCACAAAGAAACATCTTTATCGGCAGATCAGGCTGTACAGCCTCCGCCCAATCATGCGCAAATGTAGGAAAAACCACCTGCTTCTGCAATTTCGACGGCAATAATAAGCATTTTTAAACAAATGCCTTCAAAGGTCTCTGCCAAAGACAAAAAAAGAATGGTAAAAAGAGATTAAAAAAGATTAAACCCAGGGAACGCCCTAAACTTTGGATTCCTCCTCAAGGAACGGAGCAGCCAATTTTCTGAGGTTAAGCCGGGTCTACATCAAAGACAATCTGTACCGATTTAAAATCAGGTTGTTCCTTCACCTGGTCGCGGATATGGCACAAAACCTGCTTCGCCTCCGAGGCCGACGCACTAATCTCCAGTTTGAGCAGGAGAGACTGCAAATACATGTTTTTGATGCGGGAAACCGGAGGTTGGTCCGGTCCCAGCAACCGGTGGGCAAACACTTTCTCACCCAACGAAGCGAACAATAGCGCAGCCCGCCTTACAACAGTCGCATCAACGTGCTTGAACATCAATTGAATAATTCTTGTATATGGCGGATAATCAAATAGTTGTCTCAACGACGTTTCCTCGTTAAAAAAGGCGGTGTAATCATTACTGATGACATGCTTAATGACAGGATTGTCCGGATGAGACGTCTGAATCACGACAACTCCCTTCCGGCCTGATCTCCCCGCCCGCCCGCTGACTTGCGCCATCAGCTGAAAGGCCCTTTCCTGCGCTCTGAAATCCGGAAAGCCCATCATCTGATCGGCATTCAAAATACCGACCACCTTGACCCGGCTAAAATCAAGACCTTTGGAGACCATTTGCGTACCGATCAGCACGTCCATCTTCCCTTCTCCGAATTGTTGAAGGATCTGTTCAAAGGAATGCCTACCTCTGGTCGTGTCCGTATCAAGTCTGGAGGTTCTTGCTTCCGGGAAAAGCCGATGGACTTCCTCTTCGACCTGCTCTGTTCCGAAGCCGCCTGTAGTCAGACCTGGTTCTCCACAAGAAGGGCATCTGGACGGAACGTCCGTTTCAAAGCCACAATAATGGCAACTTAATTGGTGACGGTATTTATGATACGTTAATGAGACATCACAGTGACTGCATTTGGGGATCCAGCCACAGACTTTACATTCAAGCATGGGTGCATACCCTCGTCTGTTCTGAAACAGGATGACTTGTTCTCCCGTTTCCAGGGCTGCCTGTATATAGTCAAGCAAAACAGGTGAAAAAAAAGATTTCATCCGCTTCTTCCGCTTTAGCTCTTTTGTATCTACCGCAACGATGTCAGGCAACTGAGCGTTTGCATACCGGCAGGATAGTTCGACCAGACCTGATTTTCCCATCAGACAATTGGCATACGATTCGACTGATGGCGTCGCTGTCCCTAAAAGTGTTTTTGCGCCAAACCGGGCAGCCAGCACCATCGCCGCATTTCTGGCATTGTAGCGGGGAGCGGGCTCTTGTTGCTTGTAGCTGCTGTCATGCTCCTCATCCACAATGACGAGCCCCAACGAATGGAAAGGCAGAAACACAGACGAACGCGCACCCAATATGACCTTAAGCCCATTGTTTTGCTGTACCTGATGCCAGATAGCCACCCTCTCTGCATCGGCCATGCTTGAATGATAAACGCCAAGGACTTCACCGAAAACCCGTTCCAAACGGCTGGAAAGCTGGGTGGTCAACGCTATTTCAGGGACCAGATACAGCACTTGCTTGCCGGCATCCAGACATTCCTGAATCAGATGCATGTAAATTTCCGTTTTCCCGGAAGAGGTTACCCCATGCAACAGGCAGACAGCCTGCTTTTCAAACTGTTGATGAATTGCGTCCAAGGCTGCCTGTTGATGGACATTCAGCGAAGCGACTCCTGCCGGGCCGGTCTTACGCTCAGAGACCTCATTGACAGCCTTGTCAACGCATTCCAAAATCTCCGAAGTGCACAAGGCTTTCAATAAGGCAGTTGAGGCTCCGGTCTGTTCCAACAAAACAGTCTTTTCAACCTCACCGACTGTTTCCCCTTTATCCAAGGGGGCCGCCAAATCCAGATACTTCAGTAGCAACGCCGCCTGTTTCCTGGCCCTTGAAAGGTGGTCCAACGCCTGGTTCAACGCATCCGGATCCGTTCTGTAAGCGGCTGTCAACCGCACATAGGTCCGTTTTTTAGTCCGGTACGACGTACGAATGTCTTCGGACACAACCACCAACCCCTTTTCCATCAGCTGCTGGACCAATGGCAAAATACTGGCAATGCCACATAATTTGCCCAATGCCTGAAGAGGTATTTCCCGGCCTGGTGGCAACACGTCCAGTACGTTGAGCTCCCTTTCTTTTAAAGGAAGACCGGTTTCAGAGACGTCCGTTCTGGCAACGACGGTCTCACTCTCCAGTTTCAGGCCGGCAGGTAAGGCGGCTTTCATGACCTCCCCTTCCGTACACAGATAATAGGAAGCAATCCACTTCCAGAATTGGAGGTGTTTTTCATTTACGATCGGAGCTGCGCCCAAAACAGCGACAATCTGCTTGACCGTATGAGCCTCAGGCCTTCGGGAATGGAGTGCTGTCACTATGCCGGTTACGAGTTTTCTGGCGCCAAACGGTACGATGACAGCCCGGCCTGTTTGAAGATCAGCCAGCCATTCATTACCCACTTCGTAGGTAAATGTGCTGTCAAGCGGCAACGGGAGCAAGACGTCAGCATACATCACCTGGTTCATTCAATTTTCAAGGTTGCCAGCAATGGATAGTGGTCAGAAATTCTGACTTTATCGCGTTTGATCGTTACGGTCTCAATATTTTTCGAATGCAGTATATAATCGATCCTGAACAGGAACAGGTTTTCGTGAAACGTGTTGCCCCAGCCAGATCCTTTATCGATCCAGCAATCAGTCATCCCTTTGCTGATGGTCCTATACACATAGGAACCAGGCACGTCATTGAAATCGCCGCACACGACTACCTGATACGGTGAATTCCTGATTTCTTTCGCTACCACCACGGCCTGGCTGGCACGAATGGATGTGGCATTGCCCACCTTGCTGCCCAACATCTCTGCTACGGTAGTCAGCTCCTTTGATTCTCTCCGGGTAATCAGTTGAGTATATTCATCTTTTTCCTTCGGATTCAGTTTGTTCGATTCCAGGTGGTTGTTTATGATCCTGATACGTTGTCCATTGACTTTTATATCATATAAATAGGATGAATTGGACTGGCTCTCGTACTCGATACGCCGGCATCTGAGTACCGGGTATTTTGACAGACAAACCACCGAATACCGGCCTTCCCAAGCTCCGCTCTTCATATATGGATAAGCCCTCAGCGCTTTTTTGACGTTGGGATCGTTTGAATAATCTCTAATGAATTTTTCGCCGGTTTCCTGCATACAGACAACGTCTGCATCGGTCTCGCTGATGTATTTCACAACCGGATTCAGCCCGTCTTCGTACGGACCTTTTACAAAATCCATGTTCATCACGTTGAATGTCAATACGGTCAGTGTTTTTCCGGAAGTGTTTTCATCATGTATCAGGTTGATGGGAAACCATGCTTTATACGAACCGACCGTCAATAAAAAGCCACATAAAGAAAACAACATCCAGATCTTAAAACGTATGAGCCAATAGATAAAAAAGGCCACATTGGCCAATGCAAAAAATGGGAAAGCATATCCGAACAAGGCAAGCAACGTCATGTGATCAGGCCTTGCCAGATAAGCATACCCACTAACAATCAGCAAGAGCACGACAATCGCATTCGCCGTCAAAAGGACGGAGTGTAAAATGCGTGTGATTACCTGTGGAAAAGATTGACGTTTCACTACTGACTCAATTTTTAAGGTTTAAAAAGAGTGTTAAGCAGCTCACTCAAACATAGCCTGTTGTTGCAACCCTTTTTTCATCCGGAAATGGCATCCTGGCCAGATCAGTTTGTCCGATCGCTGACATCAAACAACTGCTTTTTTTCGTCCTGGCTCAAGCTATCATATCCGGATTGTTTTACTTTATCGAGAATGGCATCCAACCTGGCTGCCTCTCTTTTCTTTTTGTCCAAGTAGGATTTGTCAACGTCAGCAGACCGAAAGGTTGTTTCCTTGGTTGACCGCTGATAGCTGACGCGCATTCTGGAACGTTTCGACGGCCGGTTGGCTGACCGCTTTGAGCACAATGAGATCAACGGATTCAGCCATGCCGCCAGATCTTTTCCTCTTCTCATGGACAGCCCGACAATAAGTCCCCATACTGCCCCTCCGAAATGTGCCAGTCCTACTCCGGCATTGGCTTCGTTGAACCCCAGCAAGTCAAGAACAATCATGACAAGAGCCAGATATTTGAGCTTCAGGTTTCCCAGCATGAAGAGAGACACCGGTTCATCCGGACTATAGACAGTCGCAGCAATGCACAAGGCCATAACCGAAGCAGAAGCGCCAATCAGTGGGCTCTGCATCTGAAGCCCGCTAAAAAAGGGCAAGTATTCGTATCCGAATAAGAAAAACAGCGCTCCTGTAAGGCCACCCAACACATAATGGGCCCCCAGTTGCCGTTCGCTGTACCACCGTAGAAACATCTTGCCAAAAAAATACAGCCAAAGCATGTTCATGAAGAGGTGCATCAGATCATAGTGCACGAACATGTAGGTCAGCGCTGTCCATGGCCGTTGAAGGAAAGCATCAAGGCCAGCAGGCATTTGTATCCAGTCCAGCAGCTCCTTCCCCTTCAGTCCGGTCAGACTAAGCAGAACAAACAACAGCCTGATCAGCAAAAAAAGGCCGGCATTGATGTAAATGAGTCTTATGACGACGGTGCCCCGTAGGTAAGATTGTTTCAGTTTATCCCAAAAAGAAGCCATTTCCTATTCCTTTCTTTTTCCAAT
>Ga0183100_1001035_pt1 | contig 15585 bp, 12 predicted proteins | sample Biomet2_FD_127789 | JGI IMG/M metagenome (GOLD analysis project Ga0183100, IMG submission 127789) | Microbial communities from bioreactor (seeded with anoxic lake sediment) at LBNL, California, USA - Biofuel metagenome 2 | ecosystem: Engineered > Bioreactor > Anaerobic > Unclassified ...
GGACGTGCAGCTCGGCCTTCGTCCCGCACCGCTCGTAGCCTTGCAGCAAGAGGTCGAGGCCCTTGTGCTTCTCCAGCACCCCCACGAAGACGAAGTGCGGCACAGCCGCCTTCCTCGCCACCTCTCCCGGAGGGGGGACGAAGTTCGGGAGCACTGTGGAGTACAGCCCCGCGCGCTCCCTCAGGAACCGGGCCATGTACCCGGAGGGAGCGATGATCCGGTCCACGCCCTCCAATCTCTTCCTGAACCCTCCGCCCCGCCACAGCTGGGGCGGGCGGCCGGTCCGGAGCGAGCAGGTCACGCACCGGTTCCGGGTGCACGTCGCCCGGCCCAGGTACTCCAGGTCGCTGCGGGGACATACTGGCCAATGGTCGTGCGCGGTGAACAGCTGGGGCACCCCGGCGGGGTCGAGCATTCCCTGCCCCAAAAGGGAGATGTTATGATGATGCAACCACGACGGTCGGACCTCGTGCATGACCCGCCGCAGCTCGCGCTCGGCCGCCCTGCTCCGCCCGGTGATATACGTCAGCTCCGAGGACGCCCCCCCGAGCCTGGTGCTGACCGGGTGCACGATGACGTCGGAGACCAAGGGCTTCGGGTCCTTGCCCCTGGCCTTGAGGACGTAGGCGTCCCGGCTGTGGATGACATGGACCTCGTGGCCCCGTCTCACGAGCTCCTCGGCGAGGTACCTCACGTGCACCGCGTCCCCGCCCAGGTGGTAGGGCGGGTAGAAGGTGGAGGTCATCACTATGCGTTCGGTCTCCATCCTAGTGCGCGTCCTTCATGCCGTGGAACACGTAATTGTTCGTGATCTTCATCGCATACCTGGTCGCCAGGTACAGGTCGGACGGCTCCTGGACGAGGTGCTTGGCGTTCGACAGCCACCACCTTCCGGAGGTGTACAGCGTCTTGTACGCCATCTTCCTGGCCTTGTCCAGGTCCTCCGGGCTCATCTTTTCCGTTCCCACCACCGAGGCGTGCTGGTACATCTTGCGGAAGTCCGGCTCCTCCAGCCCGGGCAGGCCGTAGATCTGCTCGTGCAGCCGGGTGCCCGGGTAGGGGACGGCGACGTTGAACTGGGCCGACGTGGGCAGGGTCTCGCGGACGAACTTGAGCGTCTCGTGGACGCTGTCCCAATCCTCGCCCGGTAGGCCGAAGATGAAGGAGCACAGGACCTTCAGCCGAGCGGCCTTGGCCGCCAGGACGGCGTCCTTGGCCTGCTGCACGGTGACGTGCTTCTCCACCGAATCGAGGATGCGCTGGCTGCCGGACTCGATGCCGAAGGAGATGCCCCGGCAGCCGGCCTTGCGCATGAGGTCCAGGAGCTCCTGGTCGACCAGGTGGGCCCGGGTGTTGCAGTACCACTTGATCCTCATGTCCTCCTCGATGAGGCTGCGGCAGATGTCCTCCACCCGCTTCCGGTTGAAGGTAAAGGTCTCGTCGAAGAACGACGCGGTCCGCAGCCCGAAATGCTCCTTGAGGTACCTCAGCTCTTCCATGATGTGGGGCGCGGTCCTCATCTTCCAGGGAGTGCCGGCGACGGTGCAGAAGGAGCACTTGAACGGGCAGCCTTTGCTGGTATAGAGAATCGTGAACGGCCTCCCCGCCGGGGCCGTGACGTAGTAGGGGTCAAGGTCCGGCAGCAGGTCGAAGGCCGGGAGGGGCATCGAGTCGTAGTCCTTGAGGGGCGCGGACGGGGCGGTGGTCTTGACCTCGCCGCCCTCGCGGTAGGCGATCCCCGCCACGCCGTCCAGCGGTTTTCCGGTAGCGAGCGCGTCCACGAGCGCCGGCGCCACGACCTCGTAGTCCTGGCGGACGTAGTAATCCTGGTCCGGGGCCTCGTTCAGCACCTGCTTGGGCATGGTGTGGAGGGTCCAGCATATGCCGGCGGTGGTGATGCTCTTGTCCACCCCCTTGACGATGGAGGAGGTCTTCTGGTCCCAGTCGAAGGTGGTGGGGGTGAAGCGGTACATCACCACGTCCGGGCGGACCTCCCTTACCTTCTGCTCCAGGTCACTGTACCCCAGCTGCCTTCCGTTGAGGTCCACCAGGGAGACCTCGTGCCCGGCGTTGCGGAGCAGGGCCCCGATCTGCAGCAAGGAGTATGGCTCCAGTACCGAGTAGCGTTCAGTGATCTCACATCTCTCTTCACGAATTACCGATATGCCCTCGAACCTCGGGGGGTTGATGAGCAGGACCTTCAATGCCATCCGTCCACAGTCTCCTTGTACACTTCAGCGGTGCGCTGGGCCATCACCTGGGCGCTGAACTCCTTCAGCACCCTTTCCCTGGCGCGCATGCACAGCGTTCTCGCCAGCCGGTGGTCTCCCAGGACCGTATTAAGACTTTCTGCCAAAGCCGCCGCGTCCCGGGGCGGCACTAGCATCCCGGTGGAGTTGTGCTCGATCATTTCCGGGACCCCGCCGACCCTGGTGGCGACGACCGGCGTGCCGCAGGCCATCGCTTCCAGCAGGGTCATGGGAAAGCTTTCGGAGTAAGAGGGAAGCATGAACGCCGAGGCCAGAGGATACAGGTAAGGCATCTGGTGGTAGGCCACCGGGCCGATGAAGCGGCACCTCTCGGGGGGAAGCCCGAGATTGCTGGCCATGGCCTTCCACTGCTCGTCGTTCCCGTTCCCGGCGAAGACGAAGGTCGGCTTGAGAGCGGGATCGACCAATGCGGCCGCTTCCAGCGCCGTGGGGATGCCCTTGAGGGCGATCATGCGGCCGGAGAACAGCACGATGTTGTCGAGCCCCTTGAGCGAGGGAAACCTCTCTAGACATTCGTCCATGCTCCGGGGGGCGAACATCGAGGTGTCGATCCCGTTGTGGATGACCCTTGACGAGCAGTGGGCCCCCAGGCGGTCCTGGCACCACTCCCGGATGAAATCGGACACATAGATGAGCGAGCTGCAACGGCTCATGTACACCCGCTCGATGGTCTTCAGCAGCGGGAGCAGCAGCAGGGTCATCTTCTCCGATGCTTCCAGCTTGTCCAGCGGCAGGTTGGCGGACTTGGTCCCCAGGCGCTGGGAGCCGATGGTGCTGTGCACCGTGGTGACCGAGGGGATCTTCTCCCCCAGCACCTTGAACATGAGATCGGACATCTGCGCGTGGTTGGCGTGCAAGAGGTCAAAATGGTAGGAATCGTTCAGCTGGGAGAAGGAGCGCCAGAGGGATATCTGGAACTGGTTATTGTACATGAAGGTGTCCTTGGCGGTGCCCAGCGTGTGTACTGTGACATTGTCCGCCTGGGGCACCTGTCCCTCCTTCCCCAGGCAGATGACATGGACCTCATAGTCGGGCGGGAGGTTCTTGGCCAGCTGGACCACATAGCTCCCTACCCCGCCCCAGCTGAGGAACTCTGGGGTGACCATGGCTACGCGCATTAGATCCTCTAGATATGGTGAGCGGACAGGCGCGGGGCGGCGGTCTCGGTCCGCTTGGCCACCCTCATGTCGAACTCTCCACCAGCGCTCCAGAAGCGCCGCTCCATCAGCTTGGTCATGATGGTGACCCCGGCCTTGAGGGGCACGAGCTTGGTCTCCCCGGCCCGGGGAAGGTAGTTGATGGCTATCTCTTCCAGCCGCAGCCCCTTCTTCACGGTCTCGGCGAACATCTCGGCCTCCAGCTCAAAGTGCTTGGAGTCCAGCTCCAGCGTGCGCAACGCATGGGCGTTGAAGCCCCACATCCCGGTGCACAGGTCGGTGCAGGGGTGCTGGTACAAGAGGGTAGCGATGTCGCTCAACACGATGTTACCGAAGTGGTTCAGAGGGGTCATGGCCCCCTCGGCGATGTTCCCCTTGAAGCGGGAGCCCATCACGACATCCGCGCCCGCTTCCAAGGCCGAGATCACATCGGGTATGTAGCGTGGCGGATAGGTTCCGTCGGCGTCGATCATGATCAGATACTTGGCGTCCAGCATGGAGGCCAGGTCCGAGAACTTGGCGCACAGGCCACCGGTCAGGGCGAGGACCTTGGGCACCACCTCGCGGGGATCGCACAGCGCGATCGCCTGGCGCACCCCGAGCCCCTTTCCCTTTCCCTTCTGGACTAGAACATACGCGCCCTTCTCGCGGGCGATGGCAAGGGTCCTATCGGTCGATTGTCCGTCGACCACTACTACGCGGACCTCAAACCCCCTGTTCATGAGTTCCTTGCGCGGAATATCATCAATAACTTTCCCGATACTGCGCTCCTCATTGAGCGCTGGGATCATCACTACTACCTTACCTGCGGTCACAATTTCATCCCCGTATACACTGTGCTAGCTCTAATACTCTTGGTCCTTCTGGTGTCGATACTGTTCGCTCTCTGCACTTCTTTAGCCCCTTCAGCTACTTTGCCAGTAGCCCCAACTTTTATTATTCGCGCGGAGGATTTATTTGTCATAGGCCATATATAAAATTTTGTTTTTGACTGTCCAGGCTTTTGTCTAGATTAAGTCATATCATTATGCATACCGGTATTGTCTGACAGTTTATGGTACTTTCGTCTGACAGATGTCAGTAAGAGGGCCGTGGAGGTCAGGAAGACCGCGGCGAAGCAGACCAACAGGGCCGCCCGGTAGCCGGTCAGCCCTGGCCCCTGGGACACGATGATGAAATATATTCCCTCTAGCCCCGAGATCGCCATGACCGGGAAGGAGGTGATCGCCAGCCCCCTTCTCTCCCACTTAGTATATGTAGATACCGAGCGCAGGGCCTTCCACGGCCCCAGAGCGATCAATATGATCAGGGCGGCGAGGGCGAAGAACACTATCTCCATGTGAATGTCGTACGCGCTGTTGAACTCGTTGATCTGGAACCATTCCGAGGACCATGGGTAGAACGGAGCGACGGACCCGATGTAGGCGTCCCCCAGCAGATGGCTCCCCGCCGCGGCCACCGCCAGGCCCAGCAGGGCCGGCCGAGGACGGCTGAGGATGATCAGCGGAACGAACACCGCCAGGAGCATCGCCCCCAGGCCAATGAGGGAGTGGGAGAGGTATCTGAGCGGGCCCAGGTGCAGGAAGTCCGGCAGGAGGGCAAAGAACATCAAGTAGGAGAGGGCGAGCCCTCTCTCCCGCTTCAGGTAGACGATGAAGGGGAGGCATACGAGGAACGAGAATGCCACATGGCCAGGTAACCACATTATTGCACCTTTCGATGGCCGACCTGTCCGGCCGCGTGGTCAATGGTCCGCCCCACGATTTCAACCTTTTCATCGTTTTCGCAGGGAGCGAAGCACGGGGTGGCTGTTTTTCCATTGCTAGACGAAGGTAGTTATATATGGGCTCTGTTTGGATAGTCCCGGCACTCGACCCGAAGGGCTATCCAATGAGCAAGGAAGAAGGAAAAATCAGACCCGTGTTCCTTTACGCTTTGAGCTTCCTAGGCATGGCCATATGTCTGCTCTCCTCGCTCGGCTACGAGATCGAGTCGGTACCCTTGGGTACCCCGTTCGGCTATTTCGGGCTGCTACCGTTCTCGTACTGGGTGGGCATACTGTTCCTGACCCTGTCCCTGGGCCTGGGGATCCGCACGGACTCGGAGACCGCGTTCCTCATCCAGGCCATGCTGCTGTTCGTGGCGCTATGGGGCGCTCCGGCCCTCTTCTCCAAGTACCCCAGCGTATGGGACTCCTACGTTCATTACAACTCCTCGCTGCAGTTGGTAAATCATGGCTATCTGCTGAACGATGATCTCAATTCATATGCGTTCAACTATCCTGGGTTCTTCGTCCTCGGGGCATCGTACATCTTGCTGGGCAACCCGGACGCCCTGCTGTTCCTGAGGTTGTACCCCATCTTCGCGGCGGTCATGACCATCGCCGCCCTGTACTTGTTCGCCCGCACCTACGTCCCCCGGTTGGACTACCGGCTGGCGTTCCTCTTCTCCGCTTTCGCCAACGTCTGGTTGCAGTTCCACTTTTCGCCCGAGTCCATGGGCCTGGTGGCCGGGCTGCTGGTGTTCGTGTGTCTGGAGCGGGAAGGGAAGGAGTGGCTGTACGCCGCTATGTTCCTGTTCGCGTTCATCGTCATCTCTCATCCCACCACCCTCATCTTCGTGCTAGGGGCTATCTTCCTCAAGGAGCTCGTGGCCCGGGTCCTCCGGGTGGCGGTCGCCCGCAAGCACCCTATCAAGTGGGGCCGGCCCTGGCCGGTCGGGGTCTTCATCCTCATATGGCTAGGATGGTTCTTCACCGGGGCCTCGACCTTCTCCCTCAACCTGGTCAAGTTCGTGACCGACCGGGCGGACCAGCTGATGAACATCAACGAAGGCGTCCAGCAGCAGATCACCATGAGGACGACCCCCGAGAACATCCTCGGGACTCTCTATCCTCAGTTAAGGACGGGGATGATGGTGATCTTCGCGGCGCTGACCCTGCTCGCCCTGCTGGTGTTCCTGGTCCAGCGCCGGAAGGGCCCGGTGAGCATGCCCAGCAACATCCTGGCGCTGTTCCTTATCGCCCTGGCCATCATCCCCCTGGATATCGTCCTGTTCAACGGCCAGCTGTACGACCGCGGCATCATGTACATCGTGCTGGTCGCACCCATGGTGTTCGTGCCCCTACTGATGGGCAAGAAACACCGTCTCGCCCGCCCCCTGCTGGGAGTGCTCGTGGCCCTGGTGGTGGTGGCCGGGTGCTCGACCATGTTCTACCAGGAAGCGCTGTACATCACCAACGACCGGGGCATCACCGCCGCCGATTACTTCTCCCAGCTCGATTTCACCCCGGTCGCCGGAGGATTCTACCCCTACGACGTGTGGAGCGCGCACGGGGAGGACTACACGAGGATCAAGATGATCTCCCTCTGGAACGAGACTCCTGCGGTCATCACCAGCTATATGCAAGGTGGGGTGGTGTTCCTGTTCGACAATACGACCGAGATGTGGTACCGTCAATGGGGTACCCAGGAGGTCTATAACTACTACACGTCAACGGCCCCCGATCAATACAAGATATACGACAACGGGATGTACTGGGCCATCTACTTGGCGGGGTAGCGTGATGAGGATCGGACTGGTCAATCTCATAACCAAGACCGCGGATGTCCAGGCCGACGCATCGGTCATGCGCACCCAGGGCCTCCGCCCCGGCACCGACACCGACCTGAACATCGTGGAGACGGGCAAGAGGCTGGTGAAGCAGGGGCACGAGGTCACCGTCTTCGTGGCCGACGTCTACCGTCCGGAGAGGAGCGGGGACCTCGGAGGGGTCAAGGTCGAGTACATCCCCACCCGCCTGCAGAAGGTGTTCCCCCCGTCCCTCGCCCCCCTGACCCCGTCGCTGCTCAAGGACATCCCGCGGATGAAGCTGGACGTCGTGCAGTCAGGGGAGGTCTTCCAGCCGGGGACCGTCCTCACCTGGTCGGCCTCCCGCGAGGGCCCCCCCATGTTCATCTGGCAGGAGCTGGACATCTACATGAAGGGGCCGCTGGGCTGGGCCCAGAAGCAGTTCTACCGCACGCTGGGCAAGGCCGTGGTGAAGGGGTGCCGCAGGCTCATCCCCCGCTCCCGCTCGGCCGCCGGCCACCTGCGGCAGGCCGGGGTGCCCGCGGACCGCATCGCCCCGGTGGTGCACTCCGGGGTCGACACTAGCATCTACCGCCCGTTGCACAAGGGGGACTCCCGGGCCCGGTTCGGGATCGACGAGGACCGGAACGTCCTGCTGTGCATCGGCCGAATGCACGAGAACAAGGGCATGGACCTCCTGGTGCAGGCGATGACCCGAGTGAAGGTCAGCGACCCGGAGTGCCTGCTGGTGCTCAAGGGGACCGGCCCCCAGGAGAAGGCCCTCCGGTCCCTGGTGAGGGACCTGGACCTGGGGGAGAACGTCATCATCATGACCGACCGGCTGGACCAGGGGGACATGGCCAAGCTGTACAACTGCGCGGACCTGCTCACGGTGGCCTCGCGCACCGACCTGTTCCCGTTCACCGCCATCGAGGCCATCTCCTGCGGGGTGCCGGTGGCGACCTCCTTCGCCCGGGGCCTGAAGAGCGACATCGTGGATGCTGGGGCGGGGGCCATGATCTCCCCCGAGCCCCCGAGGATGGCCTCCGACCTGCTATGTCTCTTGGAGGACCCGGTCAGGCTCGACCTCCTGGGCTCCAAGGCCAGGGAGCTGGCCCTGAAGGACTTCAGCTACGAGGTGGGCGCCGACCGGCTGGCCAGCATCTACTCCGAGGGGATGGAATGAAGGTCGCGTTCATACCCAAGGTGGAGGTGGACCCGGCGAACTCGGAGCGTACGCCCAAGCTCCTGTACCTGCTGTCGCAGTGGTTCGACGTCCTGCCCATCGCCACGGGCGCGTTGGACAAGAAGGTCTACGACCAGTCCGGGAACCGCTTCTCCCGCTACGTGATGTTCGTCCTCAACGAGCTGAGCATCGCCTGGTCTACCCTCCGGCAGGGGAAGAGGGAGAGGGCATCGGTCATCTTCGCCGAGGGGACCTACTACTCGCTGGCCGGCGGGTTCGCGGCCAGGGTGCTGGGGGTGCCCATGGTGTGGGACAACCACGGCAACATCAAGGACTTCGCCACCACCCTGGGGAAGAGCGCCTTCTTCCTGCGGGGGAACCTCTTGCTGGAGCGGCTGCTGGTGCGGATGGCCAGCAAGGTGCTGGTGGTGTCGGGCAAGGAAGTGGAGGCGTACCGCGCCCTGGGCTTCGACACCTCGAAGTTTGTGGTCCTCCCGACCTGCGCGGACATGTCCCTGGTCGACGCCAGGACGAGGAGCAGAGAGGAGGCTCGGAAGGAGCTGGGCATCGACAGCGGGGCCAAGGTCGTGCTCTTCTTCGGCACTCTCAAGTACATGCCCAACCTCGACGCCGCGCAGTACATCGCCCAGGAGATGTACCCCCAGGTGGCCGCAGAGGTCCCCAAGGTCGAGGTGTACATCGCCGGCAGCGGGAAGCTCGGAGGGGACGTCCCCGCCGGGGTGAGGATGCTCGGCTTCGTGCCCGACCTGTACCTATGGCTGGCGGCCGCGGACGTCTGCGTCGCCCCCATGTGGAAGGGGGTGGGCATCCTGACCAAGGTGATCGACATGCTGTCGGCCGGCCGGCCCACGGTGGTCAGCCCCCTGGCCCTGGAAGGGATACCGGAGCTGGAGCACGGGACGAACTGCCTGGTGGGCAAGGACCGCGAGGACTTCTCCCGCCAGGTCGCCGCCCTGCTGCAGGACCCCGCGCTGGCCGAGAGGCTGGCGAACAAGGGCCGGGAGCTGGTGGAGTCCTCGTACTCCTGGGAGGTCATGGCCCCCCGCCTCCGGGAGCTGATATCGGCACTGGCGGACGACCGACAAGTTCATAACGGGAACGTATCAATGGCTGAGAGACGGTGATGGTCTAGAAATGGTGCTAAAGGCGGGAAAGGTCCTCATCGGGCCGGGAAGACCGTACGACCTGGTCATCATCTGCTTGCTGGTGGTAGCAGCCCTGCTGATGTCCCTCACCGGGACGGAGGGCCCGCTGCGGTGGGCCATAGCCTTCCTGGCAGTGTTCTTCTGCCCCGGCTACGGCATCGTATCGGCCCTGTTCCCAGGGCGGAAGGCCCTGCTGTCCCAGACCACCATCGTGCGCCGGGAGGAGCACCTGCTGGACATCGGCATGATGGAGCGGGTCGTGCTGGGCGTAGGCCTGTCCGTGGCAGTGATGGCGCTGGCCGGGACGGTCCTGACCCGAGGGATCGTGGGCTTCACCGAGATGGTGGTAGGGGTGGAGACCCTGATCATCACCTTCGTGTCCTCCATGGTCGCCATCGTCAGACGCTCCAGGCTCCCTCGGGGGGACCAGTTCGCGGTGGTCACCCGCATGAAGAAGCGGGTCCCGTTCACCGCGGCGGAGATGGGGGTCGCGGTGATCATCATCGCCGCGGCCATGGTCCTGTCGGTGGTGGCGATCAACGGCCTGTCGGCCAAGGCCGTGTCCGAACCGTACTCGGAGTTCGCCATGACCGGCTCGGACGGCGAGCTTTCGCACATGCCCAGCGTGCTCGCTACGAACCAGGCGGGCCTCATCAAGGTCACCGTCATCTCCCACGAGGGAGGCACTCAGCGCTTCCAGCTGACATTGACGCTGGAGGAATCGCCGAGCGCGGGCACGACCTTCGACCCGACCAAGCAGGTGTCGGTGACGACCGGCCAGCCGCGGTCCTACCTCTTCGACCTGAACGACGGGGAACGATGGGACCAGGTGATCACTTTCATCATACCGGTCAGCGGGCAGCACACCCTATACCTCGTTCTGGACGATGGGAGGGAGGTGAAGACTCTTTGGCTTCCCCTCACCATAACCTAGGCGCGCTGGCCATCGTGCCGCCCCTGGGCCTTGCCACATCGTTCCTGACCCCTGCGCTGGCGGTCAGCCTGGCCTGCCTCTTCGGAGTGCTGGTGCTGGGCATGATCTCTCGGGGGAACCTGAGGAGGGTGGCCCCGGTGGGCCTCTGCCTGCTCGCCCTGACCATCATCCTGTGGTCGCTGGCATTATGGAACGTCCTGTCCTGATCTACCCCGTGGCCAACTCTCAGAAGCTCCAGCGCGAGCTCCGATGGCCGGTGCTGGCGACGCTGACCGCGCCCCTGGCCCTGGGCTGCTTCGCGGTGTACCTGTACCGCCTCTCGGCCTCCGTGACGGCGGTGGCCTTGTCCCTGTCGTTCCTGGTCATCGGCCTCCTGGCCTGCACCGCCTTGCTCTTCCTCCACCCGCGGGAGGAAGTGTCGTTGGCCGCCTCCGCGGCGGCCCTCGTTCTCTCCGTGGCTCTCCTCGTCATCCTCCTTCCGGGCATCGGGACGGTCTACGCCGACGCCGCCCTCCTGGTCGCCGTGGCCGGGGGGACGGTGGCGGTGTACCTGGGAAAGGTCGAGATGCCCGATCTGGGAAGGCCGGTGCTGAGGGGGAGCTCGCTGGCTGGAGTGTTCCTTTTGCCCATGGGCCTGGCGCTGGGGGAGGCCCTCTTCCTCGGTCTCCGGTTCTGGGAGAGCTATCACATCAGTCCCTCGACCATCTTCCTGGTGCCGATGCTGGCGGCGTGGGGCTTCGTCGAGGAGGCCCTCTTCCGGGGCGTCCTCCTTCGATCGTCGGTCCCTCTGCTGGGGAGGAGAGGCGCGCTCGTTCTGTCCTCCTTCCTGTACGCATCGTTCATGCTGCTGTGGGGCTCCCTCCCCTTCGCCCTGTTCTCTTTCCTCCTGGGCCTGCTGATGGGTTTCCTCTATCTAGGGTCGCGTAGCCTTATGTACGTGGGGACCATTCACGCGCTCACCGACACCTGGATGGTCATCGCGTTCATCGTGTTGGGAATGGGAGCGATTTAATATCTGTTGCTCGATAAAACACCTTGGAACACGGGAAGTGCTTTGAGAGATGGACAAGGATAACGAGCCCGGTGTGACGGCCTCCCGGCCGACGGTGACGGTCATCGTGTGCACCTTCAACAGGAAGCCATGGCTGGAGAAGTGCCTGCGCTCGCTGGAGGAGCAGGAGGTCCGCGCCGATGAGGTGATGGTGGTCGACGGCCCATCGACCGATGGGACCCGCCAGATGCTGGAGGGGCTGGAGGGCCAGGGCCACATCGTGCTGGTGCGCCAGCCTAAACTGGATGGCATCTCCTCGGCCCGGAACCTCGGTCTGGAGAAGGCCACGGGGGAGGTCGTGTGCTACATCGACGACGATGCCGTGGCCCAGCCCGGCTGGCTGACATCGATCCTCTCCCCTTACCGCGACCCCCAGGTCGGAGGGGTAGGCGGGCCGGTCATGGACATGACCGGAAAGCTGACCATGGGCAAGAACGCGGTCGCCCCCGATGGCCGATGGTTCGACGAGTCCCGGGGGGAGAGCACCGACGGTCTGTCGCAGGTGATGGTCGGCTGCAACATGTCCTTCCGCCGCGAGGCGCTGCGGACGATCGGAGGGTTCGACTCCTACTTCCGCTACCACCAGGACGAGACCGATGCCTGCCTGGGCGTGCTGCACGCTGGGTACAAGATACTGTACCAGGACGGTGCGGCGGTGTGGCACGAGTGGTGCGAGGGCTCGTACCGCAAGGACCGCATCAAGTGGTACCTTAAGCTCCGGTACATGTGGGGCCGGAACACCGCCTACCTGGTGAGGAAGCACTTCAGCGATCGGGTGGGCTTCTCAGGCTACCTCGGAGCGCAGTTCGGCGGCTTCGTCCAGCGCCGGGCCCCCCAGCAGGCCGCGGTCTCGAGCAACGATGACAAGAAGGAGGAGCCGATGCCCCGCTTCTTCGTGGCCATGGTCATGTTCTCCGAGTTCTTCGGCATCTTCCGTGGCTGGAGGGACGGCGGGAGCGCCCGCTGAGCCTCCGGTTTTTTTTAAAAATATAAGCAGCTATTTGAACAGATGAGTTGAGTGGTGTCTGGCAAAGTTATTTTCTCGGTGCGTGCTCCTTAAAACAATTCTGTGAACTTAACCAGCTCAGCATTTAAACCCTAAGAACGTAACTCTATTCAGTGCGGCGGACAAGGGCCGATTTCTAAACTATTTGGATCCAGACCTTTACAACGAGGCTGAGTTTCAACGATACATCGATGGAGAATACAAGGCCTTCAAGGGTGATTACAAAGGGTATGGTGCGTACATGAAGGATACTCTCGTCTTCATTCACAAGAACCTGAAGGAGCTGGACGAATCACATTTGCTATTCGTCGGAGTCTTCTGCTGAACATTATTTGTGATGAATGGGGGCGGCCACTGGTCTTCGCGAGGGATTTAGTCAACCGAGTTAAGAATAAGTAAAAAAAGAAGATGTTTTCGGCCCGGTCATCGGGCCGTTGCCCTCAGCTACTGGAAGCTGGTGGTGGCCTCCGCGGCGACCGTGCTCGAGATCGTCCTGCCGTCGGGCAGGGTGAGATGGACGGTCAGCGGCGAGCCGCAGAGGTTGGTGACGGTGTAGCTGTCGTAGCCCTGGGTAAAGGTCACGGACAGCGTTCCGCTCCCGGTGGCGACCACCATCTGGCGGTCGGTCGTCAGGCTGCTTCCCTCGGAGCTTAGGTCGATGGTCGCCGGCCAGTTGGTGACGTCCTGGTGGCGGCTGGCGCCCATGGCGGTGTACATCGAGATGGCCATGTTCAGGTTGTGCATCTGCGACGAATAGTCCTGGTACGAGAGCATGTCGACGTCGAACCCGTAGCGGGCGGAGCCGAACAGCACCGAATACGCCGCGGCCTGGTCGCTCGACAGGTCGGCGTTGTAGTTCTGGTACGCCACCAGGTGCGGCCTGTACTGCGACGGCATCTGGTTGACGAACAGCTGGGCGGACTGCACGGTCCCCGTGAGGTCGTCTCCGTAGTAGGACACCGGCTCGTAGCCTTCGAACACACACAGGTCACTGACCATGGCCAGGTGTATCGAGGGGGTGTAGGGGTTGGTGATGACGTAGGAGAAGTAGCCCGAGGCCCTGGTCTCCTCGACCAGCTGCATGTACCCCTCGAGGATGAACTCCCCGCTCTCGTGGTTGTAATCGCTCCGGGGCAGGTTGTTCTCCCCGAACCAGCTGTTCATCTCGTCCCAGAACACCCCGGTGCTGGACCACCACCAGTCGTTGGACTGGTCCTGGTAGATCAGGTAGTTCCGGAAGGCCGAGCTCGATGTCGTGCCCACGACGGTGCCGTCGGACAGCGTGTAGCTGTGGCCCGGCGAGTCGTACAGCCGCCACTCCGCGGGCATCGATTGCGAGTCCCCCTCGTCCAGGCGCTGGGCCGACTTGTAGTGCCAGTTGATCTGGTCCGGGTTGGTCGACAGCTGCGCGGCCAGGATGGGGGAGCTCTCGATATAGCTCCGGAACGAGCTGGGCCACTGGCCTCCGACCCCGTTCACGGTGGTCCCGAAGTCGTAGTACGACAGGGGGAACTGCTGAGTGCTCACGGTGCTCCACTCGGACGCGATCTGCGGGCCGATCCAGTCGGCATAGCCGGCACAGTGGCCCCTGGCCTGTCCGTCGGTGTACTGGTACGGTCTAACGAACATGTGGAAGGTCTGCGAGGTGCCCAGCGCGGGGTCGGGCAGAACTCCGCCGGTCGACGTGTACTTGACGCTGAACACCGAGGCGCCGTCCACCGGGTTGCCGGCGACCCATGTGGGAGAGTAGATGTAGGCCTCCTCGTCGGAGAAGCCCCACTCCACCCCGAGGGTCCTTCCCGGGACCCTCGCGTCGAAGGCTGGGGCGAACATCTTGTAGCACGGGTACCAGCCGCCGATGCCGTTGGTCTTGGGAGTGTCCAGCGGCGAGCCGGGGATGTACCGGTGGTCCTGGCCATCGCTGAACAGATCATAGTAGCTACCACTGGCCGAGTTAAGGCTGATGGCATAGGTGGCGATCACCTTCGAGGCGCCGGGCGTGTAGGTGACGTCCAGCTCGAAATAGTCACGATAGATGGTGAACTCATGGCGCAGGCTGTACTGCGAGCAACCCTCGACGAACCACACCTTGTTGCCGTCCTGGCCCCAAGAGGTGATGCTCGTGGTGACGTAGTTCAGTTCGTTGCCATACTGGTCCACCGTTCCTTCGTTCCCGGTGAGCGGGTTCAGTCGGCCGTACTGGATCACATCAGAGGTGGAGTAAGGCCGTATGCTGTAGAGCACCGAGTTTCCTGACTGGGCGACGACGATCTTGTAGTTCTCAGAACAGACGACGTACGTCCCGGCATTGTTGGTGGCCGAGATATTGGACGACAGAACGCCGGTCGTGACGCTTCCATCTCCGCTCAGGTTCGGCACCGAGGAGTCTGTAGAAGTTGTCGCCTCGGTACTGCCGCTTGACGGAGAATTGGAGTCAGGTATCGATGTGGGATCGCTCGAGTCCGAGGTCTGGTCGGTTGATGTGGGACTGGAAGCGGAATTGGCATTCCCGCCGGACGTGTTATCGCTGTTGATGATGGCGCCCGACAGCTTTCCTCCACTCCCATCCAGGGCCAATGGCACGAGAGAGCTGACCGTTAGGATCAGTATGAGCAGGACGACATTGGTCCTCCCCAGCTTCCTTCCAGCTTTCTTCAGTCCGGCCCCGATCACCCCGACCGGCCCCCCGATCTCTGGAGCGATCTTCATACCCACCTCGCCAGGCGATAGAAAATGTCCACCTCTGGCAACTGCTGCCCTTTAGCGGACGAGGGATTATTCTCACCGCAGGTGCAGTACTTGTCTTTCTTCATATTTTTTCACCTATCGAGTGTTTGAACGTCCCCGCACCCGTAGGCGAAACTAGGGGACGTTGCACCTACCGGGACGCGTGCCCGCGGCAGGCGACCGGACCTTTGCCCGGTCTTCGAACGCAAGGTTTCTTCAAAGTGAGGTATCCTTACGCCCGCCCCCCCGTTGAGTTATAGACTATAAATTAATTATGTTCCTGTGATTGCGAATCTAACTAGATAATGGTAGATACGTCCGATTTTACGTTCCGACAAGAGAAGCTCACCTTTTCGCATCGGCCAGTTCATCCTTCTACGATTCGCCTCGCCGTCTCACGATACTCTCTGGCGAATCTGTCCAGGGAATATCGTTCCCCGACCAGGGCCCGGGGATGAGGGCGGGAAGCTAGAACCCGGTCGATCGCCGCCTCGTAATCGCCGAGGGCGTGCCGGGAC
>Ga0183100_1001036_pt1 | contig 15581 bp, 13 predicted proteins | sample Biomet2_FD_127789 | JGI IMG/M metagenome (GOLD analysis project Ga0183100, IMG submission 127789) | Microbial communities from bioreactor (seeded with anoxic lake sediment) at LBNL, California, USA - Biofuel metagenome 2 | ecosystem: Engineered > Bioreactor > Anaerobic > Unclassified ...
CGACGCCTTCGCCGCATGCGCCACGGCCAAGCCGCCGGCTCCGTATGTCGCGTTGCTCGGCGCAATCCGCCGTTTCGGCTTCGACACTATCCGCCGACGCGGCTTCCGTGCCGCCGGGCCAGAGCAATTCGCGGACTTCCAGCGCGTGCGGGAGTCTCGCGCCCGAAACCTGCGGAACGAACGGCCCTCTCCTTTGCGCGACAAAGTCCTATCGCGGTGGGCGCTGGTGCGGGAGCTGCACGGGCAAGGCCTCGGTTTCAGGCTCATCGCACGCTACTTCTCGAAACAGCTGCGCGTTCAGGTCTCGCCGTCGTATCTGCGAAAAATGTGGCGTGAGCTGGAGCCCGGCGGCGATAACGGCTTGCCGCAACCGTAGCCGCCCGGTCGCCAGCGATGCTGTCTCCCGTCATTCTTGTTCTTCTGTTCGCACTTTTCAGCCTGCTGCTGCTCTTCGTCGCTGCCGTCACTCCCCAGCGCATGCTGACGGTTCATTTCCCGACGGCTCACCCTCTTGAATGCGCCTTTGCCGACCATGCAGCCCTTCACACGGCAAAATGACGCCGCCCCATTGCGCATTCTCCGTGCAAGCGCTGGCGTCGGACGCCCGGCATGCCGTCCGGTTTGCCGCCGCCACCCACTCTGACAGGCTGAACAAGCCCTTCCTCATGTTCCAATGTTTGGCGAGCCGCTGGCTGCGCCGTGTGCCTGGGGAACGCAAGCTCCTGCTCGCTTGCCGTGGTTCGGAGTGACGCAGAGGCTTGTCCTGCGGCCTCATGCAACAACACGCAGAAATCCCACGAAAAGAATTTTGAGCGCCCAAAAAACGCCAGGAATGCCAGGATTCGAGGGCCTCGAATATCAGGTCCTCTGGGTCGACTTCCCGGGCGAGTTCTGGGAGATCATGATCCCTTTTCACCTCAACCAGGAGGCACCATGGTCAACCAGTCATCACCCAGGCGGATTCTGCTCACCCTCTCTCACGGCGTGGTCGTTCCCGCCCTGTCCCGTCGCACCGGCGCACCCTGCCGCGCGGTGCAAACCCGCTGGCTCTTGGTCGACATCGGCGACCAGGTGCGGCTTGTCGGCTGCCTCGACCGCAAGGGGCGGGTGTTCCGGACCGCCGTGCGCGACAACCTGCGGCTGCAGACGCGCAGCATCGCCAACGCCCGCGAGCTGACCACCGGCGACGCGATCGTGCGGGCGCTCGATGAGACCTCCACACCGAACTTTGACATGGAGGCCACCGGAACGCTGTTTGACTTCCGAACGCTCCGGCTCGCGGACGGCATGGACAACTACAGCGCATGGCCGATGGCGGGCGGCGACGTGGTGGCCCGTCTTGCGACGACGCACGGCATGCTCGTCCCGGCCGTGGATCCGCTCAAGCCGCCCTTCCGCGCCGTCGGCGTGATGTGGGAGAACGGCGATTTCGCGCGGAACTCATCCAGTGCCATCCTTTCGTTCGTGAACTCCGCCGGCATCATTTTCGCCGCCGCCTACCCTGACGTCCTGGCCGCGCGGTTCGTGCGCCGAAACGCCGCCGTCTGGGGCGAATGGCTGCCCGAAGCCCCGGATGAGAAAGCACAGCGGTCCGCGACGCGCATGGAAGCCGTGTTCCCGAAGCGGGAGCACATCGCGCTCACGCCGGAACTCGTTCTGCGATTCCTCGGCAAGAACCCCGGCAGCGAAGTGCTGTCGCTCAAGCTTGGCCCCGTCCTGGACACGGTCATCTGGAAGAACGGCGTGAGCCGGTCCGGCAAGCGCGTCTGCGCCGACCATCTGTGCTTGCGCCCATTCTTTGAGCAGTGGATGGACCCGGCTCCGGCCGAATAGGCTCGGCGTTTTCCAGCTGAAGTCATAAGGCTCCGGGGTGGCAATGCTCTGGGGCCTTTTCTTTGTGGCGTTAGGGCGTCTCTTGCCCTTGGCGGCGCCGCAGGAGTGCTCGAAGCTGGCATCGGCTCCAGCCTCATGCACGTCTGGGTCCGACTCTTCCATCTGCCCAAGCTGCCAAGTCGCGCGGCCAATGAAGGCTCTTGAAACGGATGGCTTTCCCGTCGGCGTACGTGGGCCCTGCTTCGTGCAGATCCATTCCCGTTCGACCAGCTCGTACGTCGTGCCACTCTTCATCACGATCTTGACGCCGTGGTCTGGGCTGCACGTGATGGACTCGACAACGCTGCGCAGCTGCATGGCGATGCGCGCACGGCGCGCGTAGACCGCCTCGTCCGACATGTCGACGTATCCCGGCAGGCCAGTGTCAGGTGACAGCACGTCAGCGTCGGAACGGCCACGGAATTGAGTTGAGTCTTCCGCCGCCTGGCGCGCTGCCGTGGCTTCGGCACGTGCCTTCATGAGTTCCTCGCGCAAAGCGACACGCTTGCGCTTCAGTTCGGCAAGCTGCTGCCCCAGTTCCTCAAGCTCCGCGAGGTCGTCGTCCACGAGCAGCGCAACGTGCTTCTGAATCCTGGCGTCCGCATGCTCCAACTGTGCTTCGAGTGAAGCAATGCGGTCGGTGTGCTGTTTGAGGGCGGTGCTGTGAATGCCAACGGCGGCGGCGATGTCGAGGTCGTCCATCGTACCGGAGAGCACGAAGTTCTCAAGATAGAGATAGTTGAAGTAGCGGCGATTCGAGCAGCCATGCCCGGCGTGAGCTGAGTTGCATGTGAGGTAGTGCGCCCATGGACGGAGGCCACTTTTCCGTGTCTTGTCCTGGGTGGCGTTGTGATAGCCCATGGTCCCGCCACACACCGAGCAGCGGGCCAACTTCTGGAAGAGATTTGCGAACTTCTTGCCCTTCCGACCGCGCTGGCCTTTTTTGCGCAAGAACGCCATGTCCTGCACCCTTGCAAACAACGCCGGATCAATGATTTCGGGATAGTACCCCGTGATAACCTCCTGTCCCTTGCCGCCTTCCTCAGTCTTGAACTCGGCGACATAATCGCCAACGACAGCGCGATTGCACAGCAGTTTGTTGACGTAGCTTTCATGCCACACCGGCTTCCGTGTGTTCCACGCCGGGATGCCTTCCTTTATGAGGGTGCGGGCGATGACGCCACGCCCATATCCACTCACGTACATGTCGAAAATCCGGCGAACCACCTGCGCGCGCTCTTCGAGCACGTGGATTTTGCCGTCGCGCACTTCAAGCCAACGCGGGACCTGGCTCGTCACGATGACGCCATCTTTCGCCTTCTTGCGTTTCGTTTCCTAATTCGCCAGCGATCTGAACGACTTGTGCTCGCTCTCGCTGTTCGAGCGCATCATGTCTGCGAGGATCGGGAAGAAGGCAGCGTATGACGCAAGGTCCAGGATCACGTTTTGCGCGGTGAGGCCGATTTTGACGCCACGCTGGGTGATGTTGAGCAGCAACAGCAGTGCTTCGTTCACCCTATTTCGGGTCAGACGGTCCAAGGATTCGGCGACGAGCACCGAGCCAGGCGGGACTTCGCCGCTCTCGCATCGCTGGAGGAAGCGGCCGAGTTCACCCGTCTGTGCATTGTCGCCGCGAAAAGCCGACACGCCGATGTCCTGCAGGGTCTCGGCGACCGGCAGGCTATGGGATTCGACGAACCGCAGGGCGGCGTCGTGCTGCCGGCGTTCGCCGTCGCCCCACGCTTGCGCTTGCGACGAGAGTCTGATGTAGATATACGCCTGTGACGTTGGGGGTGGGGTGAGGTTTGCATTTTTCATGAGAGCATCCTGCGCCGGCTTTTTCCGATGACGCCAGGACTTTTTGGAGGGTCAGGGGGGGCCTGGCGAAACCCAAGGCGATAATCGTCAGAATTTACTGACGAAATTTGTTTTGCCTTGGGGTAAGATATTTCTTTCCCGCTCCCCGGTGCAGGGGCAGCCCCCCCACCTTCGGAGCAATCCTCCGTGGTTCACGAGGTTATGTCCTCTTGCCCGCGTTAGTTTGCACTACAAATCCGCACTACAAAAGTCCCGGAAAGGTCGTTTGTTTGTAGTGCGAGCATAAAATTCATTAGTTATTCCATGGGATACGTGACACCCTGTTTGAATGGCATTCAAGAGGCCGTGGGGTCAATTCCCTCCAGCTCCACCACTTCGATAGATCAAGGGCTTGCGATGCGGATCGCAGGCCCTTTTTCGTTGTGACGCGGCACGTTGCACTACATTTTGTAAGCGGGGTGAAACGGCCGAGAGCAACCGCGCGCGATTCGGCACGGATCGCCCCATGCAATCGCGCATTCAAACTGAGAATCCCGGTCATGCCATTTGAGAACGCGGGCCGGGTGAGACAAGAGCGGCGCGCTATGGCGCAACAATCTGACGGGCTCCGCGATGTGCACCTTGAGCGCGCGGGGCGGCACCGGCTGCACAAAGTGCCCGGTCTGCCTGCCGTCTTTTTGCGTGACCGTGATGCGCCCAGCGGGCATCGCCGGAGACCGGGCCCGTATCCATGCCAAGCGAATTTGCCGCCGTGAGTGGGTTCCATAAGTCGGAGCGCCGCGCTATCGGCCTTGCAGCCGGTTTCGCTCATGAGGCATGAGGTCAACAGGCGAGCGCAGGACAGGAGCGAACAGGCGCCAGACTATGCATCCGAATATGCCCCGGGCGCGAATGGCAGCTGGTCGGGCAAAACGACTCCGGCCGCCCGCCGCGAGCCAGAGATGCGCGCGAGGAGCGCAACCGCTGCGGAATCCAGCAGAGCGATTTCAGCCAAGGGGGGCTTGCGCTTGCCCCGCCTGCAACGCTTTGCTACGTTGATTCCGTCCATTACGGACTGGGCATGAACCCAGCTTTCCCCCTACCCAGAGTGAGGCCCCAGTGATTGAGCCAAGCCCCCGCACCCTGACCCTGGAGCTGCCGCCGGACGTAGCCTTCCTGCCCACGGCGGCGAGCGCGGCCGAAAACGCGGCGCAGGTCTACGGCCTGGACCAAGGCGGCGCGCTCAAGCTGGCCCTGGCCGTTGAGGAATTCCACGCCTACCTTTGCCGCCACGGCGATCCCGCCGAGCCCCTGCGTCTCTCACTGACCTCCGGCGGCACGTTTGTTCGCGCGTCCTTCCGCCTGCGCGCCAGCGAAGTCAGTCTGCGGGCCTTGAACTTCGCCGCCAGCGTGAGCCTGGACGACGGGGGCGACGACCATTGCGAGCTGGGCCTGCTTGTGGCCGCGCGCACCACGGACCGTTGCAGCCTGGAGTCGCTGGGGGCCGGGGCCTACCTGCTGCAAGCCGAGGTGGACCGCGCCTACCCCGAGGAGGAGCCCCTGCGCGCGCCGCACCGGCTCAGCGAGCCGGTCTCCATCGTCGAGGCCTCCAATGACGCCGACAACCATGGACAGTCGCCCGCCGGGCTGCTGCGCCACGCGGCCCTGCTGGCCGCCGGGCGCTACCCCGCCCGCGCCTGCCCCAGCAGCTTCTCCCGCCCCACGCGCTTTGCGGACATGGTCGCCAGCGGGCAGTACCACGCCCTGCTCGCTGCGGATGGCGCGGGCAGACCGGCCGGACTCATTTGCTGGCGCGGCTCCGGCCCGCGCGCCGTGGTTTTTTCCGGGCCGTATGTCTTTGACGACGGAGAGGACCGGACCCTCGCCAAAGAGACCGCGCGCCTGCTCACCGAGCGTTTTCTTTCCCGCGTGGCCAGAACCGAGGCCCTGTGCGCCTTCAGCGAGCGGGCCACCGCCGATGTGCCCCAGGGCTGGTTCGAGCGCCTTGGCCAGTTGACGCTGCACGGCGGCGGCGCGGCCGAGGTTCAGCCCGCGCTGTTCCGCCACCTGCGCGAGGACGTCGGCGGCGCGGTGTGGGCCCATCCCGACCTCGTGCCCTTTCTTGAGGACGCATACGACCGCCTGGCCTTCTCGCGCGACATCCTGAAGGCCGTTCCCCATGCCGGGGGCGCCGGTCCGGGCATGCCCAAGCACTCGCTGCTGGCCACCGCGCTGGACCGGCGGCGCGGGCTGGCCCTACTGCGGCCGCTGTTGGACGGCCAGGACTTCGCCGCGAACCTCGCGGCGCACGTGGCCGAGCTCGCGGCGCAAAAGAGCGCGTCCGGCTGCCCGCCGGACATCCTGCTGCACCTGGACCTCTCCGAGCCTTGGCAGGCCGCGCGCCATGCCGAGGCGGCCGCCTGCGGCTTCGCGCCGCGGCTCATTCTGCCCCACGCGGGCGCCTCCGACCTTCTGGTGTGCCAGCATGTCCCTGCCGATCGCTGAGCTGGTGCCGCCGCACATCCGGGCCTTTGAGGCCTATGTGCCCAGCCGGCCGGACCCGGAGCTTATGCGCGTGTACAAGGTGGACCACCTGCACCGCCTGAACAACAACGAAAACGCGCTGGGCCCGCCGCCCGCCGCCCGCCGCGTCATCGAGGCCTTCGAGTCCCCCCGCTCGGCCATATATCCCAGCGGCGACAGCTTCTTTTTACGCAAGACCCTGGCCGAGCGCTTCGGCAAGGACCCGGACCGTTTCCTGGTGGGCAACGGCTCCTGCGAGGTCATCACCAGCGTCATCAAGGCCTTCTGCGACAAGGGCGACAACATCGTCACGGCGGACAAGACCTTCGCCGTGTACGAATGGGTGGCCGAGTTCTCCGGCTTCGAGGCGCGGCTGGTGCCGCTGCTCGACTACGCCTTCGATCCGGCGGGCATGCTGGCGGCCATGGACGCGCGCACCAAGATCCTCTTCGTCTGCAACCCCAACAATCCCACCGGCAAGTGGTGGAACCGCGAGACCATGGAGCGCTTTTTGGCCGGAGTGGACGGCCGGGCCATCGTGGTGCTGGACGAAGCCTACTGCGAATACGTGGACGACCCGGACTTCCCCGACGGCATGGAGCTGATGGAGCGCCATCCGAACGTGGTGGTGTTCCGCACCTTCTCCAAGATGTACGCCCTGGCCGGGCTGCGCGTGGGCTACGTGTGCGGGCAGAAGGACGTCATCGAATACGTGCGGCGCACGCACATCGTCTATTCGGTGAACACCCTTGGCCAGCCCGCCGCCACCGCCGCCCTTTCCGACGACGCGGAACACATCGCCGCCACGCGACGCATGGTGGCCGAGGCCAAGGAGCTGCTCCTGCCCGCCTTTGACGCCATGGGACTGACGCACGTGGAGGGCGCGGGCAACTTCGTCATGGTTCAAACCCCGGTTTCGGACTCGCTGGTCTATCGCCAGATCATGCGCCAGGGGGTGATGGTGCGCACCATGACCGGCTTCCGCTTTCCCAACTGGATACGCGTGAGCCTGACGCAGCCGCCCGCCATGCGCGATTTCTTGACCGCCTTCACCAAAGTGGTGGCCCAAGCCAGGCAAGACGGCTCGGCATGAGCGGCGGCGAACAGCCGCTTACGGACGGCGGCGCAGCCGAACCGCGGAGCCTGTGGACCTACGAGTTCGCCGCGCTGTGGCTGGCCGCCCTGTTCTGCTTTTGCAACATGGCGATATTCTACGGCTTTTACAATCATCTCGCCGGGCTGGGCATCAGCCCCGGGGCGCGCGGCCCCCTGCTCGCCCTGGAGCCGCTGACCGCGCTGGTTTGCCGCCCGTTTTTGAGCGCCATGCTGCACCTGCGCAACAGCATGCGCGCCATGCGCCTGGGCATCGTGCTCGTGGTGGCGGCGCTGGCGAGCTACCCCTTCGTCTCGGCCGTGCCCGCCATCGCCGCCGTGCGGGTGCTGCACGGCCTGGGATACGTCATCTGGATCTCGGCGCTCATGACAGCCTTCACCCGCGTCCTGCCTGGTGGACGCGTCGCGCAGGGGTTCGGGCTGCTGTCGCTGGCGTCGTTGCTGCCCGCGGCGCTCATGCCGCCCTTTGTGGAGGTTGTGGCGCGCTTTCTGCCCTCTCCGGGCTGGACTTACGCCATGGCCGCGCCGTTGATGCTTGCCGCGCTGCTGTTTTTGCGGCCCCTGGGCCCGCGTTTGCGCCGCCTGGCCGACGCCCTGCCCGGCGACGCCATAGAACGTCCCACCTGGCGCGAGGTGCTGGGCGGGCTGCTGGCTCCGGGCGTGGCGCCGCTGCTTGCCGCCTACCTGCTGCTGCTGCTGGGGCACACCATGGTGTATTTCTTCATGAAGACCTGGGCCCTCAGCCTTGGCGCGGCCAACCCCGGCCTGTTCTTCGCCGTGGCCAATTTGGCCACCATCGCCCTGCGCGTGGGCGTGGCGGGCAAGCTCGACACCCTGAACCCCGGCCGGTGGGTGGGCGCTGGCATGCTGGCGCTGGGCCTGCTTGTGCCCTGCTTCGGCATTGCGGGCAGCCACGCGTTGCTGCTGGGTCTGGCCGCGTTTTACGGCGTGCTTTTGGGCGCCAACATGCCCCTCGTCAACACGGCCATGTTCCGGGTGAGCGCCCCGCGCCTGCGCCCGGCCAACGTCAACCTGCTGCTGGTGGCCATGGACGCCGGGTTCATTCTGGGACCGCTGGCCGGAGGCTGGCTGCTGGCGGCGGATTTCGGCTTGCGGGGCGTTTTTGTGGCGGCGGGGGCGGCAATTTTCGCCGGGGGGCTGCTGGCCCTGCCGGTGGGGCGGCTCACCCCGGCGCATTCTCCGACTCATTCATAGGCGCATTCACCGGCTCATTCACCGGGGCATTCACCGGCGCATTCCCCGAAATAAGAGCGCGCCGACGCGCAATACGCGCGGACGATCAGGCGCTGGCGGCCGTCACAGCGCGGCCAGGCGCAGCAGGAGATTGCCCGCCACCTCGCGCCGGTACTCCGCGCTGGCGCGCACGTCGTCGATGGGGCTGACGCGTTTGCGCACGATGGCCGCCACGCGTTTCAACGCGGGCAACGTCGGCCGGACGCCCAGAAGCGCCGCCTCGGCCTCCGGGCAGCGCCACACCGCCGGCCCCACGCTGCCCCAGGCCAGCCGGGCCACGGCCACGCGCCCGCGCCCGTCGAGCTTGAGCAGCGCCGCAAGGCTCACCACGGCGATGGCCAGCGCGCCCCTGCGTCCCACCTTCTCGAAATGCCGCACGGCGAAGTCGTCGCTGAGCGCGGCCTCCACCGCCAGCACGGCCTCCCCGGGCTCAAGCCGCGTGCATCCCGGCCCGGTGATGAACTCGGCCAGCGGCATGCGCCGGAGTCCCGCCGGACCGCCGATCTCCACCTGCGCCTCCAGCACGGTCAACGGCGGCAGGCAGTCTCCGGCGGGCGAGGCCGTGCAGAGGTTGCCGCCCAGGGTGCCCATGTTGCGGATGGCCGGTGAGCCAAGTTCGGCCAGCGCCTGCCCGAGGGGGGCCAAATTCTCGCGCACCGCCACGTCGTCGAGCAACTCCGCGTGGGTGCTGCACGCGCCCAGGCGCACCGCGCCCTCGGCCGTTATGGAGATGCCGCGCAGCTCCGGCACGCCGTCAAGGCGCACCAACGTCGTGGGCTCATTTTCGCCGCGCCGGGCTTCGGTCCGCAGCCGCACGAGCAGATCCGTGCCTCCGGCGAGCGCGCGCGCGCCGGACAAAGCCAGGGCGTCGTAAAGCTCCGGCAGGGAGGTGGGCGTCAACACCATCATTTGCCGCCCTCCCCGGCTCCGGCTTCGCCGGATTCACAGGCTTCGCCAGATTCATAGGTTTCGCAGGGCGCGGCCCGCTCCGCGCGCAGCATTGCCGCAGCGGCCAGCACCGCGTCCACGATTTTGACATAGCCCGTGCAGCGGCACAGGTTGCCGGAAAGCGCGCGCCGGGCCTCCGCGCGGGTGGGGGCGGGGTTGCGCGCCAAAAGCGCCGCCGCAGCGATCTCCATGCCAGGGGTGCAAAAGCCGCACTGCACCGCGCCCATTTCGGCAAAGGCCCGCTGCACCGCGTGCGGCCTGCCCGGCGCGCCAAGGCCCGCGGCCGTGGTCACGCGGCGGCCCTCCAGCTGCGCCGCAAGCATGAGGCAGGCCAGTTTGTGCTCGCCGTCCACGAGAATGGAGCAGACTCCGCACTCGCCCGTGCCGCAGCCCTCCTTCACGTCGAGGGCGGCGCGACCCTCGTCCGCCTCGCCCGCCCCGCGCGCCGTATGGCCATGGCCCGGCAGCGCGCGCAGGTCCTCGCGCAGCACGTCAAGAGCCCGGCGGTCCGGCGCGGTGTCCAGCGCCACGGGCGTTCCGTTGAGATGAAAAGAGAGTTTCATGCGCGCTTCCCGCCTTTGTTCCGGCCGCTTTTATTCCGGCCGCTTTTGACGGCCGCCAGCACGCGCTCCGGGGTAAAGGGCAGATCGCGCAGGCGCACGCCCAGCGCATCGGACAGGGCGGCGGCGATAGCCGGGGCGGGGCCGTTCATCCCCACCTCGCCCACACCCTTGAGCCCATGGGGCCCGGTCTCCTCAAACCCCTCCGCCGCCAGGGACTCGATGTCCGGCAGGTCCAGCGCCGTGGGGATGAGGTAGGTGGAGAGGTCGCGCGTTTTGATGACGCCCGCGCTGAGGCGGAAATCCTCGAACAACGCGTAGCCGATGCCCTGCGCCGCGCCACCCTGGGCCTGCTGGTCGAAGCCTTGCCGGTTGAGCACGCGCCCGCCGTCGGTGATGGCGGCATAGTCGCACACGCGCACGCGCCCGGTCAGCTCGTCCACCTCCACGCGAGCCAGATGCGCGGCATAGGCGAAGAGCAGATGCGGAAAGCCGATGACGAAATCCTTTCCGGTGGCCGGCGGATTTTGGGCCACGGGCATCAACGCCTCGGCCACGCACACGCGGTCGTCGCGGGTGAGGAAGCGGGCCATGACGGCCAGAGGCAGAGCCTTGCCCGTGGCCTTGTGGCGCACCGCGCCGGGAATGAGCTCCAACGCGTCCAGGTCATCCACCAAAAGCGCCATGGCCGCGCGGGCCAGCAGCTTGCGGCGCATGGCCGCGCAGGCCCGCACCAGCGCGTTGCCGAAAGTATAGGTGGTGCGCCCGGCGGAAGAGGAGCCGGAAGGGTGGCAGCGCTCCGTATCCGGCTGGACAAGCCCGATGGCCGCCTGCTCCTGGTTCAGTTCCTGCGCGGCCAAAAGCGCGAAGGCCGAGGCATTGCCCTGGCCCATGTCCGCCACGGCGTTGTAGACGAGAAACCCGCCCGTCTCGGTCATTTCAAGCTTGGCAATGGCCATGTCGGCCAAGCCCCGGCCATAGCCCATGCCGTTGAACACGGCGGCCAGACCGACGCCCCGCAGGGTGAAGGGCGGTGCGGCCTTGCGCCACTCGTCGCGCCCGGTCCACAGGGGATGCGCGGCGGCCAGGTCCAAACATTCCGGCAAGTGGGACGAGGACGTGACCGCGACGCCTGAAGTGTTCACGTCGCCGGGGCCGAGGGCGTTCTTGCGGCGCAGCGCAAGGGGATCCATGCCGAGCGCGGCCGCAAGCTCGTCCATAAGCCCCTCGAAGGCCGGGCTCACCTGCGCCACGCCAAAGCCCCGGAAGGCCCCGGCCACGGGATTGTTGGTGTACACGCAGCGGCCCTCCACGCGCACGTGGGGAATGCGGTACGGCCCGCCAGCGTGCTCCATGGAGAGTTCCATGACCTCGCCGCCCAGGTGGGCGTAAGCCCCGGTGTCGAAGACCAACCGGCAGGAAAGGGCCACGAGCGTTCCGTCCCGCTCCGCGCCCAGGGCGTAGCGCAGGCGCACGGCGTGGCGCTTGTACCCGGCGAGGATGCTCTCCTCCCGGTCCCAGGCCATGCGCACGGGCCGCCCGTCGGAGTTGAGCGCGGCCAGGCCCAGCAGGCACTGCACGGTGGACCCGTCCTTGCCGCCGAAACCTCCGCCCAGATACGGCGCGACGATGCGGATGGAAAAAGGATTGAGCCCCAGCGCGTGGCCTATCTCGAAGCGGTCGCGGAAGGGGCTTTGGGTGCTCACGGTCATGTGGAGGCCGCCGGGCAGCATTTGCGCCCAGCCGCACTGCGGCTCCAAAAAGGCGTGCTCCTGCACCGGGGTGGAGAATGCGCCGCGCACAACCACCGGCGCGCTTTTGAGGGCGGAGCGCGCGTCGCCCTTGGCGATGACGGCGCGCAACAGCAGATTGCCGCCCTTGTGTTGCGGATGCAGCAGCGGCGCGTTCTTTTTCAGCGCCAGCTCGGGGTCGAACACGGCGGGCAGGGGCTCGATGTCCGCGCGCAGGGCGGCCAGCCCCAGGCGCAACGCCGAGGCGGACTCCGCCAGCACCAGCGCCACGGGGTCGCCCGCGTGGCGGACGACATCACAGAGCACGGGCTGGTCCTTGTGGACGATGCCCTGGCGATTGGTTCCCGGCACGTCGACGGCGGTGAGCACGCGCACCACGCCCGGCACCGCCAGCGCGGCCGAGACGTCCACCGAGCGCACGCGCCCGTGCGCAACGCCGAACGAAGGCCCGGGGACAGCGCCGGGCCGATACGCCCCGGCCCACAGGCAGTCCGCCGGAGCGGTATCCAGGGCGTAGCGCTCCGCGCCCAGGGCCTTGGCCAGGGCGTCCGCGCGGGGCTGCGGGATATGCGGCCCGGAGGGGATCATCCGGGCTGGTCTCCCAGCGTCTGGGCCGCCTTCACGGGAGGCCCGGCCAAAACGGCCACGGGCGAACCGAACTCGCGGCCCGCGCGCTCCATGTCCGCCAGAACCAGCGCCGCCACGGCGGCCCCGCTCTCACGGACGGTCAAGATGTCCGCCAGGACCTCCTGCGTGAGGAACCGCTGGGCAAGCAGCGCGTCCGGGCCGGGGGCCGTGTCCCCGAACCATAGGGGGGCGAAGCCGCCGAAGAAGAATCCGGCCTGGCGCAGGTCCTCCGCCGCGCGGCCCGCCCAGGGCGAGCCAAGATTCAAAAAGACCTCCACAAGGGCGTGCCCCAGCTCTTTGGCCTGGGCGAGCTCGGCCTTGATGCGCGCGGCGAAGTCCGCGCCGGGCATGGCGATGTTCAGGCGCGTCACCCCGGCAAAGGCGAAGTGCTGGGCCTCCAGCTCCGTGCGCAAATCCATGGGCGGCGCGGTTTCCGGCCCGCTCGCATGCACGTCGCGCTCAAGGGGCCAGGCGGGCAGAATGGCCTCCACCTGCCCGCGCCAGCAGGCGGGAACAAAAAGCGGGCCATTGCCCGGCACCACCACGCGCACCTGCAGCAGGCAGCTCACCCGTCCCGTCGCACCCTCGCCCGCGTAGGCGGCCTTGGGCATAAGCCCCACCTCAAGCCCGCACTCGGGATACCCGCCAAGGAGGGACATCTTCTGCGTCGTCACATGGTGGCACACGGCCTCGCCGAACTCTGCATCCACCCCCGGCAGCTGGCCGAACATGTTCTTGAGCGCGAACTGGTACAGCCGCATGGCGGCGAAGCTGCCCCGGTAGGCCTTGTCCACAAGGAGCTGGCCGAACTCATAGCAGCGCTTGTTGGGCGGGGAGCTTTGGAAGAAGGCCGCCTGGCCCACGATGGAGCCGTCCGGCGCGGCGGCCACGAGGGCCCGGATACGGCCGGTCCTGTTGGCCTCGATGTACAGCTCCGGCACATACGGGTCGTCCACGGGATACCCCTCGCCGTAGACCTGGTAGAACAGCCGGGCCACGCCTGGGGCGTCCGCCGGTTCGAACAACCGGGCCGTGATCTTGAGACCGGCGGGCAGCTCCGCGTAGCTGGCCTTGAGCGCGGCCAGGGCCTCGGCGCGGGACATGGGGCTCAAGCGCGGCCTGCCAGATACGCCACAAAGTCGTTCAGCGTGCGCAGGGTGAGCGCGGTCTCCTCGTCCAGGGGCACTCCCGCGCGCTCTTCCACCACGGCGCAGAACGATGGAAAATCAACGGAATCAAGCCCCTGTTTGAGCAGCGGCACGGCGGGATCGATCTTCTCCGCCACCTCGGGCCGCACTCCGGCCGCTACAAGCAAGCGCCGCAGTTCTTCAAGATCAATCGACATCTCGCTCTCCTTGCTGATTACAGTTGGCGCAGGCGAAAACGCTGCACCTTGCCCGTGGGCGTCTTGGGCAGCTCGGCGTGAAAGACCACACGTACCGGACACATATGCGGGGCCAACACCTTGCGGGCAAAGCGCAGCAGCTCCGCCGACAACTCTTGCCCCGGCTCGAACCCCGGCGCGGGCACCACGTGGGCGCAGGGACGCGCCAAGCCCTCAACCGCCAGGGCGGCCACGGCGCACTCCGCCACCGCCGGGTGCCCCCGCAAGGCTTCTTCCACCTGCATGGGGGAAACCCAGTGGGCCCCGACCTTGAGCATGTCGTCGCGGCGGCCCTTGTGCGTGAACACGCCGCCCTCCCGCACGCACACATCGCCCGTGGCCAGCCAGCCATCCGGCAGCATGGTTTCGGCGGTCTTGTCCGGGCGGTTCCAGTAGGCGGCGCAGGTTCCCGCCCCGCGCACCTGCAAATTGCCGGGCGTTCTGTCGGGCACGGGCGCGCCGCTGTCGTCCACAAGCCGCGTCTCGAAGCCTGGCGCCGCCTCGCCGCTGGTGCCGCAACGCACGCGACCGGGGCGGTTGGACAAAAACAGGTTGATGGCCTCGGTGGAGCCGATGCCGTCCAGAATCTCCACGCCCGTGACGCGCATCCACTGGCGGCACAAGGCCTCGGGCAGGGCCTCCCCGGCGGAATAGCACAGCCGCAGGGACGAAAGGTCCATGCCCTCGCCCCCCGGTTCATAGGCGCGCAGCAGCATGGAGTACAGCGTGGGAACGCAGAAAAAGAGCGTGGGCCTGTGCCGGGCAATTTCCGCCAACAATTCGTAAGGACCCGGTTTTCCAGAAAAGAGCACCGCCGTGGCGCCGAAGACAACAGGCAAGGTGAAGCTGTTGGTGAGCCCATAGGCGAAAGAGAACTTGCTGGCCGAAAAGAGCACGTCGTCGCCAGTGAGGCCAAGCACTTCCCTGCCCCAACCCAACGGCGCGCAGAGCATATCCTCCTGTCTGTGGGGCACGCCCTTGGGCCTGCCCGTGGAGCCGGAGCTGTAGAGCATGAAGCCGGGCGCATCGGCCCTGGGCGGCACCGGCGCGAACTCCGAGGAAACATCTCCCAGCCCCCAGGGGCCGTGCTGCCCGCATGTAAGCACGCAAGCCACCTCCGGGCAGTTCCGCGCGGCCTGGACCGCCGGGGAATCCTCCCAGGTGATCAGCGCACGCGCGCCGCTGTCGCCCAGGATCAAGGCGCAGTCCTCGGCGGAGAGCTGCTCGCTAACCGGCACGGGAGCGGCCCCCAGCAGCATGGCGCCGAAAAATGCCTTGGCCGCGGCCAGGCTGTCCGGCAGGCACAGGACGACGCGGTCGCCGGGCGCCACGCCCCGCGCGCGCAGCAGATTGGCGAAGCGCGCCGCGTCCGCCGCCAGCGCGCCGCAGGTCAGGGTGTCATCGCCGCAGAGGAAAGCGGCTTTGCCGGGGTGGCGCTCCACATTGCGGGCGAGCAACCGCGCGGCGATGTTCTCATGCTCTGTCATGCTGCTCCTTGCATAACGCTGGTGCGGCTTGAAATTATGCTGTTTCGTATCAGACGCCCTTCACCCGGGTCAACGCGGCAGATGCAGGCAGTGTCCCCCCTCGCGCCCCACTCGGCACCGGTCCAGTCCCGGTTCAGTCCCGGTCCGGCCACTGCCCGGCCACGGCCACTCCGCCTCACGGAAGGCAGCACCGCCCCAGCGGTCCGTCAGCTTGGCGGTCCGTCAGCTTGACAGGCTAGACACCTCTCGCCACACGTTTCCCACC
>Ga0183100_1001037_pt1 | contig 15581 bp, 17 predicted proteins | sample Biomet2_FD_127789 | JGI IMG/M metagenome (GOLD analysis project Ga0183100, IMG submission 127789) | Microbial communities from bioreactor (seeded with anoxic lake sediment) at LBNL, California, USA - Biofuel metagenome 2 | ecosystem: Engineered > Bioreactor > Anaerobic > Unclassified ...
GACGAAACATGATTGTGACGGATGATGTCATTGAAAGTCCGCAATCTATTGTGATACCTGAAGCCGCCAATCGCGAGATCTCAGCACAAGTAGTATTAAAACGTATATTGGAAGGGCTTGAATAAAGCCCTTTCTTTTTAATTTAATCTATTATGAAACACAAACATTACCTTATTGCTTTTTTATTCACTCTGCTTTGCTCATGCTATGCCGTGGCACAAACTACAGCCGGCCATCTTTATGAATATAACATTCCATATAAATCGCAAAGCAAGGATGCATACGAACAGAGCCGTTGCAAACTCGATGTTTATTATCCTAAGAATGTGAAGAACTTTCCTACCATAGTGTGGTTTCATGGAGGCGGACTGGAAGGTGGTGAGAAGTTCTTTCCCAAAGTAATGATGGATAAAGGCTTTGCCGTTATAGCTGTCAACTACCGCCTGAGTCCCAAAGCAACCAATCCTGCTTATACAGATGATGCTGCAGCTGCCGTAGCATGGGCATTTAAGAATGTTCAGAAATATGGTGGAGATACCAAACGCATTTTTGTATCAGGCCATTCAGCCGGTGGATACCTTACCCTGATGCTTGCTCTTGACAAATCATATATGGCAAAGTATGGTGCTGATGCTGACAGCGTGGCCGGCTATTTCCCAATAAGCGGACAAACCACCACTCATTACACCATCCGCAAGGAGAGAGGATTGCCTCTTGAATTGCCGGTTATTGATACCTATGCACCATCCAATCATTCACGCAAGAATACCCCTCCGCTTATCCTGATTACCGGCGATCGTGCACTCGAGATGGCTGCCCGTTATGAAGAAAACGCTCACCTGGCAGCAGTGCTCAAGTCAGTGGGAAATACTCATACCGAGCTGTATGAATTAAGCGGCTTCAATCATGGCACCGTAGTTGATCCTGCTTGTTACCTGATTGTTGAGCATATCAATAAGATCTGTAAGATGAAGTGATTACTTCACCTTTTGATATTTCCCTCTGTAACTATTCGGTGTTTCACCTTTCAATTTCTTAAACATCCGGTTGTAGTGGGGAATATAGTTAAATCCTACTGCATAGCAGATATCAGCAATGGGTTTTACTGTTTCACGAAGCATCATGCATGACGACTCTATGCGGTATTCATTTAAAACAGAAAAGAAAGACTGTCCTTTAACCCTCTTGAAGAAAGTGCAGAATGATGAACGGTTCATGCCCACATAGTTGGTAACCTCATCAAGAGAAATGTTTCGTTGATAGTTATTCACTATGAACCGGTAAATATCCTGCATTCTCTTTGTGGCCCTGTTTGATTTGTTGCACACACCCACAACACTCTTTTCGTCATGAGCCGATGAAATGATGAAAAACAGATTAAGCAATGATGATACTTGCTCCATGTCACTCTGCGTCAACATGGCTGTCATAGTCTTCTGGAGTAACTTCAGGGTATAGCCTTCAAATTTTATCGCCTGAGTATGTTGGCTCATTTCTGCAATGGAATGCCTTGTCTCAGGAAATACATCGGCACACTTTTTAAACAGTGATTCAGGAAAGATGATTGTGATGTTTTCTATTTTCCCATCCTTGTCGTGAGTGTACTTATCAAACGACCAGCAATGAGGAACATTTGATGGCAGAAGAATCACTTCTCCACATGAGAAAGTTTCAGCTGTATCACCCAGAACACGTGTTCCACACCCCGTTATAACGTAGGATAATTCCCACTCCACATGTTGATGGAATGTAACCTGCTCATTCCACACAATATGAACATGATCATAGATGAAAGACTTCTCCCTTTCAAAAGGAACATAGCAATATTTTATATTTTCCTCCATTATTATGTCTTGAAACTTCTCATTATTGCAAATATACGACAATAAAAAATAAATAAACAACAATAATACGGCAGAATATCCAACTAATTTTGGGGCAGATTTTTTAAACGTACAAACTATGAATTACATTTCATCTTCCTCATTTACAGACACAAAAAACCACTACGAAATACTAGACGGCCTACGCGGAGTGGCAGCAGTCGTAGTTGTTATGTTCCATATTCTGGAGACATTCAGCGGTGGCAATCATTCAAAACAGATTATTAACCATGGTTACATGGCCGTAGATTTTTTCTTTGTCCTTTCAGGCTTCGTTATAGGGTATGCCTATGATGATCGCTGGGGAAAAATGAGCCTTCGCGGTTTCTTCAAGCGTCGTCTCATTCGTCTTCATCCCATGATTATAGCTGGAATGCTTATAGGTGCGGTGACATTCTATTTTCAGATCAGTCCGTGTTTTCCCGCAATCAATGGTGTGCCAGTGCTACGTATGCTTCTTGTTATGCTAATAGGCTTTACGCTGATCCCTGTTCCGCCTTCCATGGATATCAGAGGATGGGGAGAGATGCATCCCCTCAACGGTCCGGCATGGTCACTCTTCTTCGAGTACATAGCCAATATCCTTTATGCACTAATCATCCGTAAATTTTCCAATAAGCTGCTTGCCATTTTTGTATTTATAGCCGGAAGCATATTGATACATCTTGCTGTGACAAGTCCCAATGGTGATGTTATCGGTGGTTGGTCCATTACCCCTGAGCAACTGCATATCGGCTTTGCCCGCCTGCTTTACCCTTTCTTTGCCGGATTGCTGTTATCACGAATCTGCAAACCAGGCCGCATAAATCATGCCTTTTTCTGGTGCAGTCTGATCTTACTTATAATCCTGGCTATGCCAAGAGTAGGAGGCGACAAACTATGGATAAACGGTCTTTATGATTCTCTGTGCATCATATTCGTTTTTCCGTTTATAGTCTATCTTGGGGCCAGTGGCAATGTAAAAGGAAAGTACTCTTCAAAGCTCTGCAGCTTCCTGGGAGATATATCTTACCCCATATACATCGTTCATTATCCGTTTATATACATGTTTACCGCATGGGTTACAAATACCCATGTCACATTGATAGAAGCTCTTCCTGTTGGCCTTTTGGTTCTAGTCTCATCTATTGCTGTGGCTTATGCCTGCGTACGTTTGTATGACATACCGTTAAGGAAATGGCTGGCGAAGAAGTTTATGAATGGTAAATAGAAATTTCAAACTTTATTATAATATGATAATTATAAAGCAATAATTAAGATTGATGATGTGAGCCCTTACCTTACATCATCAATCTTATATTCTCCGTTTAGCCTGATTACCACCAGACTAATCTTTCTTTGTACCGTCTGTTTCCTGAAATGATCAAAGAAAGAATATGTTGCAATAAACTGATTGCGATAGTTGGCTTCCTTTTGAATTTTCAGTGTTTTCAACCATTCAATATTGAAGTCCTGCGATTTCAGAAAAGGATCCACATCGATCTCCTCCTTGTCTAGCCAGTTGATCAGTTTCGCTGAGCAGTACTTTTCCTTCACCGCTCTTAATTCCTCAATATGTGCAGCCACATTATCCGCTTTAGCCATTTTCGAATCGGCATTTGCATATTCATGATAGAATTGTTTCAGCATTTTTATGGAGTTCCGGTCAAAATGCTCCTGTCTGGCGGACTTATTCTGTAATTTTATAGAGCTTGCAATCAAGCAAAACGGTGATAGCAATAACCCCATGAATATAAGAATCAGAAATGTCTTTACTGTAATCATAGTATTTATGCTAAATGTTTCAGAAACATTTATTTGTGTGTTGCTGAAACAGTTTCTATGCAAATATAACTATTAAAAATAATACATAGAAGAATTAGTATGAGTTATTTATTAATGTATATATTTGTATTAATAAATTTAAAACTATCAAGTGAATGATGAATAAAATATTATTGGTTATTTTATTGGTGCTATCTTCTGATATATATGCACAAGGAACCTTTGATAACTTGAAAAAATATTTTCTTGAAAAAAGAGAGACAGTCGAACGAGCTAAAGAAAATAAAGATTATAAGAAAATTGTAGAACTTGATGAAGCTCTGTTAAAGACTATTTCTTCATATCCTGAAAAAATAAGAAAGCAATTTGATTATATAGGAGCCATCTATTATGAAATGGCTTGTTATCAATCTCTTCAAAATAAGAAAACACAGGCATTAGACTCTTTTGATAAAGCATTTAACAATGGATGGATAAACTTTACTCTAACCGATTTAGATGCTAATCTGATAAATATACGAGGTGAAAAACGTTTTAAGACAATAATGGATAAGATGCTTGAAAAATGTAATTTTAGAGGTGTATTAAAGCAGGGAGGAAGTTATATTAATAAGGTTGATATGCCTTTACCCAAATTTAGATACTTGGTTTCTAGTGATAGCAACCTGATAAGGGTACGTAAATATTTTAATTTAGATAGTATAGCTGGAAATGGAGATGAAATTTCTAAAATTATGAATCTTCTACATTGGGCTCATAATGTTGTTCATCATGATGGAAATACTCCCAATCCCCATTCTAAAAATGCAATTGATCTAGTTGAAACTTGCAAGAAAGAAAATCGTGGAATCTGTTGTCGGATGAGAGCTCTGTTACTTAATGAATGCTATCTTGCCATGGGTTTTAAATCTCGTTATGTACATTGTCAGCCAAAGAAACAGGATATTGATAGTCACGTTATCAATTCAGTCTATTCAGAAACATTACATAAATGGTTATGGATTGATCCTACATTTAATGCTTATGTAAAAGATGATAGAGGAATGTTGCTAAGTATTGCTGAAGTTAGAAAGCGATTAATAACGGGGGACCCTCTTGTTCTTAATGAAGATGCAAATTGGGATAATAAGGTAAAATATACAAAGGAGTACTATTTGGATTATTATATGGCTAAAAATCTCTATAGTCTCACATGCGTTTTGAATACAGGGTATAATACTGAGACTGAAGAGGAGGGGAAACCTAATCCTATTTTTATCACTCTTTATCCTTCTTCTGAAATAGTGAATGCAAATCAGCAAGTTTATACATACAATGAACAATATTTTTGGCAGAATCCTGAAAATTAAAAAAGCTTTATTATAATCCAATTATTATAAAGTAGGCAACTCATTCAAGAAAAATGAATAAGAAAAGAATTTATTCTATATGCTATTTTATAGCAGTGCTTCTGATCGGAGTTCTTCTTATATCTGCACTTTTGTCTAAAGATAGTAAAGGTGTTTATCCTATAATATTGCTATTGGGATTTGGAACCTGGGGATTTATCTATCTCTTAAAGAAGTCATAGATAAATAGTCTAGTTCCTAAAAATTGGATTTTACAAAGGATGATATCCGAGAGCAAATATCCTCCTTTGTATTTCTTTTGATTCTCCCTGTTACTGTTTCCAACGTTCTTCTAATACCGAGAAGCAAGGGCACTCTTTGGTTCTCTCCCAAGGATCAATGATGCCGTTATAATTCTTGTCCGGACTCAAATCCCGGTGCCCTACAACCTTGCTGCCGGGAAACTGTTTTACTAACTTGCTAACCAGGGCGTGAAGCGCTATTTGCTGGGGCAGGGTGCGGGTATCTGCCGGTTTGCCGTTGATGTCTAAGCCTCCTTCGTAGCAGATGCCGATGGATTTTGCGTTGTATCCGCGGGCATGGGCGCCTACCTCGTCGAGTGGTCGCATGGGTTCCACCCGTCCGCTTTTGCGGATGTAGTAGTGATAGCCCCATGAACTGAAGCCCCTTACCTTGTGTGCTGCGTTAATATCCTGTGCCGTTACGTCTCTGTCGGCACGTGTTGCCGAACAATGAATCACTATCAAATTAATTTCTCTCATACTCTTTTTTGTTGTTTGACTTGTTTCTACAAAAGCCGTTATTCTTTATTCTGTTCTCTCTAATTCCGGCATTGCTTTGTATCGGTGATTGCCGTTATTTGGGAAATAGGTAAATGCCGTAAACTTGTTCTGTTACTTCTGAAAACCAGAACTTTATACTGTATAATGCCGTGAATTCTCAATTTAGCGAATGCCATTATTCCTTTTACTCGTAATTCCGGCATTGCCTTATATTGGTGATTGCCGTTATTTGGGAAATAGGTAAATGCCGTAAACTTGTTCTGCTGCTTCTGAAAGCCAGAACTTTATACTATATAATGCCGTAAACCTTTAAATTTGTCGTTGAATGTCAGTCGCTTAAACCACAAAATGCGGGAAAACTCCTTTTTCAGGAATCTTTCCCCGCTTTGTTATTGCCTGTCCTTGCAGCTGGTAACTATGCACTGCCCTTTTAGTGCCGTGTTTAGCTGGGCGTTGAGGTTGATAATTTCCTGATACATTTGCCGTACCTTTTCCGAGAGTTCGAAATAATCCGTTTCAAACTTTGTGATTTGCTCCATCAGGTAGTCGAACTGACTTTTCACCAGATCAGTGAACTCCTGAACCTGCTTTGCATCCTTCTTTTTTAGAAAAGGAAGCACTACCTGCAGTATATTTACTATGCCGTCTATGATTTTCATTTTTTTCGTTTTTTAATTGATTTACTTTGTTTATTCCATTGGGTGGGAGAGCACTGTCGGACTTTAAGTGACTTCGCTGCTTGAGCTTATAAACTCTTGCAGCGAAGTACTTTAACCTAAGCTTTTTTGATTGCCTCTGTATGCATAAAGGTCAATCTAGCCTTGTAATGGTTTAGCTTGCCTACGCCCCGGCAGTAGGAGCAGATTGTGTCTTGGCTTTCACCGGAAGCTTGGCTACTTGTGAGTAGGTCAGCGTCTTTTGCATATTGGTGAGCAGCTTGCCCGGACGGAAGGCGATCTTTGCCCCGCGAATCATGGATGAGTTATATTCATCCTCCTTTTCGGCACCATTGCTGCTTAGTCCCACCTGGAAGCTGCCGAAGTTGCCCAGGCGGATAATCTGACCTTTGGACAGACCTTGCTTCATAGACTCTAGTACACTCTCCAGCACTGCGGATACGTCGGCTTTCGTTACTGTACATCTTCCGTTTACATCTTCGCAAAGTGAATCAAAGTCCATCTCTCCGTATGCCTGCGCATGTGCGTAATACTTGCCCGGCAAACTCATCTTAGCCGGATTCTTTCTCATTACAACTGAATACTTTACACTCATTTTCTTTGTTTTTTTATGGTTAATACTTTGTGTGGAGCGAGCTCTTATCTCCCTTTGTTAACACTACAAAGATAGCCTGTGAGGCATGGGGCGAAACAGTGGAATGCATCGGGATGAATTTAAGTGAATTACTTACAATTACATAGCATTATATAGCCTATAATTCTTTGAAAATAGGTCGAATTTTAGTAAATTTACGGTATAGAAAACGAATAAAAAGAGATAAAATGGAAGAAGAATTCAGAATACGTACCTATACGAAGGCGGAGTTGGCACACCTTTACAATCCCTGCATGACTATTCCTTGTGCATTGCGCACACTTTCCAAGTGGATTACCGGTAACAGATCCCTTGCCACCCAGCTATCCACGCTGGAATATAATCGTCGCAGCCGCATATATACCCCGAAGCAGGTGAAGGTTATTGTAGAACATCTGGGCGAACCGTAAAGAGTGTAGCGAAAAGAAGAAAAAATCAGGAGATGCGTGCTGTGACATGTAACTCCTGATTTACTGTTTATTTAGTACTTTAATGTCTTGGCATCAGTTTCGCTTATGTGTACAACCAGCCATTTTCTAAGGAAGGTAATAATCTGATTCAGCAAAACTCTGTTATTGTAGTTATTTGCAATCATAAAGTCAGCTATTTTTTTCTTGAATAAACTGTGCTGCTTAATATGAAAATCCACGCCTTGTATGTTTTCCTGCTGCATTAACGCTTCTTCCGTATCGAAATGGTAATGCGTGTACCTTTGCAGTTCATTTAACAAAGGTAATATTTTATCGCTGTTATTTTCTTCCTGGCTGATTGATATAACCTCGTCAAATAAGGCAATAAGTATTTTGTGCTGTTCGTCAACTAAAGGAATTCCCAATAATAATGAATTGTTCCAACTCTGACTCTCTTTGGGAAGCTTATCTGTCGTTGTAGTACTCATGATTAATATATTTTATAAAGTTATTTAGTTCGTTTTCTTAGGTGCAAATCCTGTTCGTGTCATGTTGCCCCATCCTTTTTTGTTCTTTTTGAAAAAGTAATCATAGTTACCCCACAAAGAGAAATATAGATTTGATGGCTGATATATGAACATTTCAAAGATTACAAAAAGAAAAGCCTGAAATTTATATTTTATTCCCCGGTACTTGTGGTAGGTATATGCTTCAATGAAAATGGCAGTTGTTGAAAATAAGAATGAGAAAGTAATAACAAAAAGCATAACAAGCGCAATGACTTTCAAACTATACAAATTAAAGATAAGAAGAACAATAAGGAAAACGATTCCCAGTAACTCGATGATGGGAGTCAGCCATTCATAAATTACCCAGTAAGGAAAGCTTGCCATGCCTATAATGCCATACTTCGGATTAAAAAACATGTTTCTATGTTTCTTTATCGTGTCAATGGCTCCACGCGTCCACCTGTTCCGCTGTCTTGAAAGAACTTTATAAGATTCCGGCACTTCGGTCCAGCACAGCGGATCAGGGATAAAAGCCACCCTGTGTTTCACCCCCGTTTCATACATGTGTTTACGCATTCTTACTACCAGCTCCAGGTCTTCGCCCACAGTTGTTTTATCATACCCGCCCACTTTTACGGCCACCTCCCGGTCAAACAGTCCGAAAGCTCCCGAAATCATAAGTAAGCCATTTATCTTGGTCCAGGCCATTCGTCCTATGGTAAATGCCCTGAAATATTCCAATACCTGAAATTTTGCCCAAAAATTTTTGGGGTAATTCACCTTCACAATGTTTCCGCTGACCACCTCGCACGAGTTAGCCACACGTATTACCCCTCCCGATGCAATAACCTTGTGCGTAGGGTCGTCAATAAATGGTTGCACCATCTTTAAAATAGCATCCGGCTCTATAATGCAATCCACATCAATGGCAAGAAACAGATCTTTCTGAGAGACATTTATTCCGGAGTTCAGGGCATCTGCCTTTCCACCATTTTCCTTGTCAACCACCATCAGGTTGTGGTAAGCCGGATTGATTGACTGGTAAATGCCTCTTATCCTTGCACATGGTATTTTTAGCTCATATGCCTTTTCAACTTTAATCAGGCCGAAATGCTCTATGATTGTGCTCAGTGTATTGTCTTTGCTACCATCATTCACAATAATAATTTCATAGTCCAGGTATTGCAGAGACAACAGACATTTTGTGTTTTCAATAATTGTTTTCTCTTCGTTATAGGCCGGGGCAATAATAGATACCGACGGCAGTTTGGGAAAAGAAAGCATAGTTCTGTAATCAAAGTTCCGGCTTTTCTTCAGGTGCTTTCTTACCTCCATGATGGAGAGAACCGCTGTTATGAGATACAGCACGAACAATGTTCCCGAGAATATGAAAAACAAGGCGTTTATAAAATTATCCCAAAATGCTATACCCATCGATCTAAAAATTATAAGTTAATATCCAGAACCTCCTTGCAGGCCATGGCCACAAGGGGATCCTCCGATTCTTTTAGCTTTGCCACCCTTTCCATGTTAATGGTGAGCAAAAACTTCAAGGCTTCTGTTTTATATTTTATAGGCTCATTTACAGCCACCCATTCCAGAAAATGCATAGCATATTCCACATCGGGAGAGTAGGTAATGGTACTTATTATGGAAAGTTTGCCTCTTCCAGTGGCATCGTTGTACGCATTTCCCAGATATTTGAAATCAGATTCATCTTCAGCAAATGCTCCAAAAGCAAGAATAGCTTCCTCGCTGATGTTATCATTCGGATATGGAATAAAATTCTTAATATCACTTTTCAGTTCCTTTTTCCTGTGCAATCGGGACAGTATAATACCCAAAAGAATCATTCCTTTATTTTCGGAGTGAATTAATCCGGCATAAGGAATCTCTTTTATATTATCCTTTTCAATGTTGTTTATTATCACATTCACTTCCCACATCGAGATATTTACCTTCCTTTCTATCATCAGAAGCAGATTTCCCGAAGGGTTCAGATGAATAAGCGCCACCAGAGCATCCGTGTGCAGTAACTTATTCCTGCCATGCCTTGCCAGTCTCAGTATATAGCTCTCATATCCATGAATCTTGAATTCCGAGATCGTATTCAGGGCTATTCGATTGTGCCGGTAGTATGGCGAGTGCAGGTAGCTTCTTATTAGGTAATCATACTTCAGTTCATGCAGAAGTTCCTCGGTATCACTGCGCATTTTGCCAATAGTTTGATGGTGAATTTGCTGAAGCGTATTTATTACAAGCTCCCTGGAATAGTCATTTCTTATAAATTTCCCAAGCTTTTTCTTCTTCAATTTTATTTCCTCCTCAGGAAGCTCATCTTTCGAGAAGATGAACCTCAGCAGATAACTGATATAGAAGTTGATATACCGGTTGTGCGTCTTCTCCTTTCTTCTTTTATCTTGCCCATAATAGATAGTAAGTGCAAAAATAAGCAAAGCCAGAATGATAAAGATGAATATAAAATATTCCACGTAATAGAGCCAGGTTGCCAGATTGTGATGCTCGTGATATAACAGACTTTTAAATACATGCCCGCCTATCGAGAACTCCGGAACGGAGTAACAGTAGCTTCCATAGCAGATAAGGAAGAAAACGGTTATGTAAAATAACCTGGTTCCCCAATATTCAAGATAGAGTCTAAGTGTTTTCATTTAAGTCTGAATCTATATCCCAGTTCAACTAAATACCTGTTTCTGTATTTGCTTGTAATGTATTCCTCTCTGGTATATCCTATGCCGATGCGTAGGTCAGATATGCTGTTCAGCATAAAGTTCCTTTCCAGCTTTATTTTGTAAGCATCCAGATTGTTGAATACTGCATTTTCAAGAGTTGTTCTGCTGTCATCGGGAGAGTTGCCATAAGTAAGTTCCACTCCCCAGTAGTTTAAAGGATTCTTTCCGTAAAGCCGGTAGTTTGCCAGCAGGGTAAATGAATTTCCGCTACTCTGCATCACATAGAAAGGACGGAAAGACACCCAATGACGCCCCATGTATTTTTCCAGATGAGCCGTAGTGATAAATACCTCCGAGCTAACGTATTTCATATATCTTGCCCCCAGCGATGCCTCCATTTTATTCTTCAAAGGCATATAATATTCATATCCCGCCCTGTGTCTTGGAAACAGTGATGCATCAAAGGCATATCCGTAATTAAAGTACATGTATGATTTGTTGTTCATCTGCAGGTAAAAGTCCGATTCCAGCAGCAAGTCGTTCATCTGATAGCGATCCGCATAATTGGCGCGAAGAGCCATAGAATGTTTGCCCACACTGAAGGCATACCCCAGGTTTGCCAGGTGTTGCGGAGCGTTGTGATCAAAACAATCCAGTGAATAAAAAGCCTGAACCACATTTGTGTTTCTTTTCATAATCAGATTGTTGTACATATAACTAATGTCGTCCAGCTTCAGGAACTCTTTGTTTGCCGGAACTTTAGCCAGCTCTATGCCCTTGTCGTAATCCCTCAGCTCGGTATAGGCAATTAACCTTTTCCGCAACAGGTTTTCTGCATGCGAATATTTATATTGTTCGGCCACCCTTGAGGCTTCCAGCAGATTATCATATCTGTGTGCCCACAATAAGATATTGAGCCACGAATCAAAAAGATCATCGTTGTAGTAGTTTATTTGCTTTGCCTTTTCTATGTAGACCAAGGCAGAATCACTTTTTTCCTGCCATGCATAATTGTTGGCTATGACTACCATCAAGTCGCCCCGGGCAGGATCAGTGGATAGTGTTTTTTGTGCTTCTTCAATAGCCTTTCTGAATTTTGTGTTTGAACTGTTGGTTTCCTGAGCAAAAGCAGCACTAAAACCACTTGTGATGAATATGCAAAATAGTATAATATGTAGTCTTTTCATAAATTAAATGCTTTGAATTAGTAACTTTCAATCAGCCTCACTATTTCGTCCGTAACAATGTTCGGGTCAAATGGTCTGTGGATAATTTTGCTGGCTCCCATTTCATAAGCTTTGTAGGTATAAGCTTCGGTCTGTATATCTGAGAAATAGAACAAGGGGGTAACAACCTGTCGGTCTACACGCAGATAACGTATCACCTCCAGGCAGGGTATGCCATTCAGTGTTGAATCCAGTATGCCTAAATCTGCCGTGTTTACCGGTATTTTATCAACAATATCCTGTATGGATTTGCACACAACGATATTTACTTTCCCGATTTTTCGATAGAGCAAGGTTTCAAACAGTTGAGGAAACAGTATATCATTTGAAATAATCATTATGGTTTTATCTTTCATATAATAATTATTTTTTATTTTGATTTCTGGAAAACCAAAATCATTCAACATGTAGTGATTAGATTCTGTTTCAAAGATAATAATCTTTCTAATATAAAAACAAAACTTTTTTGATTAATATTCTTGATAATAAGGATTTTGATTATCACCAGTACATTTATACTCTGAAAACCGGAGGACGTAATTATTGAATAACTGACGGAATTGCTAGACGGAGTATTAAAAGAAAAGGCTGTGCCGTAATGACACAACCTTTTGTAATAGGTTAGGGAACTGTAGTGCTTCGCAGCGACACAGCTTTATAATAGTTATTTGGTTACAAAGTAAAATAAAAATTCTGAACTATCAAAGGCTGCTAAAGCGAAAAAAGATAAATAGTTATTTATTGAATATAAATGGGGGAATTTTAACTATGAACAGAATCGGATAGTGAAAATGTTTAACTCGTTTTCTGTTTCATCAACCATTCAATAGACGGGTCGTAATCTCCGATCTTCGTCATGCTCTTGTTGTGTCCGAAATACACATTGCCTGTTTCACCGTTACGATGCTTGGCAGTGATGATGATACCCAGCCCGTCCGTAGGGTATCCGCTTTCCTTGTCGGTGGCGAGGCCCGCCAGTGCAGGACGGTAAAGCAACAATACCAGGTCGGCATCCTGCTGAATAGCGCCACTCTCGCGCAAGTCCGACAACTGCGGACGTTTGCCCGGTCGGGTTTCCGAGTCACGGTTCAGCTGACTGAGCAATATCACCGGACAATCCATCTCCTTTGCCAGCAACTTCGCCTTGCGGGTGGCAACCGCCACATCCTGCTCGCGGTTACGCAACGAGCGGTCGTTACCCTTCATGTCACTAAGCTGCAGGTAATCCACTATAATAAGGTCGCACTTCCCTTTGCTTTTCAGCATACGCGCTTCGGCCCGGATATAGTCCATGCTCATTGACGGATTATCATCAATCATCATGGGCAGCTTAGCCAGTTCGCGCGCTGTGGTCTGAGCATTGATCCACTCTTCCGTGGCTGTGAGTCCGGTTCGCCAACGGTGCGCGTTGACATCACCCTCCAGTAAGATAAGCCGGTCGCCCAGTCGTTCCCCCTGCATCTCGATGCTGCAAAACAACACATTGTGCCCCGCCTTTGCCGCCGCTTTTGCCAGATGAAGTGAGACCATTGTTTTTCCCACTGCCGGACGGGCGGCAATGATTGCCAGCTCACCCTTCTGCCATCCCGCCGTGAGCTTGTCCAGATCGGTCAGCCCCGTGGGGATACCCGTTACACCGTCCTCCTGCTTCTCCCGTCTTTCCTCTGCCAGCGTTATTGTGTCGTCCATCAGCGTCTCCATGTCGCGCAGTGAATTGTTCCACGCCGCATCCTTGTTCAGGTTGTCCAGCATCTCCTGCGTGGCAACAATTGCATCCTCGGTGAATACTGTCATGTCCACCGCCATGGCAAGCATCTTGCTCTGCCCCTTAATCAATTCCCGCCGGATGTAGTAATCCTTCAGCGTTGCGGCGTGCGTTTCCAGGTGAGCCGAGCTAGCCACCTCGCTGCTCAGCTGCGCTATGTAAAACGGTCCGCCCACCTTTTCCAGTTCCCCGCGCCGCTTCAGCTCCTCCGTCACCGTGATTATGTCGATGCTTCGTCCCTCGTTGAACATACCCTCCAGCGCAGAAAATACCGCCTGATGCTTGTCTTCGTAAAACATCTCCGCCCTCAGATACTTAATAGCCAGCGGCATAGCCTTCGTTTCGAGCAGACAGGCACCCAGTACCGCCGTTTCATAATCGAGTGCAAACGGCATGTTAATATGTTTCTCCATATAGAAATATAGTAATATAAAAATTAATAAATATCCTCATTAAGAAAAGATTTGTCGCTAAGATAGTTGCACGCCCGCTTTATATAATTCGTGTTTTCCATTGACATGTAGTACGCATAGATGCTTTTTACAGCCGTGTTTCGTTCACTCCCGGTTAGTTTATTCCATGCTTTCCGTGCTGCCCCAATCTCCCTTTTTGGTGTTTGGGTTATCTCGTGATACTGGTTCCAGAATACCTCAAAAAGCTCTTCGCTTTTGGTTTTTCGTTTCATATTCTCCTCTACCCGGCTTTGGGTCCATATCTCGTAATTATTCACTCTGATAATGTTAATGCCATATTCGGTGTGTATAATTTTTATAAATCCTGTTTTCTCCAGCTTGGCGAAAAAACACCTGGTTTTTCCGAGTTTCCATCCGAAATGTTTCGCCCATGTGCGGAGTGATATGATTGACTCTCCTTTGTGACAAACTATGTCATTCCCATTCACTGTTAACACGCAGTCTTTGTAGTTTACTCTTGCCACAACTGTAAGGAAAGCGCTGAAGTAACTGCACTGCTTTTCCAGTCGGCTGAAGGTGTAAAGGAACAATGATTTTGGCATAAGAATATATCCTTTCGCAAGAATATCAACAGGTAGATTTTGGCTGTTTTCCATGATTATCTAAAATTTAATTAGTAATTAATTTATATCCATTTGTTTCTATCGCCGGCAAAAGTAATTGGAGGAATAATACCCTCCAAATATTTGTGGCGTTTCAGGGAAACAAAGTATATTTAGGGAAAAATGGCATTTCTGTGGAAGTAAATTGCTTGATGTATAACCTTGTGTTTAATGGGTGAAATCAGTGTTTTAATGTGAAATTTAGATACAATAAGTAGACACACAAGTGTGCACAGTCTTTTTCTTTGTATATGTTTGTAAAATAGATTATTGTATGAAGCTGGAAAAAGAAAGGTGCACAAGGATGCGCACCTAAGAAATGATTGTAAATTGTAGTTTATAATAAATTATAAACCGTATAATTTGTTTTATTTTGATAGAAATACAAATGAATATAAATAGAAATAACGATACATCCTTCGGGTACTTTTCAGACTGTTTCTGTTATAATGGTATAGTGCTTAGGTTTTCCCCAGAAACTGAATATCAAATCATTTTGTATTGGAGTAAGATGTTCTGATTCTTCGTTATATCCGTTTTTTATTAGTTCGTTATACAGCTTTTTAGATTCTCTTATCATAGTACGAAATTTCTTTTTGGCTGTTTCCGTTTTAGAATATTGTGGAAAATAGATATTTGCTATATCGGCCACTTTAATACATCCGGCCATTGATTTAGGAACTTGTCTTTTTGTGTTTCCCATCCGATAAATAGTTTTTTTAGTTTATAATATAGTTATTTCAATCTTAACTTAATAGTTAAAAAGGGGGCGCAAAGATAAATAAATTAACTTAATATATGCAAGCATGTTTAA
>Ga0183100_1001038_pt1 | contig 15572 bp, 13 predicted proteins | sample Biomet2_FD_127789 | JGI IMG/M metagenome (GOLD analysis project Ga0183100, IMG submission 127789) | Microbial communities from bioreactor (seeded with anoxic lake sediment) at LBNL, California, USA - Biofuel metagenome 2 | ecosystem: Engineered > Bioreactor > Anaerobic > Unclassified ...
TGAGCAAGGGGTCATGTGGAAGGTTGGTTTGAGGGTAAAAAACCAAAATCCATTTTTTTTAAAATTAGCCATTCCGGTAATACCTCCGTATCTCCGGAAATATAAATGATTGTCTTGCCAATTGTAAATACGTAGCCATTGTCTCTATCTTTGGGATGAAATTGAAGATGAGCTGGAGTGATATTATAGGCAGGTACAGCTTGAACGAAAATATCATTGGTTAGTGATTTTCTATCGTTGTTCTTCATGATAAGTCCTTTTCCTAGAAGTTCTGCAGAATTTTTGTTCAGGATAACTATTGTTTTGGCATCTGATAAGTTATGAATGGCTTTTTTATCAAAATGGTCATAATGCTCGTGAGTTACAAAGATATAAGAAGCCTTTGGATAATCGTTATCATTCAGATACTCACTCAACGGGTCAATATAAATAACGTGATTTTTAAAAGTCAAAATTAGACTGGAATGTCTTAAAAAAGTAATGTAGAGAGGCTCGCCACTTTTAGTTTGAATAGTGTCGGTATTTATGCTTAAATAATTCATATGTTTAGATTTTAAAAAGTGATTATTAACTAAAAAAAACAGTGCGAGTAGGCCTATAATTACCAATAAGAGTGGAAGACGAATGTATGAAGGTGTTTTTCTTTTCATTTCAGACATTGCTTAAAAAATTGGTTGCATTGCAAAAGAAGGAAATTTATATCATACTACAAAATATAATAAGAATTAAAATCCAAGGATTTTTTAATTTTTCTTCAAACAATGAAGTATCATAATTTGATTACAATTAACGAACTTGTTGTTAAAATGAAATGTAAGAAGGCGAAAACTAATGAAGGAAGACTTTAGTTAGAATGAATTTTAAGCAAAACAACAATTATTTGAAATAAAATTAGAGAGAAACCTGCCACTCAACTATTAAAAAAGTGTATCTTTGCAGTCCGGAAATAGAATATTATATAACTAAACGATAAAAAAATGACTAAAGCAGACATTGTAAATGAGATTTCCGAAAAGACAGGAATCGACAAAGTATCTGTACTGAACACGGTAGAAGCCTTCATGGAAGTTGTCAAGAATTCATTATCTGATGGTAAAAATGTATATTTACGCGGTTTCGGTAGTTTTATACTTAAAAAGAGAGCACCGAAAACAGCGCGCAATATTTCAAAGAACACCACAATTATTATTCCTGAACATGATATTCCGGCTTTTAAACCGGCTAAGACCTTCACTAATTTAGTAAGATAATTAAGAGAATAGTTCACATACATTAATTATTTAAATTTTAAGCTATGCCAAGCGGAAAAAAGAAAAAAAGACACAAGATGTCTACTCATAAGCGTAAGAAAAGACTAAGAAAGAATAGACATAAGAGCAAATAATTTTTATACTCTATAATTATTATAAAGAACAAATTCGGAACCGTTTATTCGTTTTGGAATTTGTTCTTTATTAAATATATCATTTTAGAAATGACAAGCGAAGTTATTGTCAATGTACAACCCAAAGAGATATCCATTGCTCTTCTTGAAGATAAAAAACTTGTTGAATTACAGAAGGAAGGTCAAGAGGAATGTTTTTCTGTTGGAAATATGTATCTGGCGAAAGTTAAAAAACTAATGCCGGGATTGAATGCATGTTTTGTTGATGTTGGGTATGAGCGCGATGCTTTCTTGCATTATCTTGACTTAGGACCATACTTTCATTCTTACGAAAAATATCTGAAACAGGTGTCTAGTGACCGTAAAAAGCTGGCACCGTTTAATAATGCCAACTTTCTTCCTCAATTGGAAAAAGACGGTAGTGTGCAAAAAACCTTGAAAGTTGGACAAGAATTACTTGTTCAAATTATAAAAGAGCCAATATCTACAAAGGGGCCCAGACTTACATGTGAGCTTTCTTTTGCAGGCAGATTTTTGGTTCTTATTCCTTTTAACGATAAAATTTCTGTTTCTTCTAAAATTCGATCTTCAGCAGAACGTGCCAGGCTCAAACAACTTTTACAAAGCATAACACCGAAAAATTTTGGTGTTATTGTGCGTACTGTGGCAGAAGGGAAGCGTGTAGCAGAATTGGATAAAGAATTAAAATTACTATTGAAAAGATGGGAAACCTCTATTCAAAATGTTCAAAAGGCAACTTCTTTTCCAAAATTGATTTATGAAGAAACAAGTCGCACGGTTGCCCTGCTTAGAGATTTGTTTAATCCTTCTTATGAAGCGATCTATATTAACAATAGAAATACTTTTAATGAGGTAAAGGAATATATTCAGTTGATTGCTCCTGAAAATGAAAACATCGTAAAATTGTATTCGGGAGAAATTCCTATTTTTGATAATTTCTCTATTACAAAACAAATTAAGGCGCTTTTTGGCAGAACAGTTACATATAAACATGGCGCATATTTGATTATAGAACACACGGAAGCATTGCATGTTGTTGATGTGAACAGTGGCAATCGATCTAAATCATCGGAGGGGCAAGAAGAAAATGCTCTTGACGTCAATATTGGTGCTGCCGATGAATTGGCCAGACAATTGCGCCTTCGTGATATGGGTGGAATTATTGTGGTTGATTTTATCGATATGCAAAAGGTGGAAAACCGTCAGAAACTTTACGAACGCATGACTCAGAATATGCAACTTGACCGTGCACGCCATAATATTTTGCCGTTAAGTAAATTCGGATTGATGCAAATTACCCGTCAACGCGTACGTCCTGCTATGGATGTCAATGTGGACGAAACTTGTCCGTCTTGTTTTGGATCTGGATTCGTGAAGTCTAGCATTCTTTTTACAGATACACTTGAAAGTAAAATTCATATTTTGATTAATGAATTAGGTATTAAAAAACTTAAACTTCATATTCATCCCTATGTTGCAGCTTATATTAATAAAGGTATTCTTTCCATTAAATATAAGTGGCAAATGAAGTTTGGTTTTGGTATTAAAGTCATACCCGATCAAAGTCTTGCTTTTTTGCAATATGTTTTCTATGATTCTACAGGTCAGGAAATTGATATGAAAGAAGAAAAAGAAATCAAGACTACGAAACCCAAGATTTCCTGATAAGGAAAAATTAAACTATTTGTCAGCACATTCTTTAAAAAATGAATGTGCTGATTTTGTTATGTTTTAATGATTTTGTAAATAAAACAATATCGAAATTAGTCGGTCCTTAAGAAGTCGATATTTTATTTTGTAATAGAAGTTATAACCGATATTGGTTGTGTTTTTTTGTGTTAACAGACATTTCAAAATTCACTCCCAAACATTCTTTTACGCCCCGATAACCACGGTCACATGCCACAAGCTCAGGTAACTGTCCCGTATTGTTCCGAATTTGTTCCAACGTTCCTTCCAATGTTTTGCTGTCATGCTCTTTGCGAAAAGAAACATCACCAACAATCAAACCACCTGCTGTTCTGGCGATGGACGCTTTGTTCCCAAACTCATATTTCTTATGCTCTTTACCCTTTTGCAGATGCATTCTACCCGGGGTTCGTGTAGAGAATAAATCTTATCTTTGGAACTGCGCGTTTGTTCCAAAAAGTGATGAAAGATGCTCAGCAACTTGTTATACGCTTCTATGCCTGCCACCTTCAAATGGCGCTCAAGTTCACGAACCAGACGACCTGTTATGGTGCGCAGTTTGCGGTCTGCCCTGAGAGCTTTCTTGTGATTGCACGGATTGTTCCGGAAACGCTCGTCAATGTACACCTTCTTTAATACCCGACTATAACTTTGCCGTTCTTTGAATCCATGGATTTCAGAGATATTCTTGCATCTTGAAACGATCTTCTTCAGCAATTTCGCATCTGTGGGGTATGTGATGTTTTTCTCTTGAACCGTGGAATCAATGTACACCGTTCTACCAGACCCTTGATCATGGTCATGATTAATTCGGATACTTTCTTCCAGAACCAATCTTGCGCCTTCCGCTCCAATACGCTTGCGAAAATATACCAGTTCCGTAGCGTTTGCATGGGGGATTGATGCTGAACTCATGCCAACCACAGAAATATTGGTAGTACGCGTTCTCCTGCCATTCTTCCACCACGCTCTCATCTGAGATATTACGCAGATGGCGTAGCAATATCAAACCTACCATCATATGGATCGGTTTGGCCGGACGACCATTATCTTCATAATATAGAGGTGAAAACGATTTCTCAAATTTTTGCCAGTGCACCTTGTTGGGCAGCATGTATAACGGGTGTTTGCTATTTAACGTGTCATCCAAACTAAAGAATAAGGAGACTCTACGGATTTGTTTTCTTTCTTATAAATGATCAATTTCTGCAAGATGTATGATGTAAAGATACAAAATGTGGCGGATATATACAACTTTTATATCATTAACTTATTTATAATCAATACTATTTTTGCTTTTTAAGGGACGCCTAGCTATCCGTGAGTGAAGGAATGTTTGGGAGTAAAGTATTAAAATGTTTCTTTTAAAAATTACGTTTTTGGCCTATAATAGACGAGATGGCACGTTATTTGTTTGATTAGAAGAAAAACAAATTAGTGTCTTACATTATGCAAAAAGGTAATATTGGGGTTACGACAGATAATATATTCCCCGTCATTAAAAAATTTCTTTATAGTGATCACGAAATTTTTCTTCGTGAAATTGTTTCGAATGCAGTTGATGCGACCCAAAAATTGCGGACACTGTCTCAAAAAGGAGAGGTGAAAGGAGACTTGGGTAGTTTGACCGTTCATGTTAATGTGGATAAAGATAAAGGAACCATCACGGTGAGTGATCGTGGCATTGGGATGACAGCTGAGGAAATAGATAAATATATTAATCAGATTGCATTCTCTGGTGCTAATGAATTTTTGGATAAATATAAGGACGATGCGAATGCCATTATCGGTCATTTTGGCCTGGGTTTTTATTCCTCCTTTATGGTGAGTAAGCAGGTTGAAATTAATACATTAAGCTTTCGTGAAGGATCAAAAGCTGTAAGGTGGAGTTGTGATGGTACGCCTTCATTTGAAATTGAAGATTCGGATAAAGCTGAACGTGGTACGGATATAATCCTTCATATTGATGATGATTGCAAGGATTTTCTTGAGAAAAATAAAATTTTGGAATTACTCAAGAAATATTGTCACTTTCTTCCTGTCCAGATTGCATGCGGAAAGAAAACGGAGTGGAAAGATGGCAAGGAAGTAGAAACAGAAGAGGATCTAATTATTAATGATGTTGATCCTATTTGGAAACGTAAACCCACGGACTTAAAGGATGATGATTATAAGAATTTCTATCATGATCTTTATCCTGGCATGGACGAGCCACTATTCTGGATTCACTTGAATGTAGATTATCCATTTAATCTGACGGGTGTTCTCTATTTTCCTAAAATTAAAAACAATATTGACCTTCAACGCAATAAGATTCAACTTTATTGCAATCAGGTTTTTGTTACTGATCAAGTTGAGAACATTGTCCCGGAATTTTTAACATTATTATATGGCGTTATTGATTCTCCCGATATTCCGCTGAATGTTAGCCGTAGTTATTTGCAGAGTGATTTGAACGTGAAGAAGATTTCTTCTTATATCACCAAAAAAGTGAGTGATCGTTTGGATGGCATCTTTAAAGACAATAGATCTGATTTTGAAGCGAAATGGGACGACTTAAAACTTTTTATAGATTATGGAATGCTTTCACAATCAGATTTCTATGATAAGGCTAAGAGCTATGCTTTGTTGAAGGATTGCGAAGGGAAATATTATACTTACGACGAATATAAAAAACTTATTGAAAGCAATCAAACTGATAAAGACAAGAATTTGATCTATCTTTATGCTAACAATAAGGATGAGCAATATAGTTTTATTGAGGCAGCTAAAGAAAAAGGTTACAGTGTTCTTATTCTGGATGGACAGTTGGACACACCGTTAGTAGGTATGCTGGAACAAAAATTCAGTCAATGTCGTTTCTGCCGGGTTGATGCAGATACGTCGGACCGCTTGATTCAAAAGAGCGATACACCAAAAGAAACTGTCAGTGAAGAAGATAGTGAACAGCTGTCCTCTATTTTTAAAAGTCAATTGCCACAATTTGACGGTAAAGATTTTAATGTTGAAACTCAGGCATTGGGAGCTAATGCTGCTCCTGTCATGGTTACTCAAAATGAGTTTTCGCGTAGAATGAAAGAGATGAGTAGAATTCAGCAGGGTATGGGCTTTTATGGGCAAATGCCCGATATGTATGCCGTTGTGTTGAATTCTGATCACAGCATAGTCCAGAAGATTCTGGATGAGAGCAAAACGAATACTGGAGAAGTTCTACAACCTGTGATTGCAGAGCTGAAAGGACTTCGTGCGCGCCAGACCGTATTGCAGCAAGAGCAGAAGAATAAGAAGCCTGAAGAAATCACCCAACAAGATAAAGATAATATATCAAGATGTGATAAAGATATTTCTGAGCAGCAGAAGAAAAAAGACCAAATTCTGGCTGATTATGCTAAGAACAATCATATCATTCACCAACTGATAGATTTAGCCTTGTTGCAAAATGGTTTATTGAAGGGGGAAGCTCTTAATAAATTTCTGAAGCGCAGTGTCAATTTGATAAAATAAGCTTATTTGAAATGAAGACGGACTTTTTCTTGAAAAAAGTCCGTCTTCATTGATTCTGTCAACAAAAAAATTATTAACTTTGCACTCGCAAACACAAAGAGAATCGGCTCCGTAGCTCAACTGAATAGAGTATCTGACTACGGATCAGAAGGTTCAGGGTTTGAATCCCTGCGGAGTCACTTTTCTGGTTGCGTGTTGAATTTATAATGGCTCCGTAGCTCAACTGAATAGAGTATCTGACTACGGATCAGAAGGTTCAGGGTTTGAATCCCTGCGGAGTCACAATATCAATAAAGGGGTAGCTTACGGTTACTCTTTTTTTTTGTCATTTAGTGGCTCAGTCGGGTCTCACCAGTAAAAGTTGGGGGACTAAGCGTAAATGTTAGTAAGTCTAAAGAGAAAGAATTTAATATCAGTTACCCCTCTAAGTTGTGCTCTAAAAGCTTTAATTTTTGCATTGAAAGGTTGAGCAAAAGCATTAGTAGATCGGTTGACAAAGAAGTTTAGCACTTCGTCGTAATGCTCGTAGATTGTAGCCGAGATTATATTGAAACTTCTGAATTTCAATAAGCCTACTTTATTATACCATCTGGCAAGAGCTAATCTAGCCCGATCCTTAGTAGCGTTCTTGGCAAAGATCATCCTTAGCGAATGAGCAAGTGAATAAGCTTCTCTTAAATCAGGATATTGCGCAAAAAGGATTTTGGCTCTTTCTTCCTGTTTTGTCTGTCCAATTGTTGGAGGATTTTATAAGAGATATCTGCTACGGGCAAGGAACTGTTTCTTAGTATCTCCGTTACTGAACACAAGGGGTTTGTATGCTTCTTTTCGCAATCTGTCATCCTCCATCTCATCTATGCAAATGCTTGGACCTATATTATCCGGAAAGATCAGGTTCAGGCGATATTCAGTTTTTGAGAAGATTTTTAAAAAAGTCCCGAAAGTTTGATAAAAACTTTCGGGACTTTAAGAATTTTGGATTCTATTTTAACTAAGATCTTTATTTTGCTTTTTCAACAATGGCTTTAAAAACCTCTGGGTTGTTTACAGCTAAATTAGCTAAAGTCTTACGGTTAATCTGAATGTCAGCCTTATGGAGAATACCAATTAATTGAGAATAGGAAAGGCCTTCCTGACGTGCTGCTGCATTAATACGCTGAATCCATAGTGCACGGAAAGAACGTTTTTTATTTTTGCGATCACGGAAAGCATATGTTAAACCTTTTTCCCAAGTATTTTTGGCAACGGTCCAAACATTTTTGCGTGCACCATAATAGCCACGTGTTAATTTTAAAATCTTTTTTCTTCTTGCTCTTGAAGCAACGTGATTTACTGATCTTGGCATAACTTAAATCTTTGTGAATGTAAGCGTCGTAGCTATTTCTACGCTCTTTTTAGCTAAACATTCGGTTGAAAAATTTTTTGTTTTTGTGATGAATTTAACGGAGTGACATCAACTCTTTTACCTGACGAAGATTGGTCTTGTCTACAATAGCTATGTGAACAAGATTCCTTTTTTGCTTCTTGGTCTTTTTAGTCAGGATGTGACTATGGTAAGCATGATTTCTTTTGATTTTACCTGTTCCAGTAAGAGTAAATCTCTTTTTTGCACCGGAATTTGTTTTTACTTTTGGCATTTTTGTTGTTGTTTAAAAGTTTATTTATGATTGCGGCAGCGTGAAATCACTTACACTACACGCGTTAATCCTAATTTTATTCTTCGCCTTCAACTTTTGGCCCAGCATATTCTTTTGGGTTCTTTGTTTTAGGAACATTTACAGTAGCTCTTTTTTTCTGTCCTTCGGTTTGTTCTCCTTGTATAATGCTTTTTTTAACTGAAGGAATTTTTTTGGGGGCAATAAACATAGTCATTCGCTTTCCCATAAGTTCTGGCATTTGTTCTACTTTCCCAACCTCTTCCAAGTCATTTGCAAAACGGAGAAGTAAAACTTCACCTTGTTCTTTAAAAACAATACTGCGTCCTCGAAAATATACAAAAGCTTTCACTTTATTACCATCTTCCAGAAATTCGTGGGCGTGTTTCAATTTAAAATCATAATCATGATCATCTGTCTGTGGTCCAAAACGTATTTCTTTAACGCTGATTTTAATTTGATTAGCCTTAATTTCTTTTTGGCGCTTCTTTTGTTGATAAAGAAATTTTGAATAATCAATAATTCTGCATACTGGAGGGCTTGCAGTTGCTGAGATTTCTACTAAATCCAAGCCTTTGCTTTCTGCAATTGCCAATGCTTTTGCTGTAGATACTACAGTAGATTCAATGTTATCACCAACAATGCGCACTTCGCGCGCAAAAATTTGATTATTAATCCGATACTCTTGTTTTAAAGAATCATTCTTCATTCAGAAATGCGTCAGTTTATATTTTAACGATGCAAAGTTAATTAAAATTTTATCATTTCAGACACTTCTGTCTGAATTTTCTTGACAAAATCCTGATAAGTTAATGAGCCCTGATCGCCTTCACCTTGTTTGCGGATGGAAACGGTGCCGTTTTGTGCTTCTTTTTCGCCTACAATAATGAGGTATGGAATATGTTGCATTTCATTATCGCGAATTTTTCTGCCAATTTTTTCGTTACGGTCGTCAATTGTGGCACGAACATCATTTTCATCAAAATAAGCTTTAATATTTTGGGCGTAATCAATAAATTTCTCTGATATAGGCAAAATAGCTACCTGCGTTGGAGTCAACCAAAGCGGAAAGTGGCCACATGTATGCTCTATAAGTACTGCTACAAAACGTTCCATTGAGCCAAAAGGTGCACGGTGAATCATGACGGGGCGGTGCTTTTCATTATCGTCGCCTACATATTCAAGCTGAAAACGTTCAGGTAGGTTATAATCTACCTGAATGGTACCTAACTGCCAACTGCGTCCAATGGCGTCTTTCACCATAAAATCAAGTTTAGGACCGTAGAATGCTGCTTCGCCATATTCTATGTGAGCTTGCATACCTTTTTCCTTGCATGCTTCAATGATCGAAGATTCTGCTTTCTCCCAGTTCTCATCTGTACCAATGTATTTGCTGTGATCATTTTGATCGCGCAGAGATATTTGAGCATCGTAGTTCTCAAATTTGAAAGTTTTGAATACGGTCAGAATGATGTCCATCACACGAAGAAACTCATCTTTAACCTGATCAGGACGGCAGAAAATATGTGCATCGTCTTGCGTAAAACTGCGTACACGGGTTAATCCATGTAGTTCACCGCTTTGTTCGTAACGATAAACTGTGCCAAACTCTGCAATACGAATAGGTAGATCTTTGTATGAACGTGGCTTGCGAGCAAAGATTTCACAGTGATGAGGGCAATTCATGGGTTTGAGCATATACTCTTCTCCTTCATTCGGCGTGTGAATGGGCTGGAAAGAATCTTTACCATATTTGGCATAATGGCCGGAAGTAACATAAAGTTGCTTTGAACCAATATGTGGAGTGATCACCTGCTGATAACCATATTTTGTTTGAATCTTTTTAAGAAAGGCTTCGAGTCTAAGACGTAAATCTGTTCCTTTGGGTAACCAGATAGGGAGCCCTTTGCCTACTCGATCGGAGAACATAAAGAGTTCCATTTCCTTTCCGATTTTACGATGGTCTCTCTTCTTTGCTTCTTCAAGCATGATGAGATATTCGTCAAGTAGTTTCTTTTTTGGAAAAGAAACACCGTAAACTCGTGTCATTGTTTCGCGTTTGGCATCGCCACGCCAGAAGGCAGCTGAAATTGCTGTTATTTTGATGGCTTTGATTGACGCAGTAGATACGAGATGAGGCCCGCGACATAAATCTGTGTAGTTGCCTTGGGTATATGTTGAAATCGTTCCATCATCTAACTCGTTGATGAGTTCTAATTTTAGTTTTTGACCTCTCTTTTCGAAAAAGTCTATAGCATCTGCTTTGCTAATATTTTTTTTCACCAAGGACTCGCCACGTTTAGCAATTTCAGCCATTTTGTTGTTGATGGTTTCGAAATCACTTTCCTTAATGACACTGCCTTCAGGAGTCAAAACATCATAATAAAAACCATTTTCAATGGCAGGTCCAATACCAAATTCAATACCTGGATAAAGTTCCTGTAATGCTTCAGCAAGAAGATGGGCAGAGGTATGCCAAAAAGTTTTCTTGCCTTCTTCGTCTTCCCATTTAAAAAGTTTTAATGTTGCGTCTTTTGTTATGGGCCTGTTCAATTCTGTGACTTGGCCATTTATAGAGCATGATAAAACTTCTTTAGTTAATCTGGAAGAAAGGCTTTCTGCGATTTGTTGAGCTGTAACACCGGATTCGAATTCTTTTACGGTGTTGTCCGGAAAAGTGATCTTAATCATCATTTATATTATATTTTTCAGTGGTTGCAAAATTAGTGATTTATTTCCAGATAACTGCTTATCCTATTAAAAATATCTTGTTTACAGCGTTTTTTGGATGATAAGTATTATCTTTGAAGTATGAAAGCAAGTTCGTTTGTTACAATTAAGAATGAATCGATCGGAAAGTTGGTTATTAGAAAAAGTACGTTTCTTTCTTTTGCCATCCCTGTAGATAATGTTGATATTGTTGACAATAAAGTCAAAGAATTAAGGAAAAAGTATTACGATGCTCGTCATCTTTGCTATGCTTATGTATTATTTCCAGAAGGCCAAACTTTCAGAGCTTCTGACGGTGGAGAACCATCTGGTACAGCCGGACGTCCTATTTTAGGAGCTATTCGTTCTATGGGATTAACGAATGTTCTGGTGATAGTAGTACGCTATTTTGGAGGTATTAAACTAGGTACGAGTGGCCTGATTGGTGCTTATAAACAGGCTGCAGAAGAAGCTTTAAGTCATGCGGCCTTTGTGACATCTGAAATTGAAGAGACTTTTAATACGACTTTTGATTACAGTAGTCTGAATGAGGTGATGCAATTATTAAAGCGCTATGAAGCTAAAATTTTTTTAAAACAAATTGATTCAGTTTGTTCTCTTTCATTTAAAATTGGAGTCAACTATTCAGAGCAAATGATTCAACAATTATCTAAGATTTCATCTGTGAAATTTTTTTAGAATGGATTTTATCCGAGCTTCTATTTAAATTTAGAACTAGTCAGCAACGCCCTGACTTTCTCAAACCAGGGCTTTGTTGTTTCTTGAAGTTTTCGTATCTTTAGGTATAAGCTTTCAATTATGACAAAGATACACTTTCGTCCTTACAGACCCGACCAAACGGTCCTTTTTCCTCAAAGGATAGATGAAAATATGAAGGAGAATGATCCCGTTCATATTCTCTCCGCCGTCGTTGCCATTTGAATCTTGATAACTTCAATGATGGATATACAAACATACAATTGTCCCATAGGCTTTGTTTTCGGTTACAAAAACAGGAAAATATTGAGGCGCACTCCGGTTGTCAGTCATCGGACTAACACGATGAAACGGAATTTTTATTCCCGATGAAAAACAAGATGCAGGAGTCAGCGAAAAAAAGTCGCTTCTCGTTGAAACAAAGTGGGAGAACGTTTTTTCTATGACAAAGAAATTTTGAAAAAAGTCGCTATTCGCTTTTAATGTTTCGGAGGAGTTGATATAGAGTTTGTTACAGATTGAAAAATGAATGGAAAAATTCGTTCGAAATACGGAATGGATACTTTACGAATGAATCAACGTGGAGAGGTATTTTGAAAATGGGAGGAATATATTTTGAAAGATGGTGTACCGCTGTTTTCTCAATTCAGGAAAGATACTGAGTGAGTTACCTGAGGGCGTAATTCCACGGGTGCTGTAACATAACAATGCCAAAGGTGTGGTTTTTGTCACATCGCCGTCGTAATTTAATGTTTTTTTTGTTTTAGTAAAAAATGTATGTAATTTATTTGGTGGAATCCATGAAAAACTATATATTTGGAGCACCTAATACAAAATGATTAAGATGCGAATGGTGCAGACTTTTTGGAGTGGAAAAAGATCTCTGATGCATGAAGGCTTCGGATGGCGACACCCCGAGTACAATTTGATGGCGTGGGCTTTGAGTTGCCTGAAGTTGAACGAACAAGGCTTTCCAATCGTTCTTTATACGGATTCAGAAGGCTATGATGTTTTGATAAAGAAAATGCACTTGCCGTATTCTGAAGCCATAGTAAAATATTGTGATTTGCTATGCCGGGCGTGCCAGTGGGCTTATGGTAAACAAATGACGAAAATGAAAGTTCATGTAAATGCTGCTGGACATAATGGAGAGAGTGTACAAACAGGAGCTGTATATGGTTCAAGTGGCTTTGTAATTGATGAAGATGTACAAAACTTTATGAGTTCAATGGGAAATTATAACATTGATTTTGGAAGTAGAAGTGTTAGCTATTGGTCTATTACGTATGAAAATGGAGAAGTAGCATCCTCGATACCGCAAGAATTTAAGTCTTTTTCTGTTAGCGTTACTTTCAGATTGTGGGGGTATGAGGAACGATTTGGACTCCATGGCGAAGGTTCAATAGAATAAGGTAGATGCAAGTTTCGGGACTTTTAAATAGATTGCTTATTTTCTTGCGGAATGTAGCAGAAAAATTTAGGTTGATTAAATTATCTATGATATGAAAAAAATAAATATTATCTACAAGTCGATCGTAATATGTGAGACGCTGGCGTGTGGGGTCGTGATTTTATTCATGACTTCATGTGCGGCGTCGCTGACGGACTATGGGTATAAGGGCGGTCCTACCTGGTCGATGGATTATCCTTCAGGAGATGGATATAACATTGGTGGACGGGGCGGATTTTCCGAGATATTTCATTTTAATGAAATAGTAATTAGGCATCCGACACCGGAACCCTATAAAGTGGATTGCAAGCGATATGATTTCCCTGTGAAGAAAATAAGATGTAAGGATGGTGACAATTTTGAGGTGAAGAGTTATATGATTTTTCAGTTTGATATGAAGGATGGAACGTATAGAAATTTTACATTTCAGATTGATTTCATCAAGGCGGGTACGACGGACACTGTATCTACAGCAAAAACAAGCGTTCCCTTCATCAAAGGCCCCATAAAATCATTAAGAAACCTGACAGAACTTTCATGCTGCCGAAAGAAGGACAAAGTGCTGTATGTGGAAACAAAGGCGGAGATTAATCCTGTCTATTTTGACAACAGCTATGTTAAATTCAAAAAAAGATTTATGAAACCAATGAGGGAAAAATAAAACAGGAGGAATGGATTAAAGAGGAATCCATTTAGCCCCCAGAACAATACAAAAGATGAAAAAGCTGGTGTGTGTATCATTTGGGTAGTGCGGCTTTTGAGTGCTTGCTCCAAGTCTTTGACGGACTAGGGTTACAAGGGTTGCAAGTTTTATTGCAAAATAAAATACCCACTTCTTAAGGACCGACTAATACTTATAATTGCCATATATGAAAAGAGGATGTGCCGTTTTGACACATTCTCTTCTCGTTTCAATAAATTCAAAGTGTTTAGTAAGTGGTATTTTTAGGATCGAAATTTGTCCAGTTATTTATCCAAGTGTCTCCTGCAGCAAATGCACCAATATAAGAGACTGGTGAGAACCAACTTTTGAGGAGATTATCAGAAAATGCAGCTGCTGAGAGTATGGGGCTTCCTGATTGTGGCATAAAAGCATATCCACAGTTAACTGGATCACTAAGCAGTAATGAGGATGAATTGTCTAGATATTTTTTGCCTGCTTGAACAAGAAAGAAAGTACTCGAGAATGATTTTTTTGTATTGTCGGTAATGGGCTGTGAATTAAGATCGTAACTAGTTACCAAAATATCATCATAAAGTTTATTTGCATCGGTGCCAATAGCATTCATATTTGCAAACCATATGTTTTGTAGTTTCAGTAGGCCGTTAGTAGCAGCACCCTGCGTGTCACCCTTTTGATTGTCAAGCATTAAGCCGATGGGAAATCCACAAGCTATTGAATTGAAGCAGTTTAGTCTTGAGTTGCGGCGTAATTGCATCGCAGCCTGAAATTTGCCAAGTGCGGAACCATTGTTAGGATTTAAATTCCCTCCATTAATATAGTCTGTCGTATTAAGAAAATTTGCATCCTGTTTTGGGCCTATAAATGTGATATTACTAAAAGTTGCAGATGTATAAGGAGAAACCGGAGAACCGTCTGCGCAATTGTCACTTTCAAAACCGTTACTCTGTGATTGATCTGCAATTTTAGGATCACGAACGGCAAGTCCGAATTGAACTTTTCCACTAAAACCATCATCGGTATCAAAATCGTCGTCCCAGCCTTTGTATGCAATTAAGTATTTGCAATTTACAGTGCCTCCAAACCATTCATAAGAATCATCATTCGAATAGGAAACCTGCACATGGTCAATTTGCGTGCCACTCCCCACAGAACCGAATGTTAGCCCATTTATTTCCTTGTCTTTCTCAAAAGGATAACCAGCAAATTCAATGCGTACATAACTAACAATGCCGGAATTGTCGTCAGATACATTACCACCATGTTTAGTACGAGGACCACCTTCGATTTGCATTTTAGATTGATTGTTTGGAGCTTTACCACAAAGAATAATTCCGCCCCAATCTCCCGGTTTGCGTTGTCCTTTCTCTTGTTCAGATGTAAAAACGATAGGTTGGCTTGCCGTGCCTTGTGCAATTAATTTTCCTCCGCGTTCTACGACAATTGCAGCTTTTGTTTGCTTGTTCCCTTTAATAATAGTACCTGGTTCAATGGGGCTCACCCGATAATTAGTGGGGATAAAGAAGATTAATCAAGAGTAATTTATTATTTTTGTTTTATGGAAGAGTCCGAAATATTATCATTAGCTCAAATAGTACTGCCCTCGTTAGTACTTGATTATTTCAATATAGTAAGTGTAGAGAGCACAGAAACGGAGATACATATCCATTTGGATGAGAAGATGAGTCCTGAACTGATCCAAGACATCCACTATGAATCCAAAGGCTTTATGTCAGCCAGCAATGTGACAGATTTCCCAAT
>Ga0183100_1001039_pt1 | contig 15561 bp, 14 predicted proteins | sample Biomet2_FD_127789 | JGI IMG/M metagenome (GOLD analysis project Ga0183100, IMG submission 127789) | Microbial communities from bioreactor (seeded with anoxic lake sediment) at LBNL, California, USA - Biofuel metagenome 2 | ecosystem: Engineered > Bioreactor > Anaerobic > Unclassified ...
GTGGGAGCCGCAGAGGGGAAGGATTGCCTGTGGAAAGAGAGGGACCCTCCAAAAAAATCTGGAAAGCAGCGCTGTATTGCCGTCTGTCGCGGGAGGATGGCGACCGGGCGGAGAGCGACAGCATCGGCAATCAGCGCCGCCTGCTGACGGAATACGCGCAGGCCCGACCGGAGCTTGCGGTGCACGAGTGCTACATAGATGACGGCTATACGGGTACCAACTTTAACCGACCCGCTTTCCAGCAGATGCTGCGGGATATTGAGGCCGGAAAAGTAGACTGTGTTCTGGTAAAGGATCTGTCTCGCTTTGGCCGGGATTATATCGACGCCGGTCAGTATTTGGAGCGCTGGCTGCCGGCGCACGGCGCACGGTTTGTGGCAGTGACAGACGACATCGACAGCAGCCGTGGCGCCTATGACATGACGGTGCCGCTGAAAAACCTGTTCAACGCGCAGTACGCCAGAGACATCTCCGTGAAAGTGAAGAGTGCCCTGCATACCAAGCAGCGCAGGGGCGAGTTTATCGGTGCGTTCCCCAGCTACGGGTATCTGAAGGACCCGGAAAACCACAGTCATCTGGTGGTCGATCCGGTGGCTGCGGAGGTGGTGCGGCAAATATTTACCCTGTTTGAGAAGGGGCACGGCAAAATCGGAATTGCAAAGATCCTGAACGGAGAAGGGGTTCCGTGCCCCAGCGTATACAAGCGGCTGATGGGGGAGCGGTACCGCAACAGCAGCCGACTGGAGCGCACCACCTATTGGACTTACGCCACCATCCACCGAATCCTCCAAAGCGAGGTTTATATCGGCAATCTGGAACAGGGACGCGACGACCGTGCCCAACTCCACGGTACGGCAAGGCGGAAGAAAAAGGCGGACTGGATCGTTGTCAGAGGGACTCACGAGCCGATCATTTCCATGGGGCAGTGGAAGCGGGTGCAGGCGCTTTTGCGCGGGAACGTCAAAGCACCTGACTTTACGGCGCGGGTCAGTCTCTTTGCCGGATTTTTAAAGTGCGGGGACTGCGGGCGCGCCATGGTGAGAACACAGCGAAGGGGCGGTACGTATTACACCTGTGGGTCCTATAAGCGCTATGGGCCTACGATCTGTACCCGGCATGAGATTGCCGGAGCCGCGCTGGAAGCGGTTGTGCTGAGAGATCTGAACCGGATTGTGGCCGGCGTGAAGAACCTGCGGCAGCTGGCAGAGCGCGGGCAGAGAGAGGCATTGAAGACGGATGCCGCCTGCGGGGAGCGGGAGCGCCTGAGCGCAGCGCTGGACCGGGTGAGAAAGCTGGGCCAGGGTGCTTACGAGGATTACAGGGAATGCCTGCTTTCAAGGGAGGAGTACCTCCGTTACCGACGGGACTACGCCGCCCAGGAAGAGACGCTGACGCAGCAGATGGAGCGGCTTGATGAGACGGTGGACGCGCCCGACAGGCTCTGGGCGGAGAAACTGGTGCGTTCCGGCCAACTGACGGAACTGGATCGGGCCACGCTGGCGGAGACTGTTCGGGAAATCCGTGTGTTTGAGGGGGGCCGAATTGAAATCACCTACCTCTTTTCCAAAGAACTCCGCACCCTGCTGGAGGACGGAAAGATAGAGCCGTGAATTCCAAAATATCGGAAAGCCCCGGGGCCCCGTTACCGCAGATTTTCATTCCCCCAGGCGGCATCGAAGCTGATCGAGCAAATTTTCTGCTGATCCTTATCCACGCAGTAAATTGGAAGCTGGCGGTCAGTGGTGTAGGCTGTGGCTGGGTATGTGGCCACGTATCCTGCCATTCCTGTCGCCAGCACCGCCGCCAGCAGGGCGGCGGCTTTTTTTCTCCATACGATAATTTTCATAAAATCCCTCCTCAGATGAAAGAGTATATGAGCGGATAGATCATAAATTGCGCCTGAAGGAAAATGATGGCGGCAAAACAAGCAGAAAATCTCATAATTCGAAAAACAAAACGGACGACGTGTCCGGAAAAAATTTCCTGAAAAAGCAGGCATCTGAGAATTGACAAACTGGAAAAAATCTGTTACAATTTGGTTACAAACTTTTTTAAAGGAGTATACCGATGGCTGAAATTATGGAACAGGCGGAGCAGGCCGCCGGCCTGACTTATAAGGGTCACCCCCTCCGCCGAGTCGACAATTTGATTTACTACGGCACTATGGCTGAGAAATATATTGTCATGATGCAGGTGCTGAATTCCAAAAAGGTGCAGGATATGGACGTTGCTACCAAGGTTTCTGTCCAGTTACAATTGACGGACCCGGATCTGAAGTCCCGGGACCGCGTGGTGAAAAAAAGTGAGAAGGAGAACCTTTACGAGGCTATGGACATCTCCACCATCTGGCTGGAGCGCGCATTGTCCGGTAAGCTGTAAAGCAGACGGCTCCCCACTTCCCAACAGTCGACAAACATGAAAGGAAGCGTACACTTTATGACATATCACGCAGGTAGGGCGGTAGGGTTCGTTGCTTTCTCCGCCGCGATGACGATGCTGTTGGCCGCAATGGCCACGGTTTCCGCAGCCGATGATGTCTCGGTCGGCGGTGGAAGTAACACCGGTTCCAGTTTACTGCTGAGTACTGAGGTAACCAATTCTTCCTCCGCTGCTGTGCAGCTCAAAAGTGCAGCAGCCCCCGATAACATTGCGATTGGAGTTGGCTGCACGACCGGCTCCGGTTTGCGGCTGAGATCTGAGGCTTCTACTTCTTCTTCCGTTGTTACGCAGATAGAAAAAAGCGTTGCAGTCGCCATTCTGGGCGAGCAGGACGGCTGGTATTATGTCAGCTACGACGGTAAGTCCGGCTATGTTTCCGCTGACTATGTGATCGAAGATCAGGACGGTGTTTTTACCACCAATGGCCGTGTGAACGGCGAAAGTGTGAATGTCCGCGCCTCTGGCGCTGCCGATGCAGAATCCGTCGCCACGGTAGATAGCGGCAGTTTGGTAACTGTAAACGGCTTTTCCGACGGGTGGTATGCTGTAACCTGCCAGTACGGCACGACCGGCTACATCCGCAGCGATTTCGTGGATCTTACTTCTGCGGCTTCCACATCCGCTTCCGTTTCCGGTGTTGTTTCCATTGCTAAGCAGTATCTGGGCACTCGGTATACTTATGGCGGCGCGGCTCCCGGCGGATTTGACTGTTCCGGTTTTACCATGTACGTTTTCAAGCAAATGGGTGTCAGCCTGCCCCACAGCGCTACCAGCCAGTGGCAGAGCGGGGCCGGTCAGAAGATTACCTCGACCTCCGCGCTGCAGGCCGGTGATCTGGTGTTTTTCTGCGATCCCAGTCGCTCCTTGGGGAAGGCCTGTTCTCACGCCGGCATATATATTGGCGACGGGCGGTTTATTCACGCCTCCTCCGCCAACAGCGGCGGCGTGATAATCAGCGGCCTGACCAGCGGCTATTACAATATCTACTTTGTTGGCGGTATGCGTATCTGAGTCCGATTTTACATATTTAGATCGGGAAGTAAGGCGGGCGACTAAGCATAGATGAGGCGGACAGTTTCGACTGTCCGCCTCTTTTTGCTTTGTGCGTTTGGGCTTCCAGCTTGGTTGCTGATTGTACGGAAAGACGGCGGACTCGATGCGGCACCATGGTGAAAACAGTCAAACAAAAACAATTCACAAAAAACAGGCTGGTTTTTTGTCAATTTAGAATCTTGACAAAAATTATCAAGATTGATAGAGTATGTATGAAAACAAAAAGGGGGAATTGGCAGATTGTTTATAACAAAGGAAACTGATTACGCGCTGAGAATCCTGCGAGCGTTGGCTGATGGGGAGCAGCACACGGCGGTGAGCCTGGCGGAAGATGAGCAGATTCCGCTGCAATTCGCCTACAAAATCCTGAAGAAACTTGAAAAGGGAGGCATCCTCAGGATTGTGCGGGGGGCGGATGGCGGCTGCCTTTTAATTACCGGGCTGGATCAGATCACTTTGTATCGGCTGATGCAGACCATGGGGGAGGACGCCTTTGTAAGCTCCTGCATGAGGCCGGGGTATCAGTGTCAGTGGTGTCAGGCTCATGATGGCACCGTGTGCCGGGCACACCTTCATCTGCTGGAGATCCAGCAGACGCTGGACCGGGAGTTGGACACCCATAGCCTGCAAGAAATTTTCTTTGGTAATTGAGCAATTCAAGAACTGCAAAAAAAGCGCAATTGCAAGATTGAATATTATTAAGGAGGAAGCGGTATGTTATTTCAGACCACACAACAACAGGAAGAGCTGCGGGCCAAAATCCGCGCATTCGCGGAGGAAGAGATCAAGCCCCTGGCATTTCTGCTGGACAAAGAAAACGAGTTCCCGGAGGACGCAGTGGCCAAGCTGGGAAGCATGGGCTTTATGGGAATTCCGTATCCCAAAGAATACGGCGGCATGGGACTGGATGTTCTCAGCTATGCCATCGCTGTTGAGGAGTTGGCCAGAGTGGACGGGGGCAGCGGCGTCATTTTGTCGGCCCACACTTCGCTGGGAACCTGGCCGATTTTCGCCTTTGGAACGGAGACACAAAAACAGAAGTACCTGATTCCTCTGTGCAAGGGCGAAAAGCTGGGCGCTTTTGGGCTGACCGAGCCAAACGCGGGTTCCGATGCCGGCGGTACCGAGACCACGGCTGTGGACAAAGGAGACTACTATTTGCTGAACGGGGGAAAGATATTTATTACCAATGCCCCCAAGGCGGACACTTATGTGGTTTTTGCCGTGACCACGCCTGATATTGGAACCCGGGGCATTTCCGCGTTCATTGTGGAAAAGGGCTGGAAGGGCTTTGAGTTTGGCGACCATTACGACAAGATGGGAATTCGTTCCTCTGCGACGGCCGAGTTGATCTTTAACGACGTGAAGGTTCCGAAAGAAAACCTGCTGGGCAAAGAGGGCCAGGGCTTTAAAATTGCAATGGCGACGCTGGACGGCGGGCGCATCGGCATCGCCGCACAGGCGCTGGGCATCGCGCAGGGAGCCTTTGAGCAGGCGGTCAGCTATGCCAAGGAGCGCGTCCAGTTTGGAAAGCCCATCGGATTCCAGCAGGCTATCTCGTTTAAAATCGCGGACATGGCAACCAAGCTGCGCACCGCGCGTCTGCTGGTGTATTCCGCGGCGGATTTGAAAGAAAACCACGAGCCTTACGGCATGGAGTCAGCCATGGCCAAGCAGTACGCCTCAGACATCGCTCTGGAGGTAACCAACGATGCGCTCCAGATTTTCGGCGGAACCGGATACTTAAAGGGGATGGAGGTGGAACGGATGTACCGTGACGCCAAAATCACCACCATTTACGAGGGAACCAACGAAATTCAGCGGATTGTCATTGCCTCGCATGTTCTGGGCAAGGAGCCCCGAACCGAGGGGATTTCCGCTAGCCGCGCCCATAAGCCCGCGCCCGCGACTGGAATCCGGAAGAAAATTTTGTTTCGGGACGGCGGAGCACAGGATCAAGTGGCCGCGCTGGTGGAGGCTCTGAAAAAGGACGGCTACGACTTTACTGTGGGAATTGCACCGGACGTCCCCATCGCATTGGCCGAACGGGTGGTTTCCGCCGGAAAGGGCATCGGGGAGAAAAAGAATATGAAGCTGATTGAGCAGCTGGCCAAGGCTGCCGGTGCTGCCATCGGCTCCTCCCGCCCGGTGGCGGAGACTCTGAAGTACATTCCTTTGAACCGCTATGTAGGTATGTCCGGGCAAAAGTTCACCGGCAATTTGTACATCGCCTGCGGCGTTTCCGGCGCCATCCAGCACCTGAAGGGAATCAAGGATGCCTCCACGATTGTGGCAATCAACAAAAACCCCAATGCGCCCATCTTTAAAAACTGCGATTACGGCATTGTGGGCGATCTCATGGAAGTGCTGCCCCTGCTGACCGAGGCACTGAATACCGGAGAAAAGCAGCCGGCGCCTCCTATGATCAAGATCAAGCGGCCCGTGATGCCGAAGCCCGAGCCGATTGGACCCCGATGTGTGTGCGGCGGCTGCGGCTATGAGTATGTACCGGAGCTTGGGGACGAGGATAGCGAGATCGCGCCCGGTACCCTGTTCCGGGATCTGCCGGACGACTGGATCTGCCCTGAGTGTGCCGAGGGCAAGGATCAGTTTATTGAAGCGTAACGCGGAAAGAAGGAGCAGATTATGTATTGTGTAAGAAATGTTACGGAAGACCTGTACTGGGTGGGGGCGAACGACCACCGTCTGGCTCTGTTCGAAAACGCCTATCCGATTCCCCGGGGAGTGAGCTATAATTCGTATCTCCTGCTGGATGAGAAAACGGTTCTGTTTGACACGGTGGACTTTGGAAGCTGCCGCCAGCTGATTGAGAATATGACCCATGTGCTGGACGGAAGACCTCTGGACTATCTGGTTATCAACCACTTGGAGCCGGATCACGCTGGCAGTATCGAGGAGGTGCTGCTGCGCTGGCCCAAGGTGAAGATCATCAGCAATGAAAAGGCATTCATGCTGATGCGGCAGTTTGGCTTCCGCGTGGACACACATGACCAGATCGAGGTGAAGGAAGGGGATACCTTCTCCTTCGGAACCCACACGGTCACCTTTGTGTTTGCGCCCATGGTTCACTGGCCCGAGGTGATGGTCACCTTCGACGTGACCAACGGCGTCCTCTTCTCCGCCGACGCCTTCGGAACCTTCGGTGCGCTGGATGGAAAGCTGTTTGCCGACGAGGTCAATTTCGACCGCGACTGGCTGGACGACGCCCGCCGGTATCTGACCAACATTGTGGGGAAATACGGTCCCCACATCCAGCTGATCCTGAAAAAGGCGGGGACCATTCTGAATCAGATCAAGTACATCTGCCCTCTGCACGGTCCGGTATGGCGCAAGGATCTGATGTATTTTATCCAGAAATACGACACCTGGAGCCGGTATTTGCCTGAGGAAAAGGGCGTTCTGATTGTCTACGCCTCCATGTACGGCAATACGGAAGCGGCCGCCCAGGCACTGGCGGCGCGGCTGTGCGAAAAGGGACAGACCAACGTGGCGGTTTATGACGTGTCCAGCACCGACGTGTCTCAGCTGATTTCGGAGAGCTTTAAATACAGTCATCTGGTGCTGGCTTCCGTGACCTATAATCTGGGCATCTATCCGGCGATGCACAATTTCCTGATGGACATGAAGGCGCTGAACGTCCAAAATCGGACCGTTGCTCTGATAGAAAACGGTTCCTGGGCCTGTAAGTCCGGCGATTTGATGCAGAAATTCATCAATGACGAGCTGAAGAATATGACCGTTCTCAATGAGCGGGTGAGCATGGCCTCGTCACTGGGCTCGGACAAGGTGCCGGAACTGGACCATCTGGTAGACGCAATTTTGGAATCCATGGCATAATTGAAAATAAGGGACGGGCCTCTCAAAAAGAGGCCCGTCCCTTAATTCACGCCAATAATTTTTTACTTGGTGCCGAAAATCCGGTCTCCGGCGTCTCCGAGACCGGGTACGATATAGCCGTGTTCATTCAGGTGGTCGTCCAGTCCCGCGATGTAGACCTCCACGTCTGGATGGTCCCTCTCAATGCGGGCAATGCCCTCAGGCGCGGCCAGCACATCCATCAGCTTGATATGCTTGCAGCCGTAATTCTTCATAAACCCGATGGCGGCGGAGGCAGAGCCGCCGGTAGCCAGCATGGGGTCCACGATGATGACGTCCCGCTCTGCGATGTCGGGGGGCATCTTGCAGTAGTATTTCACCGGCTCCAGCGTCTCCGGATCCCGAAATAGACCGATGTGACCCACCCGGGCGGCGGGAATCATTTTCAGCACGCCGTCCACCATGCCAAGGCCTGCCCGCAGGATGGGGACAATGGCCAGCTTCTTTCCGGCGATGGTCTTGAAGGTGCCGGGGGCCACGGGGGTCTCTACCTCTACATCCTCCAGCGGAAGGTCGCGGGTGGCCTCATAGGTCATCAGCATGGCGATTTCACTGACCAGCTCCCGAAAATCCTTTGTGCTGGTTTCCTTATTGCGCAGAATGGTCAGCTTATGCTGGAGCAGGGGGTGGTTCAGGATGTGGATGTTGTCGTTCATTTTCCGTTCTCCTTTTTTATTCGGTCTCGCAGCCGCTCCGCCTGTGCGGGGCGCAGATATACGGGAGAGAGTTCCTGCGCCGTCGTCAATTTTTCTTCCGCGGCAAGCTCCTCGGCGGCCAGGGCCACACCCACGGCATTCTGGTGCAGCAGCCGGGCAGGGGCCAGTTCGCAGGGAACGCCGGATTCCTCCAGCGCCTTTTGACACAGTGCGCCGCCGTCGCCCACGGCAATTTTGGGCCGGGGGTCGCTTTTCAGCTCCTCCGCCAATTCGGGAAGACCGATGGCCCGGTCCCCGCAAAGACGAGTAAGGTTTCCGTTTTTCGCTTCAAACAGCGCGTTATATACCTGATTGCGTCGGGCGTCCATGGCGCAGACAATCAGCGCATCCATATGGCTCAGACCCAGGGCCATGGCTTCCAATGTGGAGACTCCGGCGGCGGGAAGGTCGGCGGCGAACGCCAGTCCCTTCGCGGCCGCCACGCCGATACGGATGCCGGTGAAGGACCCCGGCCCAACAGACACTGCCACCGCGCTCAGATCGCCCATGGTCAGCTCCGCGTTTTTCAGCATGGATTCCACCATGGGCATCAGCGTCCGGCTGTGGGTCAGCCCGGTGTTCTGATAGCAGGAGGCCAGAACCTGCCCACCCTCCGTCACCGCGGCAGAGCAGGCTTTCGCGGAGGTCTCCATCGCTAAAATTTTCAAAAAATATCCACTCCCTCCACCGTGATGGTTCGCCAGTCGTTGCTTTCCGGGCGGCGGGCGATGGTCACCCACACCGTATCCTCCGGCAGGGCATCGCCCACCCGCTCACTCCACTCCACGGCGCACACGCCGTCCCGGCCCAGATAATCCTCCCAGCCGATGTCAAACAGCGCGTCCGAATCCGGCAGACGGTACATGTCGAAGTGGAACAGAGGAATTTTTCCCTCGTACTCGTTGACTATCGTAAAAGTAGGGCTGGTGACCCGGCCCGTGCAGCCAAGCCCTCGGGCAAGTCCTCGGGTGAAGGCCGTCTTCCCCATGCCCAGATCGCCCCGAAAGGCCAGCACCGTCCCCGGACACAGCCGCTTGCCAAGCGCCTCGCCGATGGACTCCGTCTCCGTTTCGCTGCGAGACAGGTATTCCATGCCCACGCCTCCCCTCTTAAAAATTGCCTGAAATAGTATAGCACAGTTTTTCCTACATGTAAAAACAAATTTCATCAGTTTACATGCCGCCCCGCCTGTGGTATACTATAGAATCTGAAAAACGACAGGTTTTCTGATAGGAGATGCCATGTTCAACCGTCTTCACGATACTCTCTCCGACTTTTTCCAGCAGGCCGATCTGGTGCTGCTGGGCCTTTGCTGCGGGTGTACTCTGTTTGGAATGGTACTGATTGCCAGTGCCACCCACTACATGGGGACAGGCAGTATGATTCGATCTGTAGGTATTCAGGGTGCGGCGATGCTGATTGGTCTGGCGGCCTATATCCTGCTTTCCGTGGTGGATGTGGAGCTGCTGGTGAAGCACTGGAAGATTATTCTGGCGGTCAGCATCCTTCTGATTCTCCTTCTGCGCACGCCTTTGGGCGTCAGCCGCCACGGAAATCGGGCTTGGCTGGAGATTCCCCATGTGCCTTTTTCCATCCAACCGTCCGAGGTTGTGAAGATTGCGTTTATCATTCTGCTTTCTAAACAGTTTGAGTGGATCAAGGAGCAGAGGCGGGAACTGAAGAGCTTTGGCAGTGTGGTGATGCCCACGGTGCACCTTCTGTTTATGGTGGGGCTGATCTATGCGGTGTCCAGCGATATGGGCAGCGCGCTTGTCTATGTGTTCATATTTATTTGCATCGCGTTGGTGGCCGGTATCGCATGGCGGTGGTTCATCCTTGGCGGTGGCGGTATGGCGGCGGCGGTTCTGGCACTTTATTATCTGAACAAGTTGCCCTCACATATGGCGGATCGGTTCCACGTGCTGTTTGACCACAGTTTTCAACCGCAGGGCGTGGGCTGGCAGCAGACGCGGGGACTGCTAGCGCTGGGCAGCGGCGGCTGGTTTGGACAGGGTCTGTTTAACGGTACCCAGACCCAGGCGGGGTCAGGCTCTCTGCCGGCGCGGCACACGGACTTCATTTTTGCAATGATTGGGGAGGAACTGGGCTTTTTCGGTTGCCTTCTCGTGATCCTGCTGCTGACGGCCATCATTCTTCGCTGCCTCTGGGTGGCACGGCAGGCCTCGTCGGACTACGCGAGACTGGTCTGCGTGGGCATGGCGGGAATGCTGATCTTCCAGACGGTGGAAAACATCGGCATGTGCCTGTTTGTCATGCCCGTCATCGGTTTGACGCTGCCTTTTTTCAGCTACGGCGGCTCGTCCGTGGTTACCCTATACGCCGCCATGGGCATTGTTTCCGGAATCAAGAAACGAGCGCTGATGAATTGGAGCCGGTAGAAAAACGAAAAGTTCCACTCCCTGTTCGTAAAAGGGAGTGGAACTTTTTTTGCCAAAGTGGGAAGCAGCATTGCGCGCTACCCTACACATCCTCCACAAACAGGATTCCGGGAACCCTATACAGTGTTTCAAGCAGATGCTCGCCGTCGCTCTCCCGCCCGGTGCGCTGGAGATCAAGAATGGACCCCGCGCCGTCGCGGCCCTCCTGCCCCAGATATTCCATATGTGTCACGTGCCAGCCCTCTGTGCGGATGGCCTGCAAGATCGCAGAGAAGGGCAGCTCCGCCGTATGTTCCACGTAGATCCGCATGATGGTGGAGGCTTTCAGAAACCGCTGATCCAGATTGTTCAAAACGGCAATCACGCAGAACAGAAACAGACACATAATTGCGGCGGCTTCGTAAAACCCGATCCCGATGGCAAGTCCCATGCAGGCGGAGGCCCACAAGCCTGCCGCGGTGGTCAGACCCTTGACCTGCTGGCCCCGCTGATGTCCGGTGATGACGATGGTACCCGCACCCAGAAAGCCAATGCCGCTGATGACCTGCGCACCCAGACGGGCGGGGTCGGCGTTGGGATTGAAGTAGAGCGTTAGATACTGGTTCAAAAGCATTACCGAGGCGGCTCCGATGCATACTACCACGTGGGTGCGAAGTCCGGCGGAATGTCGCGTTTTACCCCGCTCAAAGCCGATCACCGCGCCGCAAATCACGGACATCGTAAAGCGGAAGATAATGGAGGAGAGCGTCAGGCTCCGCAGGGGGTCCAAAAATGCGAACAGCGAGGTGGACATAGAAAAGCCTCCTTCCACGAAAAGGTGATTCTTTAAGGTATGCAGATAGCCGAGCCTCTCCTTTTTAAAGCCGTAACTGTCAAAATTCGATCACTGTAATACAAGAGGCTTATATATCTGCTTCTGATGAAAAGAATATACCATGAGCGCAAAAAATTCAATCGGAACTGTTGGCGAAGCCGCCGCCGGTTTTTTTGCTTGTGGCGGCGCGGCTAACTTTTGTCTTGTAATTCCACACGTTGTGTGCTATACTTCAAAAATATGATAAACATTCTCAATTTTAAGGAGACCTAACTTGAAAAAGCACATGTTACGGTTACTTGCGGCGCTGTCCGCCGCTGCTTTGCTGTCCGGCTGCGGCAGCACGGCCGGATCTTCCACCTCCTCCGCTTCAGAGGACAAATTGCTGGTGACAGCCACTGTTTTTCCCGCCTACGATTTTGCCCGGGCCGTTTGCGGCGATCTGGCAGAGGTAAAGCTGCTGCTTCCCCCCGGTGCGGAAAGCCACAGCTATGAACCCACGCCGAAGGATATTCTGGAGGTGGAGGGAAGCGATCTGTTTGTGTATCTGGGCGGAGACTCGGACGCATGGGTGGAGACCTTGCTGAAGTCCATCGACGGCGGCGTCAACGGCATGAAGATGATGGACTGCGTTAAGTTAAAGGAGGAGGCCCACACCGAGGGTATGACCGCCGAAAAGGAAAGCGATCATGGCGCGGGCGAGGTGCTGGAGTACGACGAGCACGTCTGGACCTCCCCGGTCAACGCTGCCGTCATTACCTCTGCCATCGGCGAGCAGATGGCACTGCTGGACCCGGATCATGCGGCGGACTATCGGGCCAACGCGGCGGAGTACGCCGATAAACTCATGGGGCTCGACAAAGAGTTCCACGACTTTTTTGAAACGGTCAACAATAAAATAATGGTGTTTGGAGATCGATTTCCTCTGCGGTACTTCGCGGACGAATACGGATTGGACTGCTATGCGGCGTTTCCGGGATGCAGTACCCAGACGGAGCCCTCCGCCGCAACCATCGCGTTTCTGACACAGAAGGTAAAGCAGGAGAAGTTGGGGACGGTGTATTACATCGAATTCTCCAACCATCTGGTGGCGGACAGCATCGCGGAGGCCACCGGGGCGCAGACCGCGCTATTCCACAGCTGCCATAATGTGTCGCAGGCGGACATGGACGCGGGAGCGACCTACCTTACCCTGATGGAGGGAAATCTGAAGACGCTGAAAGCCACGATGAAGTGAGAAAAGACAGGTGCGGGGAGACGGTTTCGTCTCTCCGCGCCTGTGTAATTTGGAAGTCAATCATCTGCTGCGTCAATCCCGCAGAAGGCGGGCCATGTCTTCCGGCAGCTTTGCGTGAAATTCCAGGGGTTCTCCGGTAATAGGGTGAACCAGCGCCATCCGGCAGGAGTGAAGAGCCGGACGGGCGATCAGGGAAGGGTCCTCCGTCCCGTACAGCCAGTCCCCCGCAAGGGGGCAGCCCACGGCTGCCATATGGACCCGGAGCTGATGGGTACGGCCCGTTTCGGGAATCAGGCGCAAAAGGGAAAGACCGCCGCGGTTTTCCAGCACCTGATACCGGCTGACGGCGGGCTGGCCGTCGGGGCAGACCATCCGCTTGATCGCGGAGGCCTGATCCCGCCCGATGGGCAGATCGATTACCCCCTCAGTCGGATGAGGGAGGCCTACGCAGACGGCCCGGTATTCCCGATGGAACCGGTCGGAGTGGAGGGCTTTGCGCAAAAGATCGTGGACGTGTCCGCTTTTGGCAATTGCCATCAATCCTGTGGTGCCCTTATCCAAGCGGTTTACCGCGTGGAAGATGAACTCCGTCCCCCGGCTGTAGGCCAGTGCCCCCGCCACGGTAGGGGTATCCGGCAGAAAATTGGACACGTGGGCGGTCATACCTGCAGGCTTGTTGACAATCAGAAGATGCTCGTCCTCCCAGACGACGGGCAGGGGCCACGGCCCCGGTACCGGGGCCTCCCGCTGAGCCCGGACGTCTCCGCTCTCGGCGGAAACTGTGTCGCCGGGGGAGAGGATGAAGGTGGTGCGGGCGGGCTGACCGTTCACCAGAATACCGCCATCGGCGCGGGTCAGGCGGGAGATGGCATGGGAGGAAAAGTGCAGCAGCTGCTTCAAAACGCAGCGGACGGTGAGGCCGGATTCCGCCGGGGAAACGCGGTGGGAAACATATGGCATGAGTCCGCCTCCTTCTTTTTTGCGCGAGGAGTTTAAAAAGCTGCCTAGAAAGATTGCAGGGGGCTCCAACAGCCTGAAAACAGCGCCCGATGCGTTGCGGGTGCGTCAATCAAATCATTCTTAACCATTTTATCACACGGCCTGATGGATGGCAAGCCGCTCCCGCCTTGCGGAATGGAGCTGAATGTAGTAAAATAGGAGACAATACGAACGGTGCGGTCGGACCTGTGGCGCGCACAGACTTGAAGGAGGCCCCCATGCTCTTATCGGCGGAACATCTGTCCATCAACTTTGGCAGCAGACAGCTGCTGGAGGATGTGAATTTTTATTTGAACGACGGCGACAAGGTGGGCGTCATCGGTATCAACGGGACCGGAAAATCCACCTTCCTGCGGGTCCTGTCCCAGGATCTTGAGCCGGACGGCGGCATCGTGCGCCGGGACCCCAATGTGCAGGTGAGCTTCCTGGCCCAAAATCCGGACATGGACGACGGAGCCACCGTGCTGGAACAGGTTTTCCTGAGCTTTCCCAAGGAGTTCCGGGCACTGAACGAGTATGAGGCGAAGACCATGCTGAACCGGCTTGGCATCCCGGACTCGGAGAAGAAGATCGGCGCGCTCTCCGGCGGGCAGCGCAAGCGGGTGGCTTTGGCCGCGGCGCTGATCCATCCGGCGGATGTGCTGATTCTCGACGAGCCGACGAACCATCTGGACGCGGAAATGGTGGCGTGGCTGGAGGACCGCCTGCGGAAGTGGACCGGGGGTTTGATTATGGTAACCCATGACCGCTACTTTTTGGAGCGGGTGGCAAACCATATCACGGAGTTGGACCACGCGAAACTCTATCACTATGAGGCGAACTACTCAAAGTATCTGGAGCTGAAGGATCAGAGGACTGAGATGGCCCAGGCCGGCGAACGGAAGCGCCAGTCCATCCTGCGGGTGGAGCGGGAGTGGATCATGCGGGGATGCCGCGCCCGGAGCACCAAAAGCCGGGATCGGATTGAGCGGTATGAGAATCTAAAAGACCAGACCGCGCCGGAGGCGGACGACTCGGTCCAGCTGGCGGCGGCTTCCAGCCGCCTGGGAAAGAAAATCATTGAGATTGACGATATCTCCAAGGCGTTTGACGGCAGGACGGTCCTTTCCCACTTTTCCTACGGCGTCCTGCGGGATGACCGCATCGGCATTGTGGGTCGTAATGGGGCGGGAAAATCCACGCTGCTGAATATCATTGCCGGACTGCTGGCGCCGGACAGCGGCAGCGTGGATGTGGGGGCCACGGTAAAGATCGGCTATTTCTCTCAGGAGGGACGGGAGCTGGACCTCACCCAGCGGGTATACGACTTCATCCGGGGAATTTCCGACGAGGTGAAAACGGAGGAGGGATCTCTCTCTGCGAAGGACATGATGGAGCGGTTCCTGTTTCCGCCGGATTTGCAGTCTGTACCCATCGGGCGTCTTTCCGGCGGGGAGCGGCGAAGGCTGTATCTGCTGAGTATCCTGATGTCTGCGCCTAACGTGCTGTTGCTGGACGAACCTACCAACGATTTGGACGTGACCACTTTGTCCATTCTGGAGGACTACCTGGATTCCTTCCCCGGCCCGATTCTGACGGTGTCTCACGACCGATTTTTTCTGGACAAGCTGGTGGGGCAGATTTTTGCCGTGGGCGAGGAGGGCCGGGTGGAGCGGTACACCGGCAACTGGTCGGATTATACGCAGAAGCGGAAAGAGGAGGAGTGGCCCGCTCCTTCGGAGAAGTCTGCCCGGGAGGATACCCGCAGGCCTCGGGAAAAGAAGCTGAAGTTCACCTTTAAGGAGCAGCACGAGTTTGAAACCATTGACGGAGACATCGCCGCGCTGGAGACGGAGCTGAAGTTGGCGGCCGCTCAGATGAACGCCTGCGGAAGCAATTACGTCAAGCTTCAGGAGCTCACAGAGCGGCAAGAGTCCCTGCGGGCGGCGCTGGACGAAAAGACCGACCGGTGGGTCTATCTCAATGAACTCAAGGAGCGGATTGACGCGCAGGACTGAAGCGCGCCGAAAAACGGCCCGCTATCCCGAC
>Ga0183100_1001041_pt1 | contig 15530 bp, 11 predicted proteins | sample Biomet2_FD_127789 | JGI IMG/M metagenome (GOLD analysis project Ga0183100, IMG submission 127789) | Microbial communities from bioreactor (seeded with anoxic lake sediment) at LBNL, California, USA - Biofuel metagenome 2 | ecosystem: Engineered > Bioreactor > Anaerobic > Unclassified ...
CATGGCGGGCAGGCCAGTGAACCCAAACAGCCAGAAGGCAAGGATGGCCAACAGGTGCGTTAACTCTCCACGGCAGCATTCGATCACAAACAGTTCCAGATTCCGCTCGGAGAAATCCGTCAGTTTCTTTTGCGGTAGCAGCCCCTGACGACCGCCGCGCCATCCGGCAGCCAACGCTTCCATTGCTGTACCCGCAAGAAGCTGCACAGACGGCCGTTCTTCTCCCAGCGTGATATGCGGAAAGGGAACCTAGCCGGTTTGAACCAGCGATCGGGCAGCGGCGCTATGGTAGTGGATAATGGCGCCGTTTTCCTCAATTGCCTTTCCAGCTTGCCCGCTAAAAATTGGGTGGAACCGCCGGATAGTAGCTGCCGCCCACATGGTTATTCACAAACATAATGGCAGCCAATATGGCGGGCGCGTCCTGAACGGTTGCGTTGCAGTAGGTGGATGTAAGTTTGTTAAAAGCGAAAATTTCGGGAACGCGAAAGTACCGCGCAAGCAATGCACGGGCGCTGATGTTACAATAGCTGAGAAACCGCATGCAACTGATAGGATGCCGCAGAAGGCCATTAAACCCGCCACAGGGTCGGTTTCATCCGGCGTGGTATAGCTGGGAGTCTCCGCCATCACATGGCGGTAGAGCTTGCCCATATTGGCGCAAAGAGCGGCGTGTACCGTCGCGTTCCTCTGGAAATACTTCGGATAGCTCCTCGACTAACTGCTCTATATCCGGCCAGAAGCGGATGGCCCTTCCTTTGAAATGTAAGGTATAGAGCATTTCATGCCGGATGACATCGATAGGATCTTCCAAACAGTTCATCATAAATCGGTGAGCATTGAAACCCTGCTCCCCAAAGCCGTAGAGCATGGAGGAGCCTTGGTCGAAGATTGCGCCCTGCCGCTTGAAGATGCCGCAGAAACCGCCGGGGGTATCGCTATGCTCCAGCACCCTGACACGAAGCCCCCGTTTTGCCAAAAGACTCGCCGCCGTTAGCCCCGATAACCCTGTGCCGATAACCAGCACATCGTACTGGAGGATAGCCCTCGTTCCATCGTTATTCTATCGCAGCCAACCCTGATGAAAGGGTTGCCTTTCTAGGATTGTAAATCGTCTGCTTTATGGTAAACAGGGGAGGGAAACCGTTCCCCTTGCCTATCGCCCGCGCCGCTTAGATTTTTGCATCGCGAGCGACAATTTTTAAGAATACCTCAACAATAGAGGGATCAAATTGCTTCCCGGCCTGATTGCGGATTTCGTTGAGCGCCGTTTCTTTATCCATCGCCTTTCGGTATACCCGGTCCTGCGTCATCGCATCATAGGCGTCGGCTATGCTTAAAATTCTCGCAGGCAAGGGTATCGCTTCTCCCTGAAGCCCCTGCGGGTATCCGCTGCCATTCCACCGTTCATGATGGGCTAGTATATCGTTTGCGACATGAGCAATGTCCTTGAGCGATATTGCGATCCGGTATCCGATTTCGGAATGCTTTCGCATAACCGTCCATTCCTCTTCCGTGAGCGAGCCGGGTTTATTGAGAATGGCGTCACTGATGCCGATTTTTCCAATATCGTGCAGTTTCGAAAACAAAGCCAGCTCCGCCATGACCTTTTGCGACAGGTTTAGCTCGCGTCCGATCATCGCGGTGAGTTCCAACAGGCGTTGCGCGTGTTCCTCCGTTTCCTCGCTGCGCGCATGAAGCGCCATCATGATGGAGGATAAGGTAGCGCTGTGGGAGCTTTGCATATGCAGAATTTTTTGATTCTGCAAACTGCTGTAGGCGTTTTTGAGCATTTCGCGAACCTCTTCTTCAGGAGTTTGTTTCGAGCAATATCCAAAAGAGAGGCTAATATGGTACGGCAATCCTTCGCGTTCGTTTTCGGCATTAATATCGTTTGTTGCTTTCCGGATAAAGGCTTCGGCTGCATCCGGGCCGGTATGGGGCATTAAAAGGGTGAAATCGTCATCGCCAGTTCTGGCCAGCGAATCGCTTGGCGAGCAGTTGCGCGCCAGCAAATTCGCAACTCTGATCAGCAGGGCATTCCCCTCGTCAATTCCGAATGCATTGTTGATTAAGCGAAGGCCATCCACGTCGCACTGCACAGCCGAAAGAGGGTATGTATGCTCGAGGTTGTAGCGACGGCAAAGCTTATCAAAGTACATCAGGTTATAAAGCCGGGTTGTTTCGTCATGTTCACTTAAAAACAGCAGCTGTTGCTCGCGTTGTTTTTGCTCGGTAATATCAAAAACAACGCCCTCCAACGCATCCAGCTGCCCGGACGCATCAAAAACGGGCTGGCCCATCTCCAATACCCATTTTACCTCGCCGCTGGCTGTGATAATTTCATACTCCATGCGAAAATTGCCGTGGATGGCAATCACCTGCTGCCAATTGTCATATACCGCGGCACGGTAAGCAGGCGCGATCAGATCACTGTATGACAGGTCGCGATTATCTAATAAACTCTCGGCATTGTAGCCGGTTAACGCGAAGCATCCGTCGCTGACGAATTTCATTGTCCACTGTAAATCGTTGAGACACCGGTAGGCTAGACCCGGTAAATGGGAAAGCAGCACTGATTTGCTCCGTTCACTTTCGCGAAGGGATTGCTCAAGCGTTTTCCGCTGGGTAATATCCTCCAGCAGGCACAAATGACTGATATTCTCATCGATCCGATTTTTGAGGGTCGATGCGATAAAGTTGACCCATATTGTCGATCCGTCTGGTTTAAAATAACGCTTTTCCATCTGATAATGGTCCACCTGCCCTGACAGCAACTGACGCAAATGCTCGGTATCCGCGGCCAGGTCGTCCGGATGCGTTATGTCCGTCCAATGCAAGGTGGCAAGTTCCTCTTTTGATCTGCCGAGAATATCCATATAGGCCTGATTGACGCTCGTGCCTTTGGAGGTGTTCGCGTAGAGATTTTCATCCTTCTTTGTGATGGAAATGCCGATGGGCGCTTGCTCAAACACAGTTTGGAATAGCGCTTCTTTTTCTATGAGCTGGTTCTCCAGCAACTTTTGCTCGGTCATGTTGATGATGCTGATAATATAGCGAGGTTTGCCCTGCATGGTAAGACTTTTAACCATGAGCTGATACCAGGCATCCTGATTGTTTAGCAGCATGTGCTGGTAATAGAGCACCTTTTGATTGGTTTCCTTAGCACGCATCAAGGCGTTCGTAAAATCATGGGAGCCTTCTTGTTCAAGAAATTGGATCGCGTTCATACCAATCAACTTTTCAAGAGCGACTGGTGGTTGTTCTACCGGCAGGGGTATTGGTGTGTCCGGCGCCATGAGAACGCGTAGGATGTTCATTTCCTCGTCAAGTTCCAAAATAACATCATTCATAGCGCCGAACAGCTCGGTCTGCTCGTTTTGCTCTTCTACCATTTTTGTGATGTCCATAAACAGGGTCACAAAATGATCTTTATCGGTGGATAAAGCATAAACGTTGAACCACTTATCCAAATACTTTGCATATTGCTTAAAAATCAAGGGTTCCCCGTTCATAATCATATTTCCGTAAACGCCGACCCAGTTAGCGGGATCTTCGAGGATGCCTGGAATCACCTCGGTTACTCTGTGCCCGATTACGGCTTCGTGCTTTAACGAGGTCAACTTTTCAAACGCGCGGTTAATCTCAATAAACTCATAATCTATCGGTTTGCCTTGGTCGTCATACACCATACGATGATAGGCGTAGGCAAAGGGCAGGTACGTAAGAATGACGTTCAGAGTCTTTTCATCCATATAGGCATCCTCCAGCATTTTCTTGCCGCTGCTTCCATCATAACCAGAAAAGGCAAACAAGACGATTGTTGGAAAAGTGCAACCTTGGCATTGCCCGGCCATGCGCTGAGCATATACCAATCCTACTTTCCTGTCAGACGAAGGCTATTGCCAAAGTAAAATGCAAACGCGATACATACAAGAATCACATATATATTATTCGAGTTTAGGTCGCGGAATCCTTTATAACGGGTTGATATGCCATTGCGTGCGGAATTTGTCGGCGCCTTTCGGGGGATGGCGGATGGGAAGCGTTCGCCGCAGTTGCGCAAATTGTTGCGATGGGCGGCAACGTCGATGATCCGTTTGGCAAAACAGTGCAGAATAAAACCGAACAGCGTGCCGGCACAATGCCGCAACTTCTCAATCTCGAATACGCTATTCATTGCGAGCGCTCCATCCTTCCGGGGCATAGCATCAAGGCTGTCAGCCACACGAGGGTTGTCATGCAAGGGTCAGGCTCCTTACGGCTTACGTGTTACACCGCAGCATAACCGTTTTTGCTAACCCCGGTATCCTTTATCAGCTTAGCCCAGCATGGGACGATTGGCCTGCACGCTTTGATGGATAGAAAAAAACGCGCATTGACAAATCATTCACAGAATGTTACAGTATGATTGTCTCTTTGCACTGTATTTCATTCCCTCTAACCGGAGAGAGTGCGAGATCACCAGTACAATCTGAGCAGGCGATAAACCTCCCCCGGAGGTTTGTGGGGCTGGGCCGCGCAGGCGGCAGTAGATGTTGATAACACATCTGCGGGACAGTAGTATGTTTCGCAGGTGTGTTTTTTTGTATCCATCAGGAGCAAGGAAACCATACCTTCGCGAATCACTCGCCAACCTAAGTGCCATAGAGCGATCAAACGCAAAGCCAAAAGGCCAATACGGAGGATACGGGTTATGACGAACGCGAACGGGATTTAAACAGTGAAGAATAAGCGCAGGGGGTTTCCGTTACTTTTGCAGGATGGGAAAAGCGAACCGGCATGGCAGGAGAAGAACAGCATCGTTCGGCGGTTTTGCACACCGTTACCGAAAGGATGCTCACGCCCCAGGGATGGGGTGCGAGGCCGTGAAGCCGATAAAAGAAGATGGAGGAAAACAGCGTGAGCAAAATGCTTTATAATATCGCGATGCACCGAAGCCGCGGCTATTTTGAGAAACAGTACGGTCAAGACTTTTGGAGGAATTTCAAGGCGGGCAGCGACGCCCGCCTTGCCGGGATACTGCCCAACGTGCCCGACATCGGGGAAAGCGTGTTTGCGTTTAATTACCTTTTTGCGCCTTACTATATCGCCTGGTATAAAACCCTGCTTGAGCTGGGCAACGCTCCGCAGGAAGCGGATAAGAACCTCTGGGTGATGAACGAGCGCATGGTTCGCATCCTGCCCAATTTTCTGCTGAAACTCGCGGGGCGCGTCTATCTGGGCAGCTTCAGCCGCAAAGCCGCGGGTCACGAAGCCCGTCAAATAGCGGGGAAGCTCCACCCCTACGACTGGAAAATTGCCTATCGTCCCATTGATGCGAACACCTATGAAATTGATATATTGGAATGCGCTTATGTGAAGCTTACAAACGACTTTGACGCGCGGGGTATGCTTCCCGGGGTTTGCCGGATGGATTACTTGTTTTCCCACCTGATGGGAAACGGCTTTACCCGTACCAAAACCATTGCGGATGGCGATGCGTGCTGCAACTGTCGTTATCAGCTGAAGGGTACCTGCGAGTGGTCGCCCGAGAAGGGATTTACCGACCGGAAATGACCCGCTCGCTTCCGAACGCCACTGTCAGCAGGCAACCATTTGATGCACGGGGCTTTTCCTTACACGTATTCTTTACCGGTTCGCAGCATTCGTGGCATCGCGGTGGCGTTTGCCGGTCATGAAAGGAGATAACCATGAACAAGAAACAGTATGAAGAGCGTTCCGCCCGTAGTTACCAAAAAATAGCCGACCATTATGACGATTCGCCGGAGGGTCGATATACGCTTGATTTTAAGAATCTGTTGATGAAGGTGGTACAAATCCCCGATGGCGGACAAGTGCTCGACGTCGCCTGTGGGAACGGTCGGCTGCTGGAAATGCTGGCCAGGCAGCATCGATTCTCAGGCTTTGGCGTGGATTTGTCCGACAAAATGGTTAAGAACGCCGCGCGTTTGAACCCAGGGATGGCATTCAGGCAAGCGGCTTGCGACGCGCTTCCCTTTGAAAATGAACGTTTTGACGTGCTGACCGTTTGCGCCGCTTTTCACCATTTTCCCGATGTGGCCGCTTTTGCCAAAGAAGCTTACCGCGTGTTAAAACCGAACGGAAGGCTGTACATCGCGGAGGTTTACTACACCCGACTGTTGCGGATTCTTTGCAATCCCCTGATCCGGTTTTCGCCGTCGGGCGATGTGAAATTGTACGCGCCGCAAGAGGTTACCCACGTTTTGGAGAGCGCCGGGTTTGCGCGTGATATGGTACGTTTTCAAGGGCATATTCAGATTATTGGCGTTACAAAACAGTCGATATAACCGGCGGGATACCTATGCCCTTGTTTGGGCGGTCACAGCATAAGGATTAGCGTCGTGCCTAGATAGCGCGGGGATGAGGGCGCGCCGTCGGCCAAAACATAGCGGCCGATGCAACCCCGGTGGGATGCAAGGTTGCGCTGTTCCCGCGAATCGCAAACCGCAGAATCCTGCGCGGGCATGGCTTTCGGGCGCGCCTTGCCCCCACGCACAGCCAAGCGTCAGGCGGAGGATGCGCATGAGCATTCGCACGACTAGGGTCTGGGCAACTCGCGATGGAGAATCGTTTTCGGCACGGGGACAGATCCTTCGCGAGCGGGGTCACCCCCGGGGGTCTATCCCGATGAACGGCAAACACCAAAACGGCGCGCGGGGATGAACCCCAACCTCAGCAACTGGTTGATGAGATGCCGATAATCGGATAAAAATGTCATGCGTGGCAAGGGTTTGGCACAGGCAGCCCGCATCCCGCCGCGGGATGCGCAGCGTGTATGATTATGCAGGCGCAGTCGCCTTGGGCAGGAAATCTGGAAGGGTATCGCTGAGCGCTTGCAACAAAGGGTATTCCGCGCCTTGCAGGCTGTAGGCGTGCCATGCGGCGGCAACCCCCATCTCCGGATGAAAAGCGATGCCTTGCCCGAACATGCCGCCTTTGCCGATCCAACCGCTATTGCCGAACGGGGCAAGCTCGTAGCCATTGCTTAGCGCCGTGCGCACCCATGATTCGCTCACGAGCCGATGCCCTTCATACACGCCCCCGCGGAGGTAGAGCCACGCCAGTTTCGCCATATCGTCTGCGCCGGCGTAGAGGCCCGTTCCGCCGATTGGGTAGCCTTGCGGGCAACGGCTCCACGCGGTTTCCCCGAAATGCATGGGTCGTAAAAGCCTCGCTTCCAGAAACGCGTCGGCGGGGCACTTGGCGACCGCGCTTACAATGCGCGATAAGAGATAGAAAACCGCGTCGCTGTACTGGTAATGAGTGCCGGGCACATAGGGAAGCGGGCATAAAAACACGAGCGATAGATAATCAGTCGTGGGATAGTCGCGAATATCGTCGCAATCTATGTCCAGCAGCGCCTCGCCAAGGCCGCAGCGGTGGCAAAGCAAATGATGCAGCGTTACGTCATACCAACGCGCATCTGCGGCAGGCGGTATCTCCAAATAGGTACGGATATAATCGCCTGGGCTTAACGCGCCATCGTCGCAAAGCAAGCCGATAGCGGTCATAATAAACGCCTTGGTCACAGAATAACCGTTGTGGCAGTTGCCGCAGGGACGCAGCTTTTTTGCCAGCGCGCCCTCGGACGTAATCAGCGCAAAATCATACAACTCCGGGTTTGCCTTCGAAATCGCCTGCCAGAGGGCGGCGGGATTACGCAAAAAAACCATCCTCTTTCAGCTTGATGAGCAAGCTTGCCAGCAGCGTGTTGGCCCAGGCAAACCACGGCCGCGTATAGCGCGAAGGGTTATTTGGGTCGAAGGCTTCGTGCATAAAACAGGTGCCGTCGTGCGTGTGGGCGAGCATGGAGAGACAATGCAAAACTTCCTCGGAGTCCGTGCTTGTTAGCGCCTGCATGACGATGCCGATGTGCCATATATAGCCTTCCGGCGTGTGCGGACTGCCCACGCCTTTGGCACAGGACCCTTGATGATAATACGGGTTATCCGCGGATAGCACAAAGCGTCGCGTGCGGAGGTAAAGCGGATCATCCGCCGCGCAATAACCGATATATGGCGCTGCCAGAAGGCTGGGCGCGTTGGCGTCATCCATCAGCAGCCAGTGCCCAAGCCCGTCGGTTTCATAGCTGTATATTTCGCCATAGGTGGGGTGCGTTACGATACCATAACGACGGATGCCCTCGTCTATCTCGGCGGCGAGGGCGTTACATTCCAGGGCGAGTTTCCCATCCCCAAAGCGCTGCGCTGCCATGGCGGCGGCGCTTCGCAAAGCGACAACGGCCATCATGTTGGAGGGAATTAAATAGCCATAGTTGCACGCGTCGTCGGATGGGCGGAAGCCTGACCATGTCATGCCGGTGTAGCCTACCGGCGTGCCTTTGCCGTGGTTGGTAAGCGTATCCGAGGGGGGACAATCATCGCGCTCAAACGTATATAGCGAGTTTTCATGATGCTGTTCACAACGAAAAACCTGCGTGATGCGTACAAGCATCCGGTGAAGATCATCATCAAAAATGCTGGCGTCCCCTGTGGCTCGCGCATACTCGGAGGCAAGCAGAATGGGGGCGCACAGCGAATCGACCTCGTATTTACGCTCCCATACGCTATCGTTTTGCTCGGTACGGTCATGAAAACCCTGTTGGTTTGCCTCGGCGTTAAAAGCATTGGCATAGGGGTCAAGTAGCACACAGCGCGCCTGCATGGTAATTACCCCTTTGAGCCACGCGCGCAAATCCGCATCCTCGCGGGAAAAAGCGAGATAGTTGCGCACCTGCGCCGAACTGTCGCGAAGCCACATGGCAGGAATATCTCCGGTAATCACAAAGGTGCGCCCGTCAGGCAGCGGCTGTAAGGTTGTTTGGACGGTATTGAGAAAACAGACGTCGGCGAGCGGGGCCAGCGCAGGGTACTTGGCACGGTAAAATGCGGTAAGCTCTTGCGCGTATGCCGTTAGAGAAACAGGGATTTTCATGGGGCGTCCTCCTTGGGGGTTGCTGTGGAATGGTGTACAACCAGCGTGGGATTGAGCAGCACCTGCCTGCAAGGCGCGGCATCACCGCCTTCGATGGCTTCGCGCAGCAGCTTCGCCGCGACGTGACCAATCTCCCGCGAACCTTGCTCCACATAGGTGAAAAAGTCATCCGTGCCTGAATGATAGGCGTAAGGCAAATCAAAACAAACGATGGACAGATCGTCCGGGACGGACAGATCGTTGCGCAGGCAAAACTCATAAAGCCGCCGCGCGGCATGGCTGTTGGATACGACAGCCGCCGTGATACGCCGCTGGCGAACCGCGCGGAGAAAATCCGCATAATCTTCCGCTGAGCTTCCGTGACGGCAGAAACTTTCGTAAGGGTGTACGCGCAAGTGGTTATCGGTAAGGACTTTTACATAGCTATTGTAGCGGATGGACGTGATTTGTTCCTTGAAGGTGCAATCCGCTACGAACGCGATATGCTTGTGCCCCAACGCGAGCAAATGCTCCAGCGCCAAACGGCAGCCCGCCTCGTTATCGCTGCTGACGCTGCTGCTTTGGATGCCTGGAAAGGAACGATCAATCAGCACCAAGGGGAACTTATTCAGGTGCATCCGCAGAATGGTATCGCTATAGTATTCACAGTCCACAGGGAAGAGAATAACGCCCGCGAAGCCGTTATCCACGGCGTATTCCAGCGCATATTCTTCCATGCCTTCCTGACGCGTAATAAAGAGCTGGACGAAATACTCCGGAAAAAACAGGTCCTGGGTGAGGCTTTGAATGATGCTGCCCGAGTGATAATCGAAATGCTCCGGTATCATTACCCCGACGCGACGCGGGCCGGCGGACGGCGCCACGCCCACGTTCAACTGCAACGCGCTTGTGCGCAGGTGCTTATCAAGCGAGTTGGCAAAGGAACCCTTTCCCTGCACGCGGCGAATATAACCGTTCAGGCTTAGCTCCGTTAACGCCTTGACGGCGGTAATGCGGCTGACGCCGTATTGCTCGGCAATTTCCTTCTCGCTGGGAATACGATCGCCGTCGCGGTAGGTTCCATCCTGCAGTTTCTCAATCAAATCCCGCTGAATCTGCTCGTAGAGTGGCGATACGCTTCGAGTTGACATGTCATGATCCTTTCCCAAAGTTTTCTTTTATTATAGCATGGAAATGGAAACTGACAAGCGGGGAAAGGCTAATAATCAAATAAAATATGCTCATATCAATCGGCGGAGCAAGGGAAGAAAGGTTGATATATGGTTGATATATTGACATTGCTAAATACGCGTTCTACAATAAGCGAAAGAAATGCACAAGAGGGAAGCGTGAATGGATGTTTCGATGGGCTTCTGGACATGTCGGAGAATACCTGTCCCGGCAAAGGCGCGAATGGAACCAGGCGTTCAGGCGGGATTATGAGCTCTATCTCCTGCTGATTCCGGTTCTTGCCTTTTTCGTCATATTTTCCTACATGCCGATGTACGGATTACAGATTGCCTTTAAAGATTATACGCCCGCCATCAGCATAGAAGCGGCTCCGTGGGTTGGACTTAAGCACTTGGAGCGTTTTCTCCATTCCTTCTATTTTGACCGGGTAATTCGTAATACGCTGATGATGTCGCTCTACAATCTCGCGATTAAGATTCCCGCGCCGATCATCCTTGCGCTCCTGTTTAATGAGGTTCGCCGCAAGCAGGTGCGTGTAACGCTGCAGGTGGTCAGCTATTCGCCATATTTTGTATCAACGGTGGTGCTGGCCAGCATGGTGGTGATGTTCCTCACGCCCGGCACCGGCTTTATCAACGAGATTCTGCAATTGCTGGGTTACCCCGGGCAAACGAGCGTTCTATCCGTTCCGGCGGCGTTTAAGCACATCTATGTCTGGTCGGAGGTATGGCAAAACATCGGTTGGGATAGCATCATTTATACGGCCGCCATTGCGGGGGTTCCGCAGGAACTGTACGAGGTTGCGCGGCTTGACGGCGCAAACAAGCTTAAGCAAATCCGCTATGTTACGTTGCCTTGCATCCTACCAACAATTACCATACTCGCGATTATGGCCATTGGCGGCGTGCTCAACGTTGGCTACGAGAAAGTCTTCCTGCTGCAAAACACCTCCAATTTGGAATCTTCTGAGGTGATTTCCACATATGTCTACAAAGCCGGGCTGGAACAGGCGCAGTACAGCTTCGCATCCATGGTCGGCCTATTTAACAACGTGATTAACTTCGTGATTCTGGTGCTGGCGAATCAACTATCGCACCGGATTGGCGAAACCTCACTGTGGTAAGGAGGCGATGAGTTTGCCCAGATATTCGTCCGGTTTAACGGACCGTACGCCCGGCGATCGCGCGTTTCGCACTTTTGCGCTTGCACTGTTGGCGTGTGTGATTCTGTTGATTTTTTACCCGCTGTGGACGGTGGTGGTAGCATCCTTCAGCAATCCCATGGAACTGTACCAGAAGACCTTCCTGCTGCTGCCCACCCAGTGGACGCTAGATAGCTATAAGATGGTTTTTCGTGATAAAGACTTCCTTATGGGCCTGACGAACTCGGTATTTTATACGGTCAGCGGCACAACCATCAACGTGATCCTTAACATTTGCGGCGCATATCCGCTTTCCAAACGGCGGCTCAAGGGGAAAAACGCGCTGATGATCCTGTTCACGTTCACGATGTTTTTTAGCGGCGGCATGATCCCGACGTATGTGCTGGTTTCCAGGTTAGGCTTGCTGGATACGGTGTGGGCTATTCTGCTACCGTCCGCTATTGGCATGTATAACATCATCATTATGCGCACGTACTTTCAAACGACAATTCCGCAGGAACTGGAGGACGCGGCGGCTGTTGACGGCTGCACCAACTTTCACTTTCTGATAAAGATTGTGCTCCCGCTGTCGCTGCCTGTGGTGATGGTGGTAACGCTTTACTACGGCGTGAGCCGCTGGAACGATTACTTTTCTGCGATGATGTATGTTACCCGCCGTAGCCTGTATCCGCTGCAGCTTGTGCTGCGCGAGATTTTGCTGCAGAACTTGGCTGGCGATATGCTGCATACCGCGACAGACGCAGGCTACGCGGATCGCATGATTGCCCGCATGGGGCTGAAGTACGCTGTTATTGTAATTTCCACGCTGCCCATCCTCATTGTGTTCCCATTTGTACAGCGGTTTTTCGCCAAGGGGATGATGATTGGCGCCATCAAAGGGTAATTCTGCCAGAGGAATCTGGTATGATTATTGGCTACCTAATAAAAAGGAGGAACAACCATGAAAAAGCTTCTGTCCCTGGTTCTGGCGATGCTGATGCTCCTTGCGCTCGTGCCTGCGAACGCAGAGACGGCAACGACCCCCACCAAAACTTTCCGCATCGTCTGCCCCGCGGGCGGCGATAGCAACCCGCCTGTATCTGAATGGTGGATTTGGAAGGCGTATGAGAAGATGACCGGCATCCACATCGAGTGGGAAGAAGTGCCCGAATCGGCGCTGAATGACCGCAAGAACCTGATTATGGCTTCCACGGACAAACCGGATGCGTTCTGGCATGTGTCCTGGTCCAGCGAGGAACTGGCCCGCTATGGCGCTACCGGAGAATTTGTGAATATCGCGCCATATCTGGACACGGCCGCCTCCAGCCTTAAAACGCTGTTGACGGACGAAGTGAAGGATGGGCTCAAGTCCATTACGCTGGATGACGGCGGTATTTATGGTATGCCGTGGGTCATGACCGATAAACCCCAGACCAACGCTCGCTTCTACCTGAACAAAAACTGGCTGAAAAACGCCGGTTTGGAGGTTCCCACATCCATTGAAGAACTGAGCCATGTGTTTGACGTTTTCAAGACTACGGACGTTAACGGCAACGGGGACGCTAACGACGAATGGCCCATCTATTTCCAGCCCGATGGCATTGGAATGCTTCAGGAAATGCTCTGCGGCAGTTACGGTATCGGTAATAACGGCTTTAAGCCGATCTCCGAGAAGTATTATCTGGACGCGAACGGTAAGGTGCAGTACCTCTTTGCCAGCGAAGGCATGAAGAAGATGTGGCAGCAGATGGCGGACTGGTACGCCAAGGGCTACTTCTACCCTGAAACTTTCAGCAAGTATGAGTATGAGAACTGGGTAACCGACGGGAAAGTAAACGATGTGGTTGGCATGTTTGGCTGGGGCGACGCGGCGTTCCTTTACAGCGACGCTTCACAGGATTATGTGGGCATTTCCGCCCTCGCAGGCCCGGATGGCGATTGTGTGCAAAGCTGGTGCGATTACCCCGTACGCGGCATTGGCACCTTTGTGGTTACCAATGCCTGCGCGGATCCCGAAGCGCTGGTAAAATGGGCGGATTTCTTCTATAGCCCCGAAGGCACTACGTTTGCGGCCTATGGGCTGGAAGGGGAAACCTATCACTTAGACGACAATGGCCAGATTGTTTACGACGACAGTATTCTCAATTATGAAGGCGGCGCGCAGCTTGGCGCCTGGCAGGATGGTTTCTTTGTATACGGTGGTAGCTTCCCGTGGCGCTCCTACGACTCTAAAACCATGGAACACGCCCGTAAGCAGGATGTGGAAGGGTTTACCGGCGAACGTTTCAGCGATTATGTGGCGGATTCCGAAAAATATTCCGCGGCGTTGCTGCCCGGCATGATTCCCACGGCGGAAGAAGCCAGTTTGGTGGCCCCCTTCCTGACCGATTCGGAAACCTATGTTGCGGAAGCTCGCATGAAGTTTGTTACTGGCCAATGGAACTTTGATACCGACTGGGACGCCTATGTTAAGCAGCTTGAGGCCATGGGTTCGAGTGACTACATCGCTGTAAAACAAGCTCAGTATGACCGTTATCTGAGCAAGTAAACGCTCGGGAAAGGGTGGGAGGGGGCGTTCCCTCCCACCCAAGCGGCCTTGCAAACAATCATTCATCCGGAAGGAACGAGAACGATGAGCAAGTTGACGGAGAAATATATTCGCCTGAAAACAGCCGTGGGCGGCAACCGGGAAATTACCGGGTATGAGGATACCTTTGGAATGCCGCGCGAGGCGCAGGCGCATATCACTCCGCCCGGCCAGTGGAACGAGCGTATTTTGTGCGAGTTGAATTTTGCGCTGGAACTGAATGACGACGGGCGTTATGACGGGGTGATCGACCGGGCGCTGGATTGCCTTTTGGCAAAACAGGCGCAGGCAGGCGCGCTTTGCGACGAGGCTTGTATGGAGGCGGAAAGGCTGTTGCTGCCGATTGCGGCGGAGGCGAAAAGCTACCGGGTTTTGCTTGCCGCGCACGCTCATATTGATATGAACTGGATGTGGAGCTATCCTGAAACGGTAGCTTCGACCCTGGCAACTTTTCGCACGATGCTGATCTTGATGGACGAGTACCCGGACTTCTGCTTTTCGCAGTCGCAAGCCGCGGTGTACCGGATCGTAGAGGAACACGATCCGAACATGATGGAAGAGATCAAGAGGCGCATTGCCCAGGGACGATGGGAAGTTACAGCCACCGCGTGGGTGGAGGCGGATCACAACATGCCCAACACAGAGTCCATGCTGCGCCATATCGAATATACCCGTGAGTATCTTATGTCCAAATGGGGCGTTACCCATTTTGATATTGATTTTTCGCCCGATACCTTCGGGCATAATGCAAATTTACCGGAAACAAACGCGTTTGCGGATGTGAAGTATTTTTATCATTGCCGCGGCCTGAAGGAGGATGTGTTCCTGTACCGCTACCGGGCACGTTCGGGCAAGGAGCTGCTTGCGTATCGCGAGCCTTTCTGGTATAACGCGTCCGTCACGCCCCGCATGGGCATTGCCGCACCGCAGATTGCCAGACGCTGCGGTGGCCTTACGACCTCTTTGGCCATCTACGGGGTGGGCGATCATGGCGGCGGTCCTACGCGCCGCGATTTGGAACGGGCGCAGGACATGATGCGGTGGCCTGTTTTTCCCACGATGGTCTTTGGCAAGGTGCGCGACTATTTTCTTGCGGCGGAAAGCGTACGGGAGCAGCTGCCTGTGATTGATCACGAGGTAAACTTCTTTGCGCCCGGCTGTTACACCACGCAGAGCCGCATCAAGCGCGGCAACCGTCGAATGGAGGTCGCGCTGACCGACGCGGAAGCGTACGGCGTGGCAGCGCGAGCATGGACGACTTTTACGCCCCGCCCGGATGCGCTTCGCCTGGCCTGGCAGAATGTGCTGTTTACGCACTTTCATGATATATTGACCGGCTCCTGCGTACAGGATACGCGCGAGCATGCGATGGGGTTGTACCAACAGTCGTCCGCTGTGGCTAATACCCAGTGTACGCTTGCCTTGCAGGCGATTTGCGCCTCGGTGGATACTTCCGCGATCAAGACCCTGCCGGATGCCTACCATTCGCAAAGCGAAGGGGCGGGGGCGGGCTACCATGTGGAACACTATTCCGGAATGCCCTGCCCGGAACGCGGCGCCGGGTTGACGCGGATCTTCCATGTGTTCAACCCACTCGCGGAAAAACGGAAAGCTGTGGTGGAGCTGACGGTATGGGACTGGCTTGGCGATCTGACGCGGGTTGGCATGGCGACC